>Ga0209712_10003727_pt1 | contig 12303 bp, 6 predicted proteins | sample ArcOceMetagenome_FD_187443 | JGI IMG/M metagenome (GOLD analysis project Ga0209712, IMG submission 187443) | Marine eukaryotic phytoplankton communities from Arctic Ocean - Arctic Ocean - Greenland ARC118M Metagenome (SPAdes) (version 2) | ecosystem: Environmental > Aquatic > Marine > Oceanic...
CGCTATGAACCAAACTATGGAGAGACTTTCAACAGGTAGCAAAATCAATTCGGCACAAGATGACGCGGCTGGACTCACGATGGTCTCCAAGATGGATGCGCAGATTCGTGGCACCAACATGGCTATTAAAAACGCTAATGATGCCATGTCTATGATCAACACAGCGGATGGCGCCGCGATTGAAATCGACTCTATGCTTCAAAGAATGCGTGAACTCGCCGTTCAGTCTCTTAACGAGACTAACACTGCCGCTGATCTCACCAATATGAACAAAGAATTTGCCCAATTAGCTACAGAAATTGAGAGAGTAGCCAATGAAACAGAATTCAATGACAAGAAGGTATTGCAAGGAACTGAAGGCGGCGCTAGTGACGGAATCTTAGATTTTAATATCGGCGCAAACACGGCGACGATAGCAGTTGACTTCGCTGACTTTAACCTTGCTGGCTCAGCGGCCACTGCCGGTGTTGAGAAAATAACCATTACTGACGCATCAATCACAACGAGCTCGTCAGCTGCAGATGGCTTCTTGATCACCTATGATTCAGGTGAAACTACCTATATCAGTGCTTCAGTAATCGCAAACGAAGGTGGTGTGATAAACAGTACGGACATAACAGCCTCTGAATTCGCGGACGTATTCAACATTACAAATAATACCGCTGTAATTGCTGGCGTTGCTCCCAACGTTACCGCCGTTTACGCAGCCCTCGATAACTCCATAACCTTCACCGAACAGGCTGGTTCACAGGGAATTGGCGGAATCGCAAGCATCGAGCGTATGACTGTTGGAGGCGTTAAATCAGCCATTACTTCGCCCACTATTACAAATACCACAGTCGGTGAAGCAGCTGGAGGCGCAAACGTCTATGCAGCAGATCTCTCTAGCTACAGCACTGCGGGTGTAATAGCTCAAGCCAGCGGTACGATAGCAGCACTAGACGTCGCAATTGCTGGTGTGGCAGCGCAGCGCGCGGTCTTCGGCGCCAGTGTCAACCGCCTGGAACATACCGTTGACAATTTGGCAAATGTTAGCCAAAACACGGTCGCAGCTCGTAGCCGTATCGAGGATGCAGATTATGCGGCGGAAACAACTGAGCTAGCTCGAACTCAGATAATTGCCCAAGCCGCAACTGCAATGCTGTCTCAGGCTAATCAGCAGGCGCAATCAGTTCTTGCCTTGCTTAAGTAGGTTGGTTAACAAAGAGCAGTAAAACGCTCTAAAAAAACCCGGCATATTGTGTCGGGTTTTTTTGTGCGCTCACGAATGTATTGCCTAAAATCGCAAGTCTAGCGAAAAGCGCATGGGGGAAATCAATTGCGAGTTATCAAATAGAGCACGACGCTCCTACACAACATTAGAACCAGTAATTTTCACCTATAAGACAATCTTTTATTTGCTAATTAAATCATGTAGTTAGCTGATATATAAACGTTTTAATTAATAGTAAGGCTCTGGCTGGTAGAGCCTCGGCTGTCTTTGGCGGCTATTGTCGGTTGATTTGATCCTGAGATATTCATAAACTTTTCTGAGAAAAATAAAGTGTGGTTGGTTAGCGCAAACCAAGGTTGGCAACTCCACAAAGGAAAATGTAGACTGGCAATTTCACTCTGATAATTTCTCAACAAGAGATCTCTAATGGTTTTTAAAATCGAACAAATCCTGCAGCAAGCAGTGTCTTTTCATCGTCAAGGCAATATTCAAAAAGCCGAGCGCCTCTATCTAGATATGTTAGATATCAAACCCGAGCACCCTGATGCGAACCATAATCTTGGTTTAATTTCAGTATCAAGAGGTCAGTCTGCACTGGCTATCCCTTTATTTAAAGTAGCCCTTAACTCTAATCCAAAGATAGAACAGTTTTGGATAAGCTACGTCGGAGCTCTTTTCAAAGAAAATCAAATCAAGGAAGCTGAGCGAGTTATAAAGAAGGCAAAGAAAAAAGGAATTGACAGCGAAAAGCTGGCGTCCCTTAATCCATCTAAGAGTGCTATACACCCGAAGAAAGAGCCATCTCAGGCTGAACTTAATACACTTCTACAACTGCATATAGCGCAACAAAATGATTCTACTGAAGAGTTAGCTTTGAAACTCACTCGGGACTTTCCAGGTCATCCGTTTGCCTGGAAAGTTCTTGGCGCACTACTTATAGGTACTGGCCGGATTGGTCAAGCCCTCAAGCCAAACCAAAGATCGGTATTACTGTCTCCCCAGGATGCAGAGGCCCATAGTAACTTGGGTATCGTACTTCATGAGCTAGGCCAATTTAATGAGGCAGCAGACAGCTATAAGCAGGCAATCTCATTAAGACCGGACCATGCTCCATCATACTTTGGCCTAGGCAATACACTCATGCAACTAAGCAGGTATGAGGAAGCGATCGCACACTATAAAGAGGGGCTAATGCTTGAGCCTGATTATGCTCAAGGGTATTTCAATTTGGGGAATGCCCAGATGGAGACTGGTCAACTTAATCAGGCTGAATATAGCTACAGGCAGGCAATAACCCTGAAACCTAACTATATTGAGGCATATATTAACTTGGGCAATATATTGCAAAGTCGAGGTAAGTTAGAGCAAGCGGAGACAACTCTTAGAGGCGCAATAGTAATTAACCCTAGCTCTTCTGAAGTACACTATAACTTAGGAAACATACTTCATAAATTGAATAAGCTCGAGGACGCTGAAGTTTGTTACAGGAAGTCCATTTCTTTAGATCCTGAATATTTTGAACCTCAAAATAACTTAGGCAATCTGTTGGCAGAAATGGGTAGGTTCGGGGAATCAGAGGCAATCCTAACGCAATTGATTACTCTAAATAGTGACTCTTCTGAGGCATACTTTAATTTGGGAAATACACTTAAAAACCTGGATAGGCTCGAGGAATCGGCACAATGCTTAAGAGAAGCTCTAGCAATAAAGCCCCGATATTCTGATGCGCGAAATAACTTAGCTGTCATACTTAAACAACTTGGACAGTACCAGGAGGCTATCAAGCACTTCGATTTAATAAATCATCCTGATGCCCTAGCACAGGTTTTAGAGTGTCATTATTTCGATGCGAATTATGCTGCGTTTGATCAAAGGCTTAATTTGATAGCAGCATCAGAAAATACGAATTTAAGGGTTGCTGCGGTAAGCGCCTTCGTTGCGCATCAAAGAGATAAGCAAGATATCTATCAGTTTTGCCAACAGCCACTTGACTTTGTTATGACTTCAAATCTATCTGAATATGATCCTCATTCAATTGAGCTAGTCAACAATATACTCGAGGAGTCTTCTGGATATAAGCTAGCTTGGGAAAGTAGAACAACAAAATTTGGTTTTCAAGGGCCGAACGATCTATTTCAAAATCCAAGCGAGGACGTTTTTAAATTAGAAAAAATAGTGCGCCAAGCAATAGCTGACTACTACGCAAAGTATAGAAACCAAAGTAATATCTTAATTGAGTCATGGCCCACAAGCTACAAATTAACTGCGTGGTATAATCGACTTTTGAAAAATGGCTTTCAGATGGCCCATCTTCATTCAGGAGGCTGGATAAGTGGCGTCATTTATCTTAAGACCACTGCACCATCCAATAATAACGAGGGGGCAATCGAGTTTAGTCTGCATGGCTATGATTACCCCATAATTAATGCTAATTATCCAAAACAGTTATTTCAGCCCGTTACAGGCGATATCGTTTTGTTCCCTTCGTCGCTTTTCCATAGGACCCTTCCTTTCACAACGAACGCAGAGCGTTGCGTTATTGCGTTTGATTTAGTAGCACTCTGAAACGGTCACAACTAGATCACCTCAGCCTCTTAAGATTTTTTCCCACTGGCCTTACGTGTCAATAGCACTGGTGAATACGGCATGATTAGATTTTTACCATTTTGGGATAGGTTGGGTTGCAACGCTATTACCTGCGAATAGCTTACTCCAACCTGCTCTAAAGTATCGAATACTTAAGGATAATCGCCTAAGTTCCAAAGAGTCTCGTTATTCTGTAGTACTTGTTTAAAAGTCCATTGGACATACCCAGATAATGGTTACTATAATCTTTGGATTGTTGCCAGAAATCTGGCTCTGACGGTACGAGGAACGACTCCTCATTTGAGTCTAAAATCGGTTACTACTAATAAAATTTTCTACTATTTTAAAGACGTTAGATTCTCCTCTAGGGCATTTGGTCTAAGTACAATAGTATTGTTACATGGGGTGCCATACCATGAGACTACCATGACAGTGGACCACTCCTGTTAATTAGTTAGCTCTATTCTGCTCACGAAAAGGTTTAAGCTGTACCATCCTATCCGGCAAAATTTTGGGTCGTTCGCTTGGCCTATAGGCTTTAGCTTTGCTATTTTGCAGGTAACTTCGTAATTAAGTGTTTGCCTACTCTTACATATTCTGCCTATCGATCAATGGTTACGGCTAGAACACTTTGTAAAAGTCTTCCTGTCATTAAATAAATGGGCACTGAATAGAATTTTATGAGACTAAATTATTAAACCGAGATCAATTGTCACTTAATTGCTTTATCTTTAGGAATGACATCGAACGCTAGTACGATACGATCCTCTTTTTCTTCAAATGGAACTGTGTAGTGATGGAGCGAAGATGGAAAAAGACATAAAGTGCCGGTCACTACGTCGATTATACTTTGTTTTGTTTTATCCTTTTCTAGGATATGATCTTGATCATCTAAACACAAAACAAGATTGCCGCCATTAACGCTTGATTTTGGAGGCACATTTATGTAGATACTACCGGTGATCCAACCATTATCATGCATATGAGGGTCTAACTTTCCACCACTCTGCATGCTTACCAGCCAGCCCCTTATATCGTAAGAAGTTGGCCAGCCCTTTATGAATCCCTCATTACTATCTTCAAATTGGGCTCGATATTTTTCAATCTCAGCACGGATAATATCTTCCATTTCGGTTTTGGGTACATTTCCTTGGGTAAAAATATTGCCAGCAGTTTGGACTCCATTAGTTAAATGCCCTTGCGCCTTATAGGTAACTGACTTATCAGATAATACATCTCTCGCCGTCTCAACAAAAATGGTTTCGAAATCATATAACATATTCAAGTCTTCTTTAACAACATACGATAAAGGATCACTGCAAAACGGGTTTGATTTTTCAATACCATATTTAATTTGCGAGCGAAAAGCTAGCGATCCCAAAACCGCATTGACCTCACCGTCACGTAATAAAAGATCAAAGTTTTCATAGAAGGCAGTTTTATCATCCTCTAGAAACAAACATTTAGTGCTAAAAAGTCTGCTTTTGTGGACATCCGATAGCTCAAAGTGCTCCGTAGCCTGACGGTATTTTTTATACATAAATAAGAGGACTCCTAAATTGTAGTGAGCGTCAGCAAAGTCAGGCTTTAACTCGATTGCCTGCCTATAGTTTCTCTCAGACTCTTCTAACGCCCCGAGATCTTGGAGAGTGTTACCCAAATTGCTATAGGCTTCGGCATAGTCAGGCAATAGCTCTATAGCATGCCTATAGCTTGCTACGGCTTCGTCTAGTCTTCCTAGTTCTTGCAGCGTATTCCCCAAATTGCTGCAGGCTTGCGCACAGTTAGGTTTCAACGCTATCGCCTGCCTGTAGCTTGCTTCAGCCTCATCTAACCTACTCAATGCACGGAGCGTGTTCCCCAAATTGTTATGAGATTCGGCGTAGCCAGGTTTCGATGATATCGCTTTCCTAAAGGTTGCTTCAGCCTCGACTAATCTACCTGATGCCCGAAGAGTGTTGCCCAAATTATTATAGGCTTCGACAAAATCAGACTTCAATGTTAACGCCTTCCTACAACTTGCTTCGGCTTCATTTAATCTCCCAAGCGCATGAAGCGTGTTGCCTAAGTTACAGTGCGCTTTGGCGGAGTTGGGTGTCAGCGCTATTACCCTTATATAACTTGCCTCAGCCTCTTTAAGCCTTCCCAGCTCTTGCAGTACGATACCCAAATTATAATGGGCTTCGGTATATCTGGGCGATAAGGCTATTGCTTGCTTATAGCTAACTTCAGCCGCATCGAGTCTTCCCAGCTCTTGGAGTGCGCTACCCAGATTATAGCGGGCTTCAGCATCTTTAGGGTTCAATGCTACTGCTACTTGGTTAGCATTGAGGGCTTTCGAGATTCTGCCTGACTGCCCATATAATGCGCCCAGCAATTTCCAGCCAAACTGATGTTTCGGAAAATTATTAGTGAGTGATAATGCCGCCGACTCAGCAACACCGTATTGTGCATTTTGATAGTGACCTAAAGCACCCTCGAGTTGCGCCTGAGAAGGAACTTTTAGTTGCGCAAGTATCCCCTGTAGTCTTCGAGTATCAACTCCATTCTTTTTAGCCTTTTTAATTATCCGTTTAGCGTCCTTTAACCTGTTTACTGTAACAAGTGCATCAATATAGCTTTGCCAGTACTTTTCTATCTTTGGATTGGCCTCGACGGCAGTTTTTAAAAACGGTAGTGCAACATCTGATTGATTTTCAGACATCGCTATTAACGCTAAATTATGATTTACATCGGAGTGGTCAGGCTGAGATTGCAAGATTATATGATAGAGCCCTTTAGCTTCTTTAAGATTACCTTGATTATGTGCCGCAACACCTCGCTGGAATATTTGATCGATATTAAGTTCCATTATGGCCTCTTGAACAGAGCGCATTTGTCATCATAAGAGATCCTTTAAATTTATTATGGACAATAATACTAGATCGCTTTTCTTGCAATAAATATAACATCATAAGACTGATAATTTCTTGCTCTGGCAAGCCAGATTTCATAATATTCATTTTTTCAGTCGGCTACTGAGTACTTGTCTGCTAATGAAAATATACTGGCTAGCCGCTCATTAAACTCATCGTAGGCTATTCCTAAAACTCCCTGCTGCTTTGCCTGGTCAAGAACCTGCTTGGCGTTTTCAAATTGCTTATCAAGCATTAGCGCATTAATATAGCTCAGCCAAAATTGCGGTATCTTTAAATTGGCTCCAAGGGCAGTTTTTAAAAAAGGCAGTGCCGCATCGGCTTTATTTACAGAAAGTGCCAGTAAACCTATATTATGGTTAGCATCTGGGTGCAAAGGAATCGCAGCTAGGATTGCGGCATACAGATTCTTAGCCTCTTCTAGATCACCTTCTTTGTGTTTTCCCACAGCCAGGTTTAGTGCTTCATCAATTGTTAATTGCATACATCCTCCTAGTATTATTCGCAAATATATCATTGCGATTTAGTATCAACGTTAAGATTTTTCAATATACTTCTGCGTTTTTCGCATACCCACTTACATTGTGAGTTTATATATTTTTCTGCCTAATTAATTTTTACTAAGCAGTCTCGGCTTTTTTATTCCTATGCCATTTATTAATGTTATGGAACACTTTATAATTTGGAATTATTTTTTTATTACGTCAAAAGCTAATACAATGCGTTCTTCGTCAGCATCAAATGGAATTGTGTGATGTGTCAGAGAGCTAGGAAATAACACCAAGCTTCCAGTCTCTACATTTATTGTTTTTGTCACATTTAAGCGCGAACCGGTCATGTCAAAATCATTGCCTAGCGAAACAACCAAATTACCGCTATCGGGTTTAGATTTCGCAGGGACATTTATATAAATACTTCCACTTAGCCAGCCTTCGTCATGGATATGGGGTGCTAATGCCCCTCCACTTTTCATGCTGATGAGCCACCCGGAAAGGGTATAGTCGGCCGGCCATTTTGTTATCAGGCCCTCTTCACTGTCTCTAAAGTTGCTACGATAATTTTCTATTTCTAGACGAATGGCTTTTTCAAGATCCTCTATAAATATATTTTCAAGATGAAATAAATTTCCAGATGTTTGATGCCCGTTTACAAGAAGAGGTTGTGTTTTATTAGACAATCTGTCCTGATCAAGTAAAGATTTTATCTTTTGAGCGAAAATTTCTTGAAATTTATACTGGTCGTTTAAATCAATATGTGAGACATATTGTAATGGATTATTGCAGAATAGATTCGGTAATTGATGCCCATATTTTAATTTAGAACGGCATGTAAGCGAGCCAATAAGAGAATTAGTTTTATCCTGTTTAATAAGAGAATCTAGCTCATTAATAACTGCCGATTCGTTATCAAGCAGATACCAACACCTCAAGAGGTTACTACGAGCGTCAAGTAAATCAGGTTGCAACTTAATCGCTTGCCTATAGCTTGATTCAGACTCATCCCATTTTTCTAACTGTTTAAGCGTATTACCTAAGTTGTTGTGAGCTTGAACGAAGTCAGATTTTAAATCGATGGCCTGCCTGAAGCTTGCTTCAGCCTCATCTAATTGTCCTAAATCAGCGAGTGCTAGACCCAAGTTATTATGGACTGTGGCATCGCCAGGCTTTAGCGCTATAGAGTGCCTGTAGCTTATTACAGCCTCTTTCGGTCGGCCAAGGGCTACAAGAGCGCTAGCTAGGTTTCTGTGGGCATGTTCATAGTCTGGCTTAAGTTCTATCGTTTGGATGTAGCTAGCTTTAGCCGCATCTATCCTTCCAAGCTCCTGCAGCACGCACCCCAAATTTAAGTGTGCATTTGCATAGTCAGGCTCAATTACTATCGTTTCCCTCAAGGTCGCCTCAGCCTCTTCTAATCTTCCCAGATTTTTAAGCGTGATGGCTAGATTATTGCTCGCCTGAGTAAAGTCGTTTTTTAATTCTAGCGCATGTCTTAGGTATTCCTCAGCTTCGCTTAGCCTACCTAGAACTTGGAGAGTTTTACCTAGATTGTTATGGACTTCTGCATCTTGGGGGCCTAGTCGCAGGGCATTCAGATTAACGTTTACAGCCTCAGTATGCCTTCCTGTTTCATCAAGCACTGCTCCTAACACTTTCCATCCAAATTGATGCTCTGGATGTTGCTGAGTAATCACTAAAGCTAAGCCCTCAGCTTCGGAATATTGTCTATTCTGATAGTGCCCTAAAAGTTTGCTAATTTGTTGCTGGGATGGACTTTTAACATTAGCATTATTTTTTTTACGCTTGTTTTTTTGGTTTCTTTGGGATTGTTTTTTACGCCGCTCTTTAAGCGTAGGGACAGTATTTATCTTACATAATTGAGGTAGGTCTGATTGCATTATTTTCTTCAATTGGCTTTCCATCGTTATCTCCATTATGTCCGCTTAAAATTTATTTTCATTCATCCATGGCATACAGCTTTTATATGATACTAGTTATTATCGTATGCCTTGGATAGTGACTCGAGTTGACCTTTCAGATAATCCTTAGTGCCGTCCATACTTGCCATTACGGTTTCCATCGCCGCAAACTGGGACAGATAGCGCTGATAGACCGCTTCCATTCGCTTTTCAAGAGTCACTAACTCAGCACTGTGAGTAAGGACAGTTTTGTCAGCATTCTTGGATCTGACCGTGATGACTCCCGCAGTGTCAGTAAGGCCTTTAAGTATATCGGCGACATCCTGGGATAGCCCCTTCTCTGATGTGCTAAAAAGGCTCTGATTGCTAGTATTGGCCGTGAGCATTGTTACTACGTCAGTATAATCGGTGGCAACAGCCGCACTAAATTTGGTCTGAGAGAATGTCATTTTACCAGTTTGGCTTATACTAATACCTAAATCTCGTATACCGTCTATATCTCCAGCCTTTGTACCAGAGTCAGAAAATATGGCGCTTCGAATTGTCGACTTAAGCTGATTTATCATACTGGAGTCTTTAGATAGAGCGCCGTTCATTGTATCCGCTGATGTTTCGCTTGCCGTTCCTAGGTTATTAAAAAGGTCCTGTAATTTATTATAGGCGTTAACGATAGCGCTTACGCTCGCCTTGAGTGCGCTGGTGTCACTTGTTATAGTGAGGCGCACCGATGACGATGTCGTTGCATTTAGCGAGAGCGTGGCCCCCGCAATAACATCAGAAACCTGATTGCTACTTCGAGTAATTGTGAGGCCGTCATAATCAATAATAGAGTCCTGCGCTACCTGCAGCGTTTTATCCGAATCACCAAAACCCAGGTCATCAGAAATTGAGCTAGTAATTGCAAAGGCACTGTCTGTGCCACTTGTCCCTGAGAGCATAATTCTATAATTGGTGCCATCTCCCCCTGTATCAACAAGCGTGGCTGTAACGCCCTTATTTGCATCATTTATTGCTTCCATAACACCGGATGGAGTCGTTGTAGTTACTGGTATTCTAGTCACTACCGGGCTGTTGACCGCGGTCACTCCGGCTGTAGGACGGGTTACTGTTTTGGATGTCCCGCCAACAGTAACGGTGGGTGCAGTACTAATGACACCCGTAGTTTTGTAGGTCATGTCTATATTGTCGCCATTGGCCGCAACTGTAAATAATAGATCATCGTAACCGCTGGCAGCCTGAATGGCCGTAACTTGAGCCGCCACATTGGCATACGTCGCGCTGGCCACAGAAATAGAATTTGTACCATCGCTGACGGCCAAGGTTGCTGTCACTGAAGCCGTTAACGCAGCGCGATGAACGGCTGCGACACCGGTCACTGGTGTCGCGGCAGTCACTCCTGCGGTAACGACACCTGACCCACTAGTAAGGGCACCGGTGCCTGCGGTCGTCTGGGTAAAGGTAACTCCCTCGGTGCCATTGACTGCAAAACCAAATTGGAACCCTCCAGGTTTATTTGCCTGAATGGCGGCAACATAGCCAGCTAGGGTCTCTGCACCAGCGCTTGTACCACCAGCAGAATTAACCTGTGCTTGGGAGATACTAAATGAGTTGCTGCCATCAGACAGATTGATAGAGCCGCCTGCATTTAATGCCGCTCGCAGGCTGGCTTGGCTCAGGGCCTGGTCGTAAGTACCCTTTTGGGTCCCCCCTACTGACAGCGAAAGATCAAACGTTGTGCCACCGTTGATTGACGTGGTGGACGAGGCGAACTGATCCGATACGGTCCTTTGGTTTTGCGCGAGCTGGCTCACAGTAAAGTTGTAGGAGCCGGGTGCTGCGCTGCCGGTCACCGATGAGAAGCTTAGCTTGGTGCTGTCAGTCGTAGTGCCTGTGCCTTTGGCTAATTCGTCGGCATCGTTCAGTGCCTCAAACGCAGTTTGTAATGACTTTACGTCCGCAGAGACCAATGCATACCCCGAGACAGCAGCTTCGCTAGCCTTGATATCTGCATTGATAGCATTTTGTCGTGGCAACTTCTCGGCATTGGTCAAATCTAATGCGAGTTTAGGCGAGTCCAGTCCCGATCCCACATCAAGCGCGGTAAAGATCGTTGAGGAAATGCTGCTCCCAGTTGCTGCTGTGCTGCTAACGTCGGCCATCTTAATTCTCTACCTTATGTAGTCAAATAAACTTAACTGGGAAATTTTTGCAAAACTCGCCTGGGCGGCTTCCATCGAAAGCATCTCAGCTGATAGCTGGGTCACTGCCTTGGCGTAATCTAAATCTTCTGCGTTGGACAGTAGGGCTTGATACCTAAGTTTAGTTTCACTCAAAATGTCTTTTTGGTTTTGCGCGGTGTTCATGCGCGTACCCACGTCGGCGATCGATGTCGCCATGCCCTCGGTGAGGCCACTAATTTCATCTAGACCTCGCTGTACGCCGGTACTGCTATTATTTTCCAACGCATCGGCGAAATCGTCCATCACATTAAAGAAGCTGATTCGCTCAGATCCGGCACCCGGGTTACTGCGCACAATAGAGGTAAATATCTCATCCCCTGGCCGATTCATAAACATGCTGCGCTGCTCTGATATGGCGACCTGCACCTGATTATCATCGCCACGGTAATTGACCGTGCCATCTGCACTTTCTATGAAGGCTGGCGTTTTTGCCATGGACCCTGAGAACACATAGTTCCCTGAGGCGTCTTGGGAGTTGGCCAGTGCCAGTAGTTCATCACGCAGGCTGGAAACCTCGTGGGCCAGTATCTTACGATCGCCTTCGCCGAGAGTGCCGTTGGTGCTCTGCACTGCGAGTTCACGGGCGCGCTGCATTATATTTTCGGCGCTCATAACAGCCGACTCTTCGACCTCTAGTCGTGAGGTCACAGAATCTAGCGTTGTCTCGTACATCTCTTGGCGGTTAAATGCTGAACTCAAGCGCTGGATAATGCCTGTTTTTTCGGCATCATCGCTGGGCTGAACAAGCTGCTTGCCCGCGGCGAGCTGTGCCTGAATCTCGGCCACCTTGGTGCGCTGGCTACTCATCTGGTCGATAGCACGTTCAAATATTTGCGTGGTAGATATTTTCATGTCTTCCTTCCTTACCTAATGCCTAATATCGAATCAAAAAGTTTTGATGACATTTGAATTATCTGAGCCGAGGCCTGAAAC
>Ga0209712_10003732_pt1 | contig 12297 bp, 10 predicted proteins | sample ArcOceMetagenome_FD_187443 | JGI IMG/M metagenome (GOLD analysis project Ga0209712, IMG submission 187443) | Marine eukaryotic phytoplankton communities from Arctic Ocean - Arctic Ocean - Greenland ARC118M Metagenome (SPAdes) (version 2) | ecosystem: Environmental > Aquatic > Marine > Oceanic...
TGAATATAAGTTTATCAAAATGGTTACTCTTTCAAATCCATGTGACCTTGACATACCGTTCGTCCTGAACATAAAAAGCCCATTACTTTCATAATGGGCTCTCATAATTTTTATCTCATATGTTTAGTTAATTAAATATATTCTACTGAAACAATCTCATATTCTACTACGCCACCGGGGATAGTAATTTCAACTTCAGAATCAACTTCTTTACCAATTAAGCCACGTGCAATAGGTGAGTTTAATGAAATACGACCTGTTTTAAAGTCTGCTTCATCATCACCTACAATTTGATAGGTCACTTCAACTTCAGTATCAATGTTCAATAAAGTAACCGTTGTACCAAAAATAACTTTGCCATGATTAGGTATTTTCGTGATATCGATAACTTGTGCATTACAAAGTCGCCCTTCAATGTCTTGAATACGCCCTTCACAAAAACCCTGTTCTTCTTTCGCTGCATGGTATTCAGCATTTTCTTTTAAATCGCCATGCTCACGTGCAGTAGCTATATCTTTTACAATACGTGGACGCTTTTCTGTTTTTAAAACTCTCAGCTCTTCATGTAATAAATCAGAGCCACGAAGGGTCATTGGATATTTAGTCATTTTTCTCTTCTTTTTCAAATGATAAAGGTGGCTTACTTAAAAAGTATAACCACCCTTATATAAAAACTTTTAATAAGGTATTTATTTATAGTAAATAAATACCTTACATAATTCGATATTAATTACATTGTTTATGTAATTCTTGTATCGACGTCACCGTATTCCTGTCATCAGCTGCGTGTGATTGGCAAGTTGCAAATGCTGCATTTAAGGTAGTGGTATATGCCACTTTATAGCGCAATGCTCCCCCACGCAAGACTTTAGAATCTTCAATCGCTTTACGACCTTCTGTGGTGTTAATAATATAGTTATATTCACCATTTTTGATTCTATCAAGAATATGCGGTCGACCTTCTTGCACTTTATTCACTAGGCGACATGGAATATTAGCTTCACCTAATATCACTGCAGTTCCATGAGTAGCATCAACGTCATATCCTAAAGCAACCAATTGTTTCGCTAATTCAACGACACGAACTTTATCACTATTACGAACAGAAATTAATGCCCTACCAGATTTAGGTACTGAAACACCTGCACCTAAACAAGCTTTTGCATAGGCTTCTTCAAACGTATTACCCACACCCATAACTTCACCCGTAGAGCGCATTTCAGGTCCTACTAATGGGTCACTGCCATGAAACTTATTAAACGGAATAACAACTTCTTTCACTGAGAAGTATGGAGGAATAATTTCTTTAGTGATCCCCTGTTCTTTCAATGATCTGCCAGCCATAACACGAGCACCCACTTTTGCTAAAGGTACTGCTGTTGCTTTCGAAACAAATGGAATGGTACGAGCAGCACGGGGATTCACTTCAATAATGTAAACTTCGTTGTCTTTTACAGCCATTTGCGTATTCATTAAACCAATAACACCCAGTTCAAAAGCTAAGTCTGTTACTTGTTGACGCATTACATCTTGTACTTCTTGACTTAAACTGTATGCAGGTAATGAACATGCCGAATCACCAGAGTGAACACCAGCTTGCTCAATATGTTGCATAATGCCACCAATAACTACATCGGTACCGTCACAAACAAGGTCAATATCAACTTCAATCGCATCATCAAGGAAATGATCAAGTAATACTGGAGAGTCGTTCGAAACGCTCACAGCTTCTGTCATATAACGACGTAAATCATCTAAGTCATAAACAATTTCCATTGCACGACCACCTAATACATAAGATGGACGAACAACAAGTGGGAAGCCTATCGCTTCTGCTTTAGCCATTGCTTCTTCTAATGAAGTAACTGTCGCATTATCAGGTTGTAATAAACCTAAACGATCTACAGCTTGTTGAAAACGTTCTCTGTCTTCTGCTCTATCGATTGCATCAGGAGAAGTACCAATAATTGGCACACCAGCTGCTTCTAAAGCACGTGCTAATTTAAGTGGTGTTTGACCACCATATTGCACAATTACCCCTTTAGGTTTTTCAATGCGAACAATTTCTAAAACATCTTCAAAAGTGATTGATTCAAAATATAAACGGTCTGATGTGTCGTAATCTGTTGAAACGGTTTCAGGGTTACAATTCACCATAATGGTTTCATAACCGTCTTCACGTAATGCTAATGCAGCATGAACACAACAATAATCAAATTCAATACCCTGACCAATGCGGTTTGGACCGCCACCTAAGATCATGATTGATTCTTTATCTGTCGGGTTAGCTTCACATTCTTCATCGTATGTTGAATACATGTATGCGGTGTCTGAACTAAATTCTGCAGCACAAGTATCAACACGTTTATAGACAGGGAATATGTCAGCGTTGTGACGCTTCTTACGCACTTCAGCTTCAGCAACACCAATTAAATCGGCAAGACGAGAATCAGCGAAACCTTTACGTTTTAGTTTACGTAAATAATCGGCTGTTAATACTTTTAAGCCACCTTCAGCAACTTTTGCTTCTTCTAATACAATATCTTCAATTTGAATTAAGAACCAACGGTCAATCATTGTTAAGCGGTATATGTCGTCAACCGTTAAACCTAAACGGAATGCATCTGCAATATACCAAATACGGTCAGAACCTGCTTCTTGAAGCTCGTGCATAATTTTAGTTTTTGCACCCGGTTGAGTTACATCAACCATAGAGTCAAAACCATTCACGCCAACTTCTAAGCCACGTAATGCTTTTTGAAGTGATTCTTGCTGATTACGACCAATTGACATAACTTCGCCAACTGACTTCATTTGCGTTGTTAATCTGTCTTCACAACCCGCAAATTTTTCAAAGTTAAAGCGTGGAATTTTAGTCACAACATAATCGATAGTTGGCTCAAATGACGCGGGTGTTGCGCCGCCAGTAATATCGTTCGTTAACTCGTCAAGCGTATAACCTACTGCTAATTTTGCCGCAATTTTTGCAATGGGGAAACCCGTTGCTTTTGAAGCAAGTGCTGATGAACGAGAAACACGAGGGTTCATCTCAATAATAACCATACGGCCAGTATCAGGACAAATACCAAATTGTACGTTTGAACCACCTGTTTCAACACCAATTTCACGTAATACCGCAATCGATGCATTACGCATGATTTGGTATTCTTTATCCGTTAGCGTTTGGGCCGGAGCAACCGTAATAGAATCACCGGTGTGAATCCCCATCGGGTCAAAGTTTTCAATCGAACAAATAATGATACAGTTATCATTTTTGTCACGAACCACTTCCATTTCATATTCTTTCCAACCAATTAATGATTCATCAATCAATAATTCTGAGGTTGGAGAAAGGTCTAAACCACGCGTACATATTTCAGTAAATTCTTCGATATTGTATGCAATACCGCCACCTGTGCCACCCATAGTAAATGAAGGTCGGATAATACAAGGGAAACCTAAAATCTTACTTGCTGCGTGCGCTTCTTCAATTGTATGCACAATTTCAGCATTGGGTGTGTCTAAACCAATCGCTTTCATTGCTTTGTCAAAACGAGAGCGATCTTCTGCTTTATCAATCGCATCGGCTGTTGCGCCAATCATTTCAACATTAAATTCTTTTAATACGCCTTTGGCTTCAAGCTCTAAAGCACAGTTCAACGCCGTTTGACCACCCATTGTAGGTAATACAGCACAAGGACGTTCTTTTTCAATAATTTTACGAACAACTTCCCAGTGAATAGGTTCGATGTAAGTTGCATCGGCCATTTCTGGATCAGTCATTATTGTTGCTGGATTTGAGTTAACTAAAATAACTCGGTAGCCTTCTTCACGAAGCGCTTTACAGGCTTGTGCACCCGAATAATCAAATTCACATGCTTGACCAATAACAATTGGGCCAGCGCCTAAGATCAAGATACTTTTTAAATCAGTACGTTTTGCCATTTTTCAGTTCTCTCTTATATCTTGTTTAAGGGCTAAGCTTTTGCTTCATTCATTAAATCAATGAAATGATCAAATAATGGTGCGGCATCTGCTGGTCCTGGGCTTGCTTCTGGATGACCTTGGAAACTAAATGCTGCTTTGTCTGTACGATGAACACCTTGAATTGAATTATCAAATAACGAGACGTGTGTTACTTTCAAGTTTTCTGGCATTTTGTTTTCATCAATAGCAAAACCATGGTTCTGCGCAGTAATCATTACAACATTACGTTCAAAGTCTTTAACTGGATGATTACCACCATGGTGGCCAAATTTCATTTTCACGGTACCAGCACCACTTGCTAAACCAAGTAATTGGTGACCTAAACAAATGCCAAAGATTGGCGTTTCTGTTTCTAAAAATGATTGTATTGCAGATATTGCATAATCACATGGTTCTGGATCACCAGGGCCATTTGATAAAAATATTCCGTCTGGATTCATCGCTAATACAGCTTCAGCAGACGTTTGTGCTGGCACTACAGTTACTTTACAACCACGGTCTACTAACATACGTAGAATATTGCGTTTAGCACCGAAATCGTAAGCAACCACATGAAACTGTGAGTTTTCAGGCGTAATGTGACCTTTTCCTAATTCCCAACTTCCTTCTGTCCATTGGTATTGTTCTTTCGTTGAAACAACTTTTGCTAAATCCATACCTTTAATGCCTGGAAATGCTTTGGCTTGAGCTAAAGCCTCTTTTTCTGCGCTTTCTGTGATTGAATCAACTGTCATGATACAACCGTTTTGAGCACCTTTCTGACGAAGGATACGCGTTAATTTACGCGTATCGATATCTGCTATACCTAAGATATTACGTTCTTTTAGGTAGTCGCTTAAATTCTGTTCATTTCGAAAATTACTCGCTAAAAGCGGTAAGTCACGAATAACTAAACCTTTTGCCCAAATAGTGTTTGATTCTTCATCTTCACTATTAGTACCCGTATTACCGATATGCGGATACGTTAAGGTAATAATTTGCTCTGCATATGATGGGTCGGTAAGAATTTCTTGGTAACCGGTCATTGAAGTATTGAATACTACTTCACCAACAGCCGCTCCGTCTGCACCAATAGCGGTGCCTTTAAATACAGTGCCGTCTTCAAGCACTAAAATGGCAGATTTAGTCAATTTAACCTCCGTAAAGAAGAAAGAAGCTTAACGATGTACAACTAAAAAAACATCATTAAGTATTAATTACGCGTGGTATGTTTCCTAATGAAACACCCACAAAAAATGTCAAAAATTTCGTTATCACTAACAGAACCACTAAATTTTTGACAAAATCCACTTATTTTACGCTTGTAACACATTTTCGTCTAGTGATAATTGTAAAAAACTAAGTGTTTAATTCAATATTTAGTTAAAACAGCTAAAAGTAACTGTTTTCTTTCATATTTGTTTATTTTAAGCCTAAAACATCTTGCATATCATAAAAGCCATTATCCGCTTCACTTAACCAGAATGCGGCTCTCATCGCACCTAATGCAAAAGTCATTCTTGAACTTGCTCGATGGGTGATTTCTAACCGTTCACCAATATCAGCAAAAAAAGCAGTATGCTCACCTACTATGTCACCAGCACGCACAGTGGCAAAACCAATGGTTTCTTTGTCTCGTTCACCTGTAATGCCTTCGCGGCCATAAACAGCCACTTTATTTAAGTCTCTACCTAACGTATCAGCAATCACCTGCCCCATTTTCACTGCAGTTCCTGATGGCGCATCTTTCTTGAATCGATGGTGTGCTTCAAATATTTCTATATCAGTATAGTCACCAATTGCTTTTGCGGTAACTTCGAGGAGTTTAAACATTAAATTAACGCCCACACTGGTATTTGGCGCTAAAATCACAGGCATGCTCTCTCCTGCTTTTTCAATAATACTTACTTGTTCGTCACTAAACCCGGTAGTACCGATGACGAGTGCTTTATTGTGCTGCTGACACCATTTGATGTTTTCTAACGTGGTTTCAATAGAAGTAAAATCAATAAATACATCGGCATCGAGTAAGTCGTTTAAAGTTGCAGAAGTTTTTTGACCAATCGCGCCAATACCCGCTAATTCGCCTAAATCAAAATGAACAAACGATGATGATGCACGAACGCTGCCACCCACAAGCTCAATAGATTGGTGCTCAACGGCAGCTTGAATTAAGTTGCGTCCCATACGGCCGCTACATCCTAAAATGGCTACTTTTACTTTCATTATTAATCTCTATTAATTTATTTAATGTTCTAATTTTTTAACGCACAAGCGTTAACGGAAATGCCAACTCAACACTATTTGTTAAGTCGTGTGAAACAACACTGACAATTTTGAATTGTTCAGCTACTTTAATCACATGAAAAAAAGCAGTGAAATCAGCAAAGACTTCATCATTATCATCAATAAATGCCCAATCAACACAAATATCAACAGATGAATGAGCAGAGTTATTATAGCTTGCTGCTGTTGATACTATCTTTTTGGTTTTAGCATGTTTTAAGACGATAAATATTTCTTCAAACTCTTTATTAAAACTTTCAATATCCGATAAATAAGCAATTTTATCAGGTGTATGTAATGTACATGGTAAATGGTAACAAGCGTGTGCTGCAGTTATGTCATATTTTTCAAATGCAGCAATATACTCTTTAAATAATGTTATGAGTGCTTGTTCTAACATACATTCCTACTTTATTACGATGTTGCTGTATTATTTTCTGTGCATATAAAAAAGCCCTCAACTGAGGGCTTTAAAAACTAATTAGCTAACAATGGCTAATAATTCAACATCAAATACCAATGTTGAGTATGGAGGTATCGCACCTTGTGAACCTTGCTCACCGTAAGCTAAATTGTAAGGTACGTATAAACGCCACTTAGAACCTTCAGTCATTAACTGTAAAGCTTCAGTCCATCCTGGGATAACGCCACCTATTGGAAATTCAGCAGGTTGACCGCGATCTACAGAACTATCAAAAATGTCACCATTAATGAATGTACCGTGATAATGCGTACGAACAGTACTTGCTGCTGTTGGTTTTTCGCCTTCACCCGTAGCTAATACTTCATATTGAAGACCAGACTCAGTAACAGTTACTTCATCACGCTTAGCATTTTCAACTAAGTACGCTTCGCCTTCCGCTGACTTTTCTTTAGCTGCTGCTTGCTCTAACTCTTGCATTTTTTTAGAGATAACAGAAAATGCTGCATTTAAATCTTCGTCTGATACTTGACTTGCGCTGTTAGCAATCGCATCAGCCAAACCTGCTTGTACTGCAGAAACGTCAAATTCTTTAAAAGGGTTATTACGTAATTGATCACCTAATTGACGACCTACACCATAACTTACACGTTGTTCAATAGTTTCAAATGTATTTTCTGACATGATATTCACTTATGTTTTCACCTACACAATGGTTGTGCAAAACGGCGGTTGGATAAAAAATTCGCGAAAGTTTAACATAAAATGACGCGTGTCAATAGTCTACATTTAAGACATTTTGTTATTTAATATAATCTCCTGTTATGCATACCATTTCTTTATCGTTTTGCTATCACTAAAGATTACGATAGACTAGCGTTAACTTAATGTTAAAGATAAATTTTATGAGTACTCCTGTAGTGATCCCTGTTCCTGAAAAGCGTTTACTGAGCTTATTACCTTTTGGTGTATTTCTCGGCATTTTCCTTGGCACTGGTATTGTGCTTACCCTGCAAGGTGTTGATTTCGCTTTTTATCAGCTGCCTGCCAGTATTGCCATTATTCCAGCTATTTTGGTGGCTATATATTTAGGGAAAGACAGTATTAATGATCAAGTGAGTCAGTTCATCTCTGGCGCTGGTCATTCAAACATCATTACTATGTGTGTCATTTATTTACTTGCCGGTGCTTTCGCAGTTGTCGCTAAAGCAACGGGTAGTGTTGATGCTAGCGTACAATTAGGTTTGTCATTCTTTCCTGATTATTTATTGCTTCCCGGCTTGTTTCTTGTGGCTGCTTTTCTCGCAACAGCAATGGGAACGTCAATGGGCACCATTGCCGCAATTGCACCGGTAGCATTAGGCTTTATAGAATCTGCCGATTTAGATGCTTCAATCGTTGCTGGCTGTATTATCTCTGGTGCAATTTTTGGTGATAATTTATCAATAATATCCGACACCACCATCGCATCTACTCGAAGTCAGGGGGCGCATATGAAAGACAAGTTTAAGGTTAATTTTAAATTTGCTGTACCCGCCGCACTTTTATGTTTACTTATTTATGCTTCAATGGGAGTGAGCATTCCGCATGAGCAAGTTGAAAGTATTAACGTATTAGGCTTGGTGCCATATCTTGTTATTCTAGCTTTAGCACTTATGGGGATAAATGTTTTTCTCGTGTTAATTGTCGGTATTATTCTCGCTGCAGGAATTGGCATGTACGACAATGGTTATCAATTATCGGCTTGGGTAAATGATATAAATACTGGTTTTGGCAGTATGCAGGATATTTTCATTCTATCGCTATTTATTGGTGGTTTAAGTGAACTCATTAAGCGACAAGGTGGTTTAGCGGCATTAACTGATTCAATTGAAGGTTTCGCCCGCAAACTTAACCCTAATAATAAAAAGCGTGCTGCAGGTCTGGGCATTGCTACTTTAGCTTTTACGTGTAATTTTTTCACAGCAAACAATACGGTATCGATTATAGTCACAGGTGAAACAGCTAAAGAACTCGCTGAAGATGGCGAAGTGAGCCCTGCTCATTCGGCTAGCTTATTAGATATTTACGCCTGTATTAACCAAGGTCTGCTGCCTTATGGTGCTCAAGCTTTACTATTAGGTGCTACTTTGAAAATATCACCTATAGAAGTCGTATCAAGCGCTTTTTATCCAATGATTTTACTTGTGGTTGCGAGCATTGCTTTTTGGCGAATCACTAAATAATCCCCCACCATTCTTATTTATTGGTGTTTTTTTTATGTAATAAGCGCGACAGCATTTTGCCTCTGCTACCTTAAGTAATGAAAGCACTAGCGCTAATCAAAGTGATTAATATCTTGCCTATATGTTTACTACAGTGATGTAAAATAGTTTTTCATCAAAAAATAAAGTCAACTGTGTGAGTTCTAGTCAAATTGAAGTTGCTGATTCAACCCTCCCTATTTCTTAAACCTACAAAAAAAATTAATGGAATTTATTAAAAAGACTCAGTGATATTTATAATGTCAAAAGCGATGAGTTAAACAATATTACCAAACAAATACACACTATAGATCTGAACTCATTGAGAAATGAATTGAACTTTTACGTCAGTTAGCGCTCTTACTATATGATAGTGTTTTTCCCCTTAGTGTTTCATGTTTTTATAATGCGTTTACTGGATTTCAGGTAAACGTTTTTTTTTGCCATTTTTCTACAAAAAAAAGCGATAAAATAATAGTTAACTATTATTTTCCAGTAAAATAAAGCTGGCATGACCTAATTGACATTGATATATATAAAATTCAGTGAAGCATTGCTGTTTTCCATCGTTCGATTTATGCTTTATTTCCAAATTTTATAATATGCGTAACACGGTAAGTAACGTCGTTAACAATGCATTAGCTTTTACCTTCGAAAAGCAACATAAAGGATTTTCTCATGGCAGTTCCTATCATTTTTAGGCTAATCACTTCTTGGTATAATAATTTTAAAGATATTGATACTTTACTTTTTATTTATCAATCTAAAAACATTCAAATACAATGAAAGTAATTCAAACAGTCGTATATTTAATGGCAATATTTGCCATTGTAACTTTTTCGTCAACTTCAAAAGGAATAAATACTCAACCTCATATTGAAGTTGTACAGAACACTTGCCTCCTTTTCAAATAGATACACACCAAAGTATTAGGATTCGCGACAGAGATAGTATCGACAGCTCTGTCTAGCACGCCGTATACATTTAACATCAGTATTTACCCATGGGCTAGGTCTTATCATATGGCTTTAAACAAAACAAACACCTGTATCTATTCAATGGCAAGAACCGCTGAACGTGAGAATAAGTTCATTTGGGTCAATACAATAGCAGAGCGTAATGTTTCCCTTATAGGTTTATCAGAACGAAACTTACATATAAATTCATTTGGAGATGCCAAAAAATATATGATAGCTGTGATCCGTGATGATGTTACTCACCAGCTATTAGTAAACAAGGGCTTCAAAGAAGGTATCAATCTATTTGTCGTAAACAATACGCATTCGCTATTAATGTTATTGTCAAAGCGTAAAAGTATTGATTTAATTTTAGCGGATGGATATACGATCAAGTATCGAGCTCAATTTAATAAATTAGATCCCGCTATCTTTGAAAATGTTTACCAACTGAATAAAAAGCCGTTAGACTATTATTTTGCTTGTAATATAAATACGCCACCTGCGATTATTAAACAATTACGCCATTCAATTAATCAAATGAAAGTAAACGGTCAGATTGATAAAATAATCAGCGAGTGGCAATACCCAGTAATAAGAGTGAATTAAGGCTTTGTCTATATTCTGTAAAAACAGCCCCAGTCAATAATATTATCTATACAGTAATTGAAATAGTCATAATTGAGCGATTTCTTGGCTTAAGTCAATATTGCGATTGGTGACAATTTTCTCAAGTACGATCACTCGTTCAACGAGTACATCTAACCTTTGTTGCGTCGCTATAATAGTATGGCTCTCACTGTCTTTTTGTAGCACGAATAATTTTTGATTAATCTCTGATTTATGATTAAAATAATTACGTACAAACATTATGAGTAAAATTGGTGATGAAAGTGTCATCAAGACTAAAAATAATTCAAACATGGCTAATCTCCTTTATGTCCCTTGAATTGTTGGTGAAGAATGAGAGTCTCATCAGATCTATTTTTCCATAATGACTTAAGGGTTATTTCGCGCTTTTTCCCACGTCGAACAAGAAGATGTATGTAAACCAGACTTAGACTGATTGCACTAGCCTTAAATATATTACCTTCTAAATCTCCTGCTGCACCACCAGACATACCGAATATCCCATAAGCTGCATTCATAAAGATATGCATCCAAAGTGGAAACCAGATCCGGTAACCTGATTCACAAAATAACCAAGCAAACCATGTACCGGCTACAGAAGTTATAGCGAAAGCAGCAAAAGCTGACATAAGATCATGTCCTTGATATATATGTCCCAAACCAAAGATAACTGAACTCACTAGAGCTGAGGGTATAAAACCTAGGCGGCAATATCGAAATAAAACGCCAAATAATACCGCCCTAAATAGAATTTCTTCGAACACACCTGCATATACTGAACCGACCATGATGCCTGACAGCGCTAGGTTTAGTTCGTTACTTAAGTAAGCGTAACCTAATATCATTGGTAAACAACAAGCTACAGCCGCTTTAAAGTAATGTTCAAAGCCCTCTATTTTTAGCCCTAAAATTTCTTGTAAACTCACATCTCTAAATAATAAGCTTGCTGCTAATATTAAGAGGCTATATTTAAATAGATAGCTCGCGGGTGTTAATAACAAATAAGATTGCTGATCCATCACTAATAATGCTTCACTCCAACTTTCTCCCCAGAAATATTTCATCACATAATGACAGAATATAAAGGTGCTTATCATTATCAGTGTTTTAATCTTGTTATTCATATATGCCTGCTTAATTAAAGTTTTAAATTTCAAGTTAAGCATGACGAACAATTAATTGATGGGCGAACCATTAGGGATGTTATTCCCTTCAAAGGTACTGATTACAATTTATAGGGGTGGTTAACAAGCTTCAGGGATTAACAACAAGGCTTGTTTTATAGTATCTACATAGGTACGGGAGACTGGAACAGTGATACCGATAGGTTTCATTACTAATTTCAATCCACCTGCATTGCCCGTACTAAGTTCAACTAATGCAAGATTTACCGCATATGAGCGATGACAGCGATGCACTAATGTTTGTTCTGGTAATTGTTTTAATATGCGAGTAAGTGAGCAACGTAATAATTTATGACTAACCTTGTTGTCTTTCATAATGGCAAGTTCACAATAATTGTCAGCAGATTTTATAAATAAAATCTCCGATAACGATACTTGCAACTCATCGCCTTTATTCTCGCCTGTTAAGGTGAATAACAGAGATGGGACGGCTTTGTGATTAGCTGTACGTTCATTGATATTTTTTATTTCACTTTCATCTTCACTTTCAGATTTACTTCCAATGACTTGTGCGAACGACGTTGGATTTTTTGAATGGCTATTAACAAGTAAGATAAATGAGATTGGAAATAAACCGATAGCACAGGTATAAAAAAAAATAATAATTGATT
>Ga0209712_10003733_pt1 | contig 12295 bp, 13 predicted proteins | sample ArcOceMetagenome_FD_187443 | JGI IMG/M metagenome (GOLD analysis project Ga0209712, IMG submission 187443) | Marine eukaryotic phytoplankton communities from Arctic Ocean - Arctic Ocean - Greenland ARC118M Metagenome (SPAdes) (version 2) | ecosystem: Environmental > Aquatic > Marine > Oceanic...
AGTACGGTTTGTGTGCTAAATATATCCCTCAATCTAATATTCATAAGGAAGGAAACAAATGATGCAGACAATTTTAGTAACAGGCGGGGCAGGATATATTGGTAGCCATACTGTTTTGCAGCTCTTGGAAGCGGGTAATCAAGTCATAGTGCTCGATAACCTGTGTAACTCTTCGCAGGAGTCACTGAAACGCGTTGAAGAATTAACCGGCAAAAATACCATATTTGTGCAAGGTGATATCCGCGATCACACTATTCTAGAATTACTTTTTTCCAAACATAAAATTAATGCGGTTATCCATTTTGCTGGATTAAAAGCAGTGGGAGAATCGGTAAAAAAACCACTCAATTATTATAACAACAATGTTTATGGCACCCTAAAGCTTTGCGAAGCCATGAACAAATATGGCGTTAAAAACCTGGTATTTAGCTCTTCGGCTACCGTTTATGGTGATCCTGTGGCACTGCCCCTTCGCGAGGATATGCCAACAGGACAACCCACCAATCCCTATGGCATGTCAAAACTCATGGTTGAGTTGGTTTTACGGGACTTATACAAATCAGACAACGACTGGAACATCGCACTACTGAGATATTTCAATCCGGCTGGGGCGCATCCATCAGGACGTATAGGTGAAGATCCCAATGGGATCCCCAATAACCTGATGCCTTTTATTACCCAGGTCGCCACAGGAAAGCGTGACCAATTATCTATCTTTGGAAACGATTATGATACGCCTGATGGTACGGGTGTCAGAGATTATATTCACGTAGAAGATTTAGCCGCAGGGCACTTAAAAGCGTTAGAAAAACTATATACAGGCCCAGGTATTGTGACCTACAACCTGGGCACAGGCCAAGGATATAGCGTGCTAGAGATGCTCAAAGAGTTTGAAAAGCAAAGCGGCAAAGCTATCCCATATCAATTTGTACCGCGCAGAGGGGGTGATGTTGCCTCATGTTATGCTGATCCTAAAACAGCCAGCGAAGCGTTGGGCTGGACGGCTACCAGAGGGCTTGCAGAAATGTGCAAAGACTCATGGAATTGGCAGTCTAATAATCCTCAAGGTTATGAATAGTTAATCTTCTCATATACAAAAATGCCCTGAGAGTTATCAGGGCATTTTTTATGCTAAGTACACATTAAAAGCAAACGCTATAAGTCATCCAAAAACGCATCGATATCATCTTCTAATGCGGCTTCTTCTGCAGATTTTTCTACTATTCCATCTTTCACTTTAAATTCTAAATTTTGAAAATAAGCACTTTTCACAAACGCATAAGGGTCAGTAGAAGAAGTGAGTTGTTGTTCTTGTTGGAGCACCGACGCCCTGCCTTCCAATGCTTTAATACCCACGCGTAAAAAGCCTAAGTAAAAGTTAAGCCCATCAATCGGAGAATAAGAAGAATCAATAAATTCACCTACAGAACTGCGTACATCACTCGGTCCTCGTGCGGGTATCATCAAATAGGGCCCTGTACCCACCCCCCATTTACCCAGTACTTCTCCAAATTCCTCTTCTTGGGTTGCTAGTCCTATTTCACTGGCAACATCAATTAACCCTAACAACCCCACGGTAGAGTTTAGTAGAAAACGTCCGAGGCTGATAAAAGTACCATCCAGCTTCCCTTGCAACAGATTGTTAAGGCCGTTGGATGGCTCCTCAAGATTCTCTGCTAAGTTCAGTAAACCCGTGCGCGCTATTTGAGGCATATGATTTGAGTAGGCTACAGCTGTGGGTCTTAGAATATATGTATCTAAGACTTTATAATTAAAATCCCACATAGTGCGATTGAAAGACTCTAAGGGATCTTTAGGATCTTCATATTGTTGCGCTTGTTCATTAGCAGACTGCTGGGATGCACACCCACCAAGCAGCAACAATCCTGTCGCCAACACTAGAACACCTACTTTATTCATTATAATTCCCTATTTATCGTTATTGTTTCTTTTGTCATCTCGTTCGCTTTCAAAGTCGCGATCAATTCACCTTGAAAGTCACCCGCTGACTCAGTCCCGTTTCCATCTACAGACACCCTAGCGACCAACTTAGCTTGTTGGAGTTGCGACAAGGTATAATTCGGTGTCATAGCATTGTTATCAGACAACTCCACCACCAAAGGGAATTCCCCAAGAGGCATTTTCACCACAGCAGCTGGCATTTTCATTTTTCCAGTACTTTCTTGAGCAAATACGAATAGATAACCATTTGCAGGCAATTTAGCCTTTAATTCATCACTGATATTTATCGTTAACGACACTCGAGTTAATTCCAACCCGTCGACTGACACCTGAGGTGGGTCCTGAGCTAATGGCTGATTATCTTGAGTTATCTCGGTCTGCAATTGCAAGATACGTTGATTAACCGCCAAGTAATTGGGGTCGGTTTGAGGTATGAAAGCCACTAATCGTTGCCAATTTTGTAATGCTAACGCTTTGTCACCTAATTCAGAGGCAGCGATAGCTAAAACCCCCATGGCATTGGTATTATCGGGTTCTAAATCCAATATCTGTAACAGCACTTGCTTAGCCTGTAATACTTGCTGTTCTTGGCCCGTCATTAACAACGCTTGAGCATAGCTGGACAAGGTTCCAATATTATTAGGGTCATATTTCAAAGACTTTTCGAAAGCTTGAATAGCACTGTCTACCCGATTGATGGCGCCAGATACTCGGCCTAACAACATCCACCCGGTAGCATCTTCTGGGGTGTCGACCAATTTTGTTCTTAGCCCTAAGGCAAAGGTTTGTAAATCTTTTAAGTTAAGGTTTTCATCGCCTCTGATCATCCGCTGGCCAAGTTCACTGGTTTGTTGCTGCGCTATTAGCCATTGATCAATGCGTTGGATTTGATTTGAATGCAGGTACACTCCTATACCTACTGACACACTAAATAATGCACCAATGACAAGGGCAATTCCCACGCTTTCCTCGTTGCTTTGACTGGTTTTTGTTTCATCCAACAGAGCAAGCTTTAGCTCGTTTTCTGACTGCAATCTATCTTTATCACTCAGCAAACCTTGCTGTTGCTCGATATGTAACTCTTTTAAACGTTGTTTAATCAGGCTCTTATTGGTTAGTCTACTAACAGAGTCATCTCGGTTCTTTGCAAACCAAGGAAATAAAATAAACATCAGAGAAATAACAATAAATAACCCTGCACCTAGATAAAAAAGGCTCACTCGTCACGCTCCAAAATTGCTTGTGCTTTAGCCAGTTGTTCGTTGTCTATCTCAGCCGGTTGGCGTTTGCGAGTTATCACTATCCCAGCCAAAGCCACAAACACAAATAATATAGGTAATAACCATAACCAAATAGTCATAGGGTTCACTGGGGGTTGGTAATACACAAAATCACCGTAGCGTTGTTTCATAAAATCAATGACTTGCTGTCTATCGTGACCTTTTTGCAGCAATTCGAAGACCTTACGTTTTAAATCCACCGCTATCATGGCATCAGAATCAGCAATGTTTTGGTTCTGACATTTAGGACAACGTAACTCTTTGGTTAAATCTAAAAACAAAGCGCTTTTTTCAGGTGAATCAAAGTGAAACTTGTCTTCAGTGGCTAAAGTTAGGCTGCAAAAACTCCCCAGCACTACAAAAATGAATAGGTAGACTAAGCGATTCATTGCGCCACCAATAGGTCGTATATGGGTGCAAACTTGTTCTTCCAAACACGTGGATTGATATCGCCAATATGATGCAAACGTATCTTGCCTTGTTGGTCAATCAAATACGTTTCAGGGGCACCTGTTACCCCAAGATCTAAGGATAAATCTCGCTTCACATCAAATATATTGTAGGCATAAGGATTACCTAATTGGCTGAGTTTGTCGGTGACTTCCTGCTGGACTCGTTTAACTGTTTTAATCCCAAAGTCGGGATCAATATCCTGGTCATAGTACAAACCCACAATATGTTTGCCTTCATCTCGTAACTGTTTGAGATAGGGCAACTCAACGGCGCATGTAATGCACCATACTCCCCACACATTAAGTAACGTCACTTCGCCAAGAAATACGTCTTGGGTATAAGTTTGCTGGGTATCCATCAAGTCGGGCAATACAAATTCAGGCATGGGCTGTTCGAGTAAACTAGATTGATGATCTCTTGGATCAGAAAATAAACCCTGATACAAAAATATAATTAACCCTAAAAACAGTCCTAGTGGGATTAAATACAGTGCCACTTTCTTCACAATGTTTGCTCCGTCAAAGCTGAATTTTGAGATGTATTAGCTTTAGGTTTTACGGTAATTTTCGCCATTCGATAGCGCTTATCACTAATAGACAATATACCGCCAAAGGCCATGATAAATGTACCTAACCATATCCAGTTGATAAAAGGTTTCACATAAATCCGTAATGACCAATCACCATTTTTTAGCTGCTCACCCAACGCCACAAATAAATCCCGAGTGAAACCTGAGTCGATGCCCGCTTCCGTCATAACATTTCTTTGTACCGGATAAAAACGCTTTTCAGCAGCTAATGACGCTACTTTTCGCCCGTTTTGGTTAACATCTAGATGCCCAATATCGGCGGTGTAATTAGGTCCTGCAAATTCTGAAATACCTTTAAATACAAATTCATAACCTTGTAAAGTGACTTTATCACCCACCGCCATTCTTACATTGCGCTCTACATTATATGCGCTAACTAATGCAATCCCGGTAAGTGTTATCGCAAAACCAAGATGCCCAGATACCATGCCCCAATGACTAGGCGTAAGCTTTTGTAGACTTTCTACAATAGTCATTTTTCCTGACGCAATCTGAGGCTGAATACGCTGACGAATTTCCATAATAGTGGTAATAATGATCCAAAAGCTCATGACTAAGCCTAAGGCTGCCATGTAACTGGACTGTTCGAAACTGGCATTAACCAATATGCCGGCTGACACACTTAAACCAAACGCAATCAATAATTGTTTATATAAAGCATGTGCCGATTGGCTTTTCCAACGTGACAGTGGGCCAATACCCATAAACAATACAAATGGCACTATTAGATAAGTAAACATTTGATTAAAAAAGGGGGCGCCAATTGAAATAGAACCCATACCGATTTCTTTGTGTACCAAGGGTAATAAGGTACCTAACAACACAACTAAGGTAGCAGCGGTTAAGAACACATTATTGCCCATCAATAACACTTCTCTAGAAAACAGTTGGTATCGACCACTTCCTTTTAATTGTGGTGCCCTGTAGGCATACAAGGCCAAAGAGCCACCTATAATCACCACTAACAATCCAAGAATAAATAATCCACGACTGGGATCGCTCGCAAATGAGTGCACTGAAACTAACACTCCCGAACGCACTAAGAATGTTCCTAGTAAGCTTAATGAAAACGCAGATATAGCCAACAAGACGGTCCAAGACTTGAATACTTTACGTTTTTCGGTGACGGCCAAGCTATGAATCAGTGCTGTACCCACAAGCCATGGCATAAACGAAGCGTTTTCAACTGGATCCCAAAACCACCAGCCCCCCCAACCTAGTTCGTAGTAAGCCCACCAACTGCCAAGAGAAATGCCCACAGTTAAAAAAGACCAGGCAGCAATAGTCCATGGCCGCGACCAACGCGCCCAGGTAGAATCTAGCTGACCAGAAATCAATGCAGCAAGAGCAAAAGCAAAGGCAACAGAAAAACCCACATACCCCATATACAGCATGGGCGGATGAATAATCATCCCAAAATCTTGCAACAGCGGGTTTAAGTCTTTGCCATCAATGGGGAAAAAAGGTAGCAGACGATCAAAAGGGTTAGAGGTGAGTAACATAAATAAATAAAAGCCAACCCCCACCATGCCTAAAATAGACAACACTCTGGCGACCATTTTGATGGGAATAGCCTGACTAAAAAGTGCCACCGCCACTGTCCAAATAGAAAAAATCAACACCCATAGTAAAAATGAACCTTCGTGCCCACCCCACACCGCTGTTATCTTGTAATAGATAGGCAAGGTACTGTTCGATGTATTCGCCACGTAGGCCAAACTAAAATCGTCCGTCATAAAACCATGGGTCAGGCAACCATAAGCAAAAGCAGTAAATACAAACATACCAATCGCCAAAGGTTTCGCCATTGCCATCATTTGGGTATGATTTTTATAAGCTCCCCACATAGGATAAATGGATAACAATATGCCCATCATAAGAGCCAGCACTAAAGCGAAATTACCTAATTCAGCTAACATATTTATATTCCTGCCTCAGTGTTACCGTAGCTAGCCTGTGAGGGCTTAATGTGTTTAATGCCTTTCATTTTTTCTGCCAACTCTGGGGGCATATATTCTTCATCATGTTTAGCTAGCACTTCATGAGCTTCAATATGATTAATTTTAGTTAACACGCCTGTTGCAACAATGCCCTGCCCTTCACGAAACAAGTCAGGTAAAATCCCGTGATAACTCACCGTCACCGCGGGACCGACATCTACTAAATCAAAACTCACAGTTAACGTTTCTTGATCGCGCTTAACGGTGCCAGGCACCACCATGCCACCAATGCGTAATCGTTGACCCACTTGAGGGATCTGGCCTTGTTTTCCATCAATAATTTCAGATGGCGTATAAAATAAATCAATATTTTGACTTAGCGCATACAACACCAAACCAATAGCACCGCCCACTACTAGCACGATTGCAGACACAACCATCAAACGTTTTTGACGTCTTGGGTTCATATTGTTTCTCCGTGAGTTTTTTGTTGCGCTGTGGCACTTTGTTCCGCTGTAGCACTTTTTTCCGCTGTAGCACTTTGTTCCGCTGTAGCACTTTGCTCAGCTGCAGCTTTAATTCGCCCTTGCCTTGTTTGTTCATGCAATACTTGTGTTATTAATCGTCGCTTTGAAAAATGTGAGTCTAACCACAAAACCAACAAACACAGGGCTGAGGAGCCAAAAGACAGCCATACATATAGACCATAACCGCCCATATCCAAAAAACTATTGATGTCGTCAAAAACCATTATTTGCCCTTGCTTAACGCTAAGCTTTTATTTGCCAAAGCCACCACCCACGGGCGACGAATGTCTCTTTGTAGAATTTCATTTTGCATACGTAATAAAAAAATAGCGCCGCTGACAAGTGCCCATCCTAAAATGGACAATAAAAGTGGCCACAACATTTCTGGCGGCATAGAAGGTTTCCCAAGTTTCATTATGGTGGCGCCTTGATGCAGGGTATTCCACCACTGGACTGAGTAATGAATAATCGGTAAATTTATCACTCCCACTATAGCCATCACCCCAGCAGCTTTACCCGCCTGCTGTTTATCCTCAAAAGCTTTGTATAAAGAAATCACCCCAAGAAATAAAAACAATAATATCAATTGCGAGGTTAATCGAGCGTCCCATTCCCACCATGTTCCCCACATAGGTTTACCCCAAGCGGCACCAGTAATAAGTGAAACAAAAGTCACAGTCGCACCTATGGGAGCCAAAGCTATCATTGCCATAAAAGACGTTTTGACTTGCCAAACCAAACCAATAAAAGCAGCGATAGCCATAGCGCTGTATAGGCTTTTTGAGAGCACTGCACTGGGTACATGCACATAAATAATGCGGTAAGCTTCGCTTTGTTGGTAATCTGTTGGAGCAAAGGCTAATCCCCAAACAGTTGCTAATATAATGACAGCCAGACCCAACAGGCTAAACCAAGGTAATAACCTTTGGCATAAGTGATAGGTGCGTTCAGTTTTGGCGTAAGGATGTAACCACTTCCACATCAGGTTTGACTCACTCTAAGTGCATAAGCGATGGCAAAAGGCGCCAAAGCTAAGGAAAAAAGGAACATAGCGCCAATGATCGCCAATTGTGCATTATATTGTAATTGCATTGAAGCCGATTCCACCGCAGAGGTAGCAAAGATTAATAGAGGAATAAACACAGGTAGTAGCAATAAGGCTAGCAACACACCACCGCGATTTAATCCAACAGTTAATCCTACGGCTATGGCACCAATTAAGCTCAATAAAGGCGTGCCCAATAGCAGGGTTTTTAACAATGCCCAATACATGGGTTCGCTCAAATGTAAAAATAACGCCAACAGAGGCGATAATAAGATCAATGGCAAAATACTGGTTAACCAATGGGCCAGAACTTTGACCAAGGCTGCAGCAGGCAATGAAGTGCTCGACAACATTAACTGTTCTAATGATCCATCTTGAAAATCATCACGAAACAAACGCTCTAAACCCAGCAGAGAAGACAATATAGCAGCAACCCAAATCACCCCAGGACCAATGAGTTGTAATGTTTTTGGTTCAGGTCCTACAGCCAGTGGAAAGAGACTTATGACCAAAACAAAAAATAACATTGGCTGCATAAGCTCTGCTCGCTGCCTATAGGCCAAGGCTAAGTCGCGTTTCAAAATAGCCATCAATGCTGTCACTAAATCCGGTACTCCAAGGTTAGTTCGTCAGTTGGGTAATCTATACGCAAAGCTTGATGAGAAGTCATCACCACCGCTCCACCGCCACTGAGAAATGTAGTAATTTGTTTACTTATCAACTCAACACCTTGGGTATCAAGGGCGGTAAAAGGTTCGTCCAAAATCCATAGTTTTGCATTTTGTTTAAACCAAAACCTTGCCAACGCCACTCTACGCTGTTGCCCAGCAGACAAATTGGCGACGGGGATATCTTCTAACCCAACCAAATTGAGCTGAGCCAAAGTATAAAATATTGCATCAACAGAAATAACAACCTCATGCTGCTGGCACCAATACTGCAAATTTTCCACTGCACTTAACGTTGAGTTAATGCCCAACTTGTGCCCAAAATACACTAGATTTTGATGATAGTGCTCTCGGCAATCTTTGATGTTTTGTAAGGCGAAATACACCTCGCCAGAATCAGCTTCAACTAATCCTGCCAGTACCCTGAGCATGCTGGTTTTACCGGCCCCATTTTGCCCTTTGACGTACAGTAAACTTCCTTGCTCAACGGCAAAGTTTAAGTTTTCAAACAATAACCTATCTCTTTTGACTACAGATAGATTAGCTACAGAAATGACCGACAATGGTATCCTCGTTTTTTCTATAAAATATTGCGGTAAATACGCAGCAAATTGGCCGATAATAATATCATAGGGTTTGCCCCCTACCAGCTAAAAACTACCTATTGAGGCAATTAGTAACAAAATAAGCAGCGAATTGGACATGACCAACACTAAAAGTTTGAATAACAAACAAGCAGATTAGCCAATATAGGGTAGTTGTGGGTAAACTGTGATTTACCTCATACTTTTGAACATCAGCCGATAACGTTTATATGTCTGACATTTCTCAATCTTCTCAAGCAGCCTTATCTCAGGCTCTCACTCAACTGAGTCAATTAGCCTCTGGATCTAGCGTGACTCGCCAAGGTGTTGATGTATTGGTAAAACACCTTGCAGGTAATGTTTTAAGTTTAGGTAAAAGCACGGTTTTGTTGAATAAAGTGGTTTTGTTAAACAATCCTCAGGTAAAAGGGAATTTAATAGAAGGTCAAGTCCACCAAATTAAATTGTCCATAGGCAATGACCCTTCACTAGATTTTTTTACTCCAGCAAGTGTCAAATCAACACAAGTTATGTCGCTCACCGAGCAACAACTGCAAAGTTTACTCAGATTACCTGCAAAACAATTCATTCTTAATAACCTGCGAGCTAATACAGATTTAACAAATAAACTCCCCCCGATTAATGCAACAATAATATCAATATTACCCAAAGCACCATCAAGTACCCAAGCGTTAAAAAACAATGGTGCTACTCATCAGCAAAACATACTTAGGGTTAATCTGACTGACCTGCGCCCTCCAATCGAAGTTGCATTGCCGTTAAAACCATTAAATCGGTTTGCAGCAGGTGAAAAAATCACACTTGCCATCACTCCCAAAGGCAACAATTGGCAACTCACTATTTTACCCAATAAAACAGCTGCATCTAATTTATCAAAAAATGTCGTCGATGATAGGGTGCTGTTAAAAAACCAGTTAGTCACTTCTGCTTTACCCGCACCTGAGATTAAAATCGCTAAAGATCAACAAAGTATAATCTCACCTATACTCGCCTCACCTTTACTTAAAGCCAGTTTGCATCAAGTAAACACGGCTAAACCGCTTGACTTTGATCTGCCTGTAAAGCTTATTTTGCAGCAACTCAGTAAAAGCAATCATCAACAAAACCAAGATTTGATACAGAGACTACAGTCATTACCCATAGATAAGATAACACTGCAAATTAAACCTAATGGTGACATTAATTTGTTGCTACACAATACTAAACCTGTGGCTAATATCCCTCTCACTAAAGAGATAGCGCAGGCATTAGTACCCCTTAAATTACCCAATCAACAAGAGGTCATTAAGCAGCTTAATTTGCCCAGTGATAGTAACAAGCCATTGCAAACAACTTCACAAGCACCTGCTGCTGATCTCAATCTAAAAATTAAAACGCTAGGCTCAGAAGGATTGCACCATACAACCACAGATAATAAGTTAAGGCCTGTAGTGCCACCTGTTGACGGTAGTAAATATGCAGAATTCAGATTAAACATGGAACAGGCAAGAGCAAATTTGCTGGCTAAGGTACAACAAAATCCTGTGACCCAGAGTGTTATAAGCCCAGATATACTGGTCAACAAACCACAACAAACAAATCTAGTGCAAAGTCTACTGCGTATCGTTCAGGCTAAAGCTGAGGCACCAGCAATCACGCTGCAATCAATAGAAAAAGCCTTAGTTGATGTTGAGTTTTTTAAGGGGACAACTGAGCATTCGAGTAAAAAATTAGTTGAACAAGTATTACATCAAATTAAACAGGCACTGCCCCAAGGAAAAGAGCAAGACGCAAATCAGATAAGGCAATTACTGACTACCCCAGCACTTAATTTATCAGCATTACAAATGATTACCCCCACATCCGGCCAAGGGCTTATGAGTGGTTTAGTCACCCTATTGCAAATGTCTCTCAGTGCTAGGTTGGCACGGAGTCAATCGAGTCGCATTCAGCATATTACGACAACGGTAAACGAAGTGTTAAGCGTCAACAGTAAGCTCAAAAAAAGTGTGACCCCTAAAGCCATGGTTGAGATGTCACAATTGGAACAAAAACACCAATTAATTAAAGAGATTGGTCGTTTATTATCTGGTCATCAGACCAACAAACTTGGTAATGCAGAACAGATGATCCAAGGTCAAGAAACCTTCTACTATAATTTACCTTCAGCTCTAGGAGGCACGATAAAAGACATTGAATTGTTGATTAAACGAGAAGAAAACAATAAAGAACAGGTAGCAGATTTTGAGAATAGTAATAAAACATGGCAACTTACGATGAAATTAGCCGTGGGCGAATTGGGAGAGTTATTAACAAAAGCCAAACTAAGATCTGACACCTTAGAAATAAACTTTTATGCTTCCAATGAAACGGTTAAAACTCAAGTGATGAATTACCTACCATTACTTCGCAGAAAACTTGACTCACTTGGCATCGAACTGAGTAAAAGCCAGTGCCAGTTAGGTAAAATCCCAGATACCCTAATGGAACGTCCATACCACATGTTCCAAGCTAAAGCTTAGGAGGCCTAGACATACATGCCAGATAAAATAATCAAACAGCCCAGACAGAAAAGCGCCGTAGGCATCAAATATCATCAAAGTAGCCAAAGTGGTTCTAGCAACAATGGCGATTCATCCGCGGGGGCACCTACTATTGTGGCGAAAGGCTTTGGCGACTTGGCCCAAGAAATAATTGCACTTGCAAACCAAAATGGAGTGTTGGTGCATGAAGACCCCTACCTGAGTGACTTTCTAGCCACCTTAGACTTAGGACAAGAAATCCCAGATCAGCTTTATCACGTAATAGCAGAGCTCATATCATTCTCATATGTTCTGCAAGGTAAGTTCCCAGATTCCTGGGCAAAAATGCATAACAAAGTGTCTAAAAAGGTCTGAATTGAATGCTTTGCGTTTTATTAGTCAATAACTAAAACAGAAAAGCTGGTGTAAAAACCACAAAATTTAAAAAACACTCAAAGCAATATTCTCTACAGATCATATAATTATAGGTAGATATTAAAACCTTCAAAGAATAAATTTATATATTATTTTTTAAAAAATTAGCGCTAAAATATGCCTTTCCTACTTTAATCCATTGTGAACAGCGTACAATGCGAATCGCAAGAGCCCGAGTGCTCGAAGTGTTCCATTTAAACAACAGAATAGTTTCAGTTCTGCGCCAATCAGCCGAAAACTAAGTTAATCTAAATTATAATGCTTGGATGAGAAGTTATGCTGTAGGTTCT
>Ga0209712_10003736_pt1 | contig 12285 bp, 8 predicted proteins | sample ArcOceMetagenome_FD_187443 | JGI IMG/M metagenome (GOLD analysis project Ga0209712, IMG submission 187443) | Marine eukaryotic phytoplankton communities from Arctic Ocean - Arctic Ocean - Greenland ARC118M Metagenome (SPAdes) (version 2) | ecosystem: Environmental > Aquatic > Marine > Oceanic...
GCGAGGACCCCACTCTTTGAAGAAAAATTCTATTCTCTATGTTCGAATGTACTAGAATGCATCAGTGTACAAATTCAAAATAGAACGAAGCTCTCATTCAAATACAGAATATATTTTCTTGAAACGGAACTGATTTTGAATGCATGATTATGAATAAAACATTATTATTTATAATACTACATCCTGCAAGAACTAAATGGTATTTATCTTCTCTTGTAGATGCAAGGCTTTGCTGTAAATGTTGCATCCTTTGAGGGTTTCTTCCCTGTCTTCTCGAATTCGAGTAGAAAGAACATCTTATTGCTTCTATCCTTTTGCTTGCATTTGAAACCAAGCTGTTGCATCACTGCGATAAATTCGTCAAGCAGAGACTCGTCCGCTTTTTTCTCTGAGTATTTAAAGCTTTGTTTTCCTCCACCATTTTTTCCACCGGCCTTACCATTGCCTTGGTCATCTCCCGATGCCGACTCAAATCTAGATCTAACTTCTGCAATCTTTAACTTACCGCCTCGAGTCAATACGCGATGGGCCTCCCGAATGAAATCGGCTATGTTGGTTCCCATCAAAGCTAGGACGAAGACAGCTACATCAACACATCCGTCATCCAGTGGCACATTGGCCATATCACATGGAGTTATGTGAGGATTTCCATTTGCAACCAAGTCAAATGAGTGAACATTGAAAGGGCAAACACTTTGTGGGTCATCCTTCTTTCCTTGTTTTGTCTTTACGTTCCCTATTTCCTCAATTTGAAGTAACTTTTTAGCAAGCATTGCATCACCGCATCCAAAATCTGCAATATTGAATTTCCTCTTTGCATTGTTCACCTTGGATCTTTTCCTATGCGCAGATAGAATCCAGCGGTATACGGCATCAACGGGATTCACAGGCCAAGATTTCACCTGTGTTCGGAACCCTTCATGATACTGGTCGAAGAGCTCTGGGTTATTCTGAAATCTTTCAAACGCAGACGATGAATTAGATGTATAGAGATCTTCATTTAATTCTCTGAACCTGGACCCTGCAAGACGGGAAAGGAAAGCCTGCTGGAGTGCCGATTTGGGCCGGATGCTACTGCTCCCCAAATCAAGTTTATCATCCGAAGGAAGTACATTCGCAGCACTTGTATCGGGGGCTGGTTTCTGTTTAGATTTATTTTCAACTGTCGCTCTGTCAGATTTGTTAGACACCTTTTGCTGTTTTACTGGTTTTTCGATTCCGCCATCGTCGTTAGCACGATGCATTTTCCTCATGTGCCTCTTTTTGCTTTTGCTCAATCCTTCTTCATTACTGGTGCGTTCAGATGATTTTCCTGCACCAGATGGTTGACCTCCGCGTTTTCTCTTTGCCATTTTGTGAAGTTTTTATATGGTGATACTTGGATGCTTTGTTTCGAAAGCATGTAGAATAGTTTGAAGTGGTGGGTGTTGTTGACAGTGTTCTGTTTTGTTCCTGTCGGTAGGTGGCCCACTTTTCAGTTTTCACTGGCTGTGGCGCTTCTTCAGATACATACATATCCCCAAAACGCAGGAGGTTACAATGAAATCCCATGTAAACCGTTTTTTTAATACAGATCTTTCGCAGAAAAATATGCCCTGAAGTCCGAACAGAATCACGACTGATATTTCATACAAGTTCAAGTTCAAGTAGTAAAATGCATTTGGTGTATTTGTTACTCCAAATATAAAAATTGTTACTCTGGCACTGTCTCTCAACTTTGTGAATATGTCATGAGATTATGCGTTTATATTGTCTCTATTCTTCAAATTGATGGCAGGTGCCAAGCCCGCACTCATTCTTGCGCACAGGGATAACGGATGAGGAGCTGAAGTTGCTGCGCTCACAAGACATCCTTTCTTTTAGGATTTAATAGTGGCAGCGCCTCTTTTGATTCATCTTTCGAATTCTTATTTGTTTCGCTTAATGTAACTTGGCTGTAAAGGACGATTCCGATGACAGCACCTGCAGCTCCAAGTAATTGCATTGCGCTGTACCTGGAACCAAATAAAATGGTTGCCAAAAGCATAATTATTGCTGTCTTGGATTGTCCCAGCAGCACATGGGCAAGAGCACTGAAGAAAAATCGTGACAAACATTTTGAATTTGGTTAGGAAACATATTCAAGTCAAATTGCAAAATGTGAAGGCGCCCATTCATTTGAACAACTTCATTTAAGAAGAACTCACCTGATGTTCCCCATTACTAGAAAGCCTGAAAAGTTGACCAAAAATGCAGAGACTCCAGACAATCCTATCCAAAAGAATGCCTCACGAGTCCATTGAAATTCAAGAAGACCAGGTGGGTCAACAAGAGGTGAAATTGCCGCCTGGATACATATTGCAAAGGGTAATACTGCTTGCATCAATGCAAGCGTTGAACAATTATACTTTCGTCGAACTCGTCCCCACTGCACTTTATAAGCTGCTGCCAATGGCACCCATAGAAAAGCACACACTGTTCCATACGTTGAAAATGCCATATCTGCCCTAGATGAGATGAGAACAAAGATGCAAACCGCAACTAAGCAAGCTGCTCTATTCCTTGAAAGCACTTTCTTGTCCAAAATATATTCCAGTAGAACAACGCACGGGGTAACAAGTAATTTGAAAATTTGATAGAATCCGATCGAGTTCAACTTCAAGCTTGTGTTATTCAAAGGAGTCACTACTCCAACTACCAAAACAATGACAATGAAATTCATGTCACGTAGACTGACTGTAACCTTTTGAAACATCTTTGCACGGAACAGCAGTTCAACACCTAGTAGTGTAACTAGGAAATGAATGTTGCAAAGCGCAGCTGGGTACCCAAAGTTGACTTTGGAAAAGCATATTTTGTTGATCACAGTCACTGCAATTGTGGACACGAAGTTGAATGCCAAGTATGAAAGCTCAGTGCTGCTCGTCGATTTCATTACTGGAAGATCGATCTGCATAGTAAATGAAGAGTAATATTTAGATGGGGCACAATTTTTTTGAATCAAAATAGATCAGTTCAGAACTATCGGGGGCGTTGTGCATCGCATGTGTCGTGACACTTTGGGTACTATCGACAATTGTTTGTTGTGTTGTGTGTGTGTTTTATTTTTAGTTTGTATACGTGGAGTGTTGTGCCCCGCCCGCCGCCGGCCGCCTGCCTTTGCCGCCTTCTTCGCCTGCCGATGGACAAATTCGAAAAAGACCGCGGGCGCGGACAATTTTCAAACCGTGTTAGAACTTACTTGCTAGCTTGTTGCAAGCTTACCATCTTCACTTACAGCGGTGGTGCATTTGAATATGATACCGTTGACACTAATTCTAATCACCTGCCACCATCTTTCGGTCCAAAGATGGAAACACTACATGAAATGCGAAGAATCTAATTACTTCAAATTATGCAATCATAAATTTATTAATTTCATATACTCTAAAATTCGAATAGCTTTGTTTGAATTCTTATTCCATTTTTGTCCATATTCAATATTGATATATATATCAACGGGCTTTAAAAAAGTTTGAAAGAACAGTTGTGTACTGAACTTATAATCCCAACAGATTTGGAACTACAACCATGAAAACAGTTTGCCATACAGCCTGTACAGCGCGAGGTGTGACACCTCTGAACAACGTAGGAACTCCTCCTGCTTCCATCTCATCGTTAATGTACCCCCCGAAAGTTTTGGGAGGAATGCCGCATCCAACGTCACGCTGCATCAATACGCGAACGGTCTCAATTGGGGTATTCCAACATGACCCAACTCCTCCAATAACTCCTGACCCAATCTCACCCAAGAGTCCAAACCTTGAGAGCTTCAAGTTAGTACGGCAAAGTTCTGTGAAGAGCCCTCGACTTGCCCAGTTAGACGCTTGTCTAAGAGCCATTGGTGTTCCTCCCACATACATTCCTTTCATTCCCTTTTCTTTAATAATGCGCTGTGCAACAGTGATTGCATTATCATTTTCATATCCAGGTTTTCCTTTGTTCACATTCAAACTAGTAAATACCATACCAGCCGGTGTCATAACTACTGCCTGCACAACACCACCTACAACTCCTCCACAAAGAGCAGCAACGTTCTTTCCAGCTCCCATGGCAAGAACCTGTTTTTTGGTAGCAGTCGATCCTACCAAAAATACGGCCCCAAGGAGTGCACCTTCTACAGTTCTGGATGGGGTTCCAGACCAAAGATTGAGCCATCCTCCCTTTCCACTACAAATGTCATTCGTTGCTTTAATTGGTCCATCACCGGTTGCTGTTACACGACATTTAATGTTTTCAAGCGCAGTTCCTCCCGTGAAGTCTGATGCCACTCGGAGGAATGCTCCTCTACAAAGATTCTTGACAACTGGATTCATCTATTGTTTTGTGAATTTATATAAGATTGTTAGCCATCATTCAAATATTCAATTCCACATAATCAAGTTTATGCAACGATGCACATGATTTTGATCATGTTCCATTTTGAACTTACACTGCACATGGCAACCTCCTTCTCATCATTTTCATCGAAAGTACCGCGCATTCTAGAGGAGGATGTTGATGCTTGTAATAACTCATCGCACCCGTCTTCATACCACTCGTCAATAGAGGTTGCAGGTGATTTTATAGGCATTGCTGAAAGACCGCTGACATGCGAAGTCTTGCGGATTGACTTGAGCATAGCTGTTTTGCTCAACATGAGTGGGTTCATGCTAGCATTTGCAGTGTGGAGAAGGGCCAGTGCTGCAATTGCAGCGTTTAGAAATCTAGCCATGTTCCAAGTAATAGACAAATTGAAAATATGATTTGTGGGAATTACATTCAGTAGACTATTGTGTCAAAAAAACTGCACTTGTGTCACGGGAAGTACTGCCGGTAGCATCATGTGAAAGCAAATGACGCATGGATGCGTGTTAGGCAGATAAAGCCAAAATAGAGGAAGGAACTCATAATGACGTTGACGGCGCGGAAAATCTTGTATAATTTTTATGCACTCATAACCCTTTCTGTTTGGTGGCTGGGAAGCAGCCTCTGATTGCTACTGCTTACTCACGGAGATACTGCTAGACTCCTGGTGAATCTTTTTGTGCTGAATCCCCACACTCATCTTACATCTCGTTTAGCAATTGTAAAGAAGGAAAACAGTCAAGATGGTACGTGCTTTGAGTTTAAACTATCATGAGATAGGAACATACACAGGACGATGAAAATGACGGCGGCTTCTGAGTAGTTGCTTGAGTTCGAGCTGGACAATCATTTCTTTCACAGGAGCTGAATCGCGATGCATTGGACCTTTTCATCAATTCTATCGCAACAAAATATGGTGAAGCATGATCTGCACTCAAAGAGATTAAAGCGCTTCAGCTTTTGAAAGATGTTATCTAAAACTTTCTGTTTTTCTTCTTCCCAAACAGGTTAATTTCACAGTAGATCAGATGAGGGCCATTATGGACCTCAAGCATAACATTCGTTCCATGAGTGTAATTGCTCACGTAGATCACGGAAAAACTACTCTTACCGACTCTCTTGTACAGAAGGCAGGTATTATTTCTTCCAAGGCTGCAGGAGGGGCTCGTTACACTGATACCCGTGCTGATGAGGCTGAGCGTGGAATTACCATCAAGTCTACTGGTATTTCCATGTACTTCGAGTACGAGATGGGTGAAAATGAGATTGCTCAACTTACCCCTGAACAAGCAGCTGAGAACAAGGCAGCTATGGAAAAAGCATGTGATGCTGACGCTAATGTCCAGATTTCTGAGAAGTCTTACCTTATTAACTTGATTGATTCCCCTGGTCACGTTGATTTCTCTTCTGAGGTAACTGCTGCTCTTCGTGTAACTGATGGAGCTCTTGTAGTTGTTGATACCATTGATGGAGTTTGTGTACAGACCGAGACTGTACTTCGCCAGGCTATCGCTGAGCGTGTAAAGCCCGTACTTATGGTAAACAAGGTTGACCGTGCTCTTTTGGAGCAGCAGCTTCCTGCTGAGGAGCTTTACCAGGCTTTCTGCCGTTCTATCGAGTCCGTCAACGTTATTGTTGCCATGTACAACGATGAAGCTCTTGGAGATGTTCAGGTTGACCCCACTAAGGGAACCGTTGCATTCGGATCTGGTCTTCATCAGTGGGCATTCACCTTGAAGCGTTTCGCAACCACCTACGGATCCAAGTTCGGAGTTTCCGAGGAAAAGATGATGCAAAAGCTTTGGGGAGACTGGTTCTATGACGCTGAGCGTAAGGTGTGGACCACCAGTAATAAGGAGGGAAAGCTCGAGCGTGCTTTCTGTCAGTTTATTGCTACCCCCCTTACTACTCTTTTCGAGGCTATCATGAACGAGAAACACGGAAAGGTGAAGAAGATGCTCAAGGCTATTGGAGTTGAGCTCAAGACCGAAGAGAGGGAACTCGTAGGAAAGGCTCTCCTTAAGCGTGTTATGCAAAAATGGCTTCCTGCTGGAGATGCTGTTCTTGAGATGATCGTGCTTCACTTGCCTTCTCCCGCTAAGGCCCAGGCTTACCGTGTTGACACCCTTTACGAGGGACCTCTTGATGACAAGACCGCAACTGCTATCCGTATGTGTGATACATCCCCTGGAGCACCTCTTTGTATGTACATCTCCAAGATGGTTCCCACCTCTGACAAGGGTCGTTTCTACGCATTCGGACGTGTATTCTCCGGAACCATTGCCACCGGACAGAAGGTACGCATCATGGGACCTAACTACACTCCTGGTAAGAAGACTGAGCTTTGGGTCAAGAATATTCAGCGTACTGTTATCATGATGGGACGTTACACCGAGCAGGTTGCTGATGTTCCCGCTGGAAACACTTGTGCTTTGGTAGGAGTTGACCAGTACCTCCTCAAGAGTGGAACTATCTGTACTGAGGACGATGCTCACTGCATCAAGACGATGAAGTTCTCTGTATCCCCCGTTGTTCGTTGTGCTGTTGAGCCCAAGAACTCTGCTGATCTTCCCAAGCTTGTTGAGGGTATGAAGCGTCTTGCTAAGTCCGATCCTATGGTTTTGTGTTACACCGAGGAGTCCGGAGAGCACATTATTGCTGCTTCTGGAGAGCTTCATCTTGAGATTTGCCTTCAGGATCTTCAGAACGATTTCATGGGATGCGAGGTTAAGGTTTCTGATCCCGTTGTTTCCTTCCGTGAGACTTGTAATTCGAAGTCTGACCAGACTTGTCTTGCTAAGTCTGCTAATAAGCACAACCGTCTTTACGTTGAGGCTGACACCATCGGACCTGAGCTTTCTCTTGCTATCGATGATAACGAGATCACACCAGGAGCTGATCAGAAGCTTCAGGGACGTAAGATGGCTGATGAGTACGGATGGGATGTCACCGAGGCTCGTAAGATCTGGGCGTTCGGACCTGATGGAACCGGACCTAACCTTTTCGTTGATACCACCAAGGGAGTCAATTACCTTCTTGAGATTAAGGAGTCTGTTGTTGGAGGATTCGCTTGGGCTACCCAGAACGGACCTCTTTGTGAGGAACAGTTGCGTGGAATCCGTTTCAACTTGATGGATGTTGTACTTCATGCTGATGCTATCCACCGTGGTATGGGACAGATCATGCCTACTTCCCGTCGTGTGTGCTTTTCTTCTATGATGACTGCTGAGCCTAACCTCCTCGAGCCCGTATACTTGTGTAACATTAGTGTTCCACAGGATGCTATGGGTAACGTATACGGAGTACTCACCCGTCGTCGTGGTCACGTTTTCTCCGAGGAGCAGAGACCTGGAACCCCCCAGATGACACTTCTTGCATACTTGCCTGTTGTTGAGTCTTTCGGATTCACTGCTGATCTTCGTTCTCACACCGGAGGAAAGGCATTCCCTCAGTGTTCTTTCGACCATTGGGAGCCCATGACTGGAAACCCCTTCGAGGAAGGTAACAAGTGTAACGAGACCGTGAATGCTGTCCGTAAACGTAAGGGTCTTAAGGAAGGAGTTCCTGCAGTCGCCCAATATCTTGATAAGCTTTAAGTTGTGATACAAATATAAATAATTTTTATACCCATTTCGTACTCCGAAGAATGCAGCAAAATTTTTATGTCAGTAGACTTTAAACCAAAAGTTGCTAAACAAAAATTAGGATCTGTTCACGATGTTTCTTCTAATACTAAGTAATAGTACGACGGTAATTCGAAATTTGTATTATTGTATTCTTGGAGCGGATACAAAATGGGGGTCAACAGAGGAGCTAAATGGCTCTAATTTATTGCTAATGACGCACTGCGAAAGACCGCGGCAAAATTGAAGTGCTCATTACCTTCCAGTGGAATCTTTTCGATTGTTGATGATGTCTGTCCGGTCCTTGAAGTGATCCATCCGATGAAAACCGAGGAGAAAGATCTCTTTTCACATCACATCACATCAGACAAGAGAAAGAGCAAGAACAAAAACTAGACCTAAGTAGAACTGATCTGAAATGAAATTCAATACATCAGCAGTATCATTGGCTGTGTTCCTCAGCCAGTCTTCGTCATGCCACGGTTTCACTACCCCAGGAGTGAAGCCAATGCAATTACAAACAGTTTCGTCGACACAACTTCACATTATCGGCCCGATGATTAGAAAAATGAAGGAGGAAAAAGCGAAGAAGAAGATGCCTATGGCTAGTGACGATGAACGCATGATTGAAGCTCCAGGACTTCGTGTTGGATCTGGTGCTTGGAAATGGCCTCCCGTCTGGCCATATACTTCTACCGATTTCACTCCGAAAGAGGATATCGTGGAGCCTAAGGACACTAACCCAGTTGCTGGGCTTCTCGCCGGAAGCTTACCTATTCCTGACGAAATTGAAGAAGAAGAAATTGATGCTCTTGACGTCTTAAATTATTGGGGAGTCGAAAAAGTTGATGTAAAGACTGAGATAGACACAGAATCAGTTCAAAAATTGAAAGAGTAAGTATTACATGATTTCACATCCGATCCCTTTCACATATTTCAGAAATCTCACTGCTGCTATCAACAACCGAAAGGCATTATTCATTCTATTTACGTGATGACATGTCAGTCTTGGAGTTTGGAGCAGCTGAAAATTCATACCTTCCTGACGGATTGAAGTTATCTCGTCACGTCGGAGTTGGAGCAAATAAGGCACTTATGGACGAAAATTCTGCATTGACTGAATCTCTTGTCGTCAACCTGAACGATGTCGTCATTGAGCAAGGTATACAGTCGGACGAATTGAAATCTTTCGGAGCAGACACATTTGATGTGATTTTGATGGCGAATACCATTGATTTTCTCACATCTCCTCGTGAAGTCTTCAGGTGAGGATTCATAACGTTTGTGGTAGTGATGCAGTTTGATTATCTGATCTAAAGCCAACTAACACTTGCACCTTTCTAGGTCTGCATGGGCACTTTTGAAGCCAGGCGGTTTAATGATTGTCCCCTTCGTCAACAGAGATGCATACAAGAATAAGTTCGAGAGAGCACAAACTAAAATGTGGAGAGACATGAATGACGACCAACATATGTGGATTGCTGGATCATTTTTCCAGTTCAGCGCAAGTGACGGATGGGAGAAATTGAAAGGCTTTGACATTTCACCAGAAGGTGCAAAGACAGAAGAAGGGTTTTTGAGTGGTCTCAGTGGAAACAAGAAAATGAACATGTATATCGTTCAAGCTGTAAAGGCAACTGTTGACGAAGAAATTGACGAGAAAGACCCCGAGAAGTCATTCCGTTCCAAAATGTGGCTCCTTCCTACTGTGGAAGAGCGCGATAAACAGCTCCTTGCCCCTCGCCTCGGAAGAGCCTACAAAACCTTTGATACAGATGAACAGAAGCTAAAGGTGGTCGGAAACGTTCAGAATATTCCAAAAATCTATGAAAGTCTTGTAAAAATGGATCAATTTGCCTTTACTTTTGGGTTGCAAGCACAATTGGCAACAGACCTGATTACAGACCCAGATTACAATGGAAACGACGAGCAGATCAATGCATTGAAAATGGGTAAGTGCCAAAAACAAGATCAACAACGCGTTTAATTGATGTCTTGCTCACAAAACAATTCGTTTGCCAGGCTTGGGATTAAGGACACCATCACCAGAATTTTGGCAACTTATTGGAGAAAGAACCATGTCATTGGCTCCTGTTGATAAGGTGAACCTTCTTGCGCATCTCGTTCCTCGTTTCGGGAGTAACGACCCCCAGCAAGAGTCTGCTCTACAGGCATTTGTTGGAGGTCTAGAACCTACTTTCGCTGTTGTCCGTTCAAAGTGTCCGACCATGGAAGAATCTGACGTACAGCTTGTCGGAGCAGAGCTTCTCGCAGCGGAAATCCTACCTGGGCGAAGCACAAAGAAAGAATTCGCCATGTGGGTTGCCGCATTGACTGAAGCGGATTTGACTGAAATGGTTTCAAAAAGGAAGAGTTACAAAGAGCAAGCATTGGCCGACATGAAGGCAATGCAGGAAGAAAGGCAAGCACAAACAGATAGACTGGAGGAGCAAAGGAAGAAGATGATTGAACAGCAGACGAAGGCTAGGGAAGAGCGCAGTATGGTGTTCAATCCTCAGACAGGAAAGATGGAGGACATCAAAAAGGATTAAAATAATGTTTTGGCCCGTAAATATGCTCTAATTAGGGATGAGTCTTCTGGCATGAAATTCATAAATTTCCACTACCGATGTCAAGGCTTGGAATAGCTGAGTCAACCAAGTATTTGTATTCCTCTATGGAAAGACCTATGTCCCGTAATGAGCTTGGTAGTGTCAACTCTGTTTCATCTTTCATAACAACTCCTGATCTACCTTCAAACGCAATGTCCCGGCGGGGAAGAACAATGTACAGCAATATGACAGTCATTGCTTTCCACATCGATGATCGAAATTTCACCATCGGCTCTGAATAATCGAAGCGTTGAATGAATTCGCTCAATCGGCTTTCAGCTAAGCGTCTAGTATAGCCGTCCTCTGCTGAATAACCCAGGTCATCTAATGATTTCACTAGATTCATCTTGAGCATATTCATGAGACCAGCACAACGAGATAAACAGATATCGCTTGTCTCTTCCATTTTCATTAGGTCAATTGGGGGTTGTGTGATAGGGGCCTCACTTTTGACAAAGCACTCACTCTTGTACTTTCTTAGCACGTCCACCGCATCTGCCGTAATCCAATTAGACAATGCATTCCAGAAAATTATGAAGGGTCGAAGAGGAGGAGGCGGCATCGTTTCTTCTTCTTCGCTCAAATCACCGGAAAAGAAATCAAACATATCGTTTTCATCATCATCGTCATCGTCAGAGTCAAGATTCTGATCGCTATTATCAATGCCAGAATCATTTCCATTGTCACTGATCAGATCACCTTCTCCATTTTCTTTTCGGCTGTCAACGTACTCCTGTAGAGACAGTCCAGAAATTTCTGCGTCTTTTACAACCTCATCGTACTCTTCTGTAGACATGCAAGAGAATTCGATATTTGCCTCAATAATTTCGTTGTTGATGTCTGCCGTTTGTTGCTCAGCCGCCGATGCATTTAACGCAGTCGCTTCTTGGGCCAGAGAAAAAAGTTCAGACAGAGTCTTGATCACCTTCATCGGTGGCTCAACATCTTCTTTCTCTACATTGCCGACATTTTCCTCCTCAGCTCCTATACTGCCATTCCTTCCAACAACATTGGCTTTATTTAAACTCTGCGAAAGCTTGACTGGGCGTTCAACTATTTTATCCTTAACGAATGACTTCACGGAAGGTATCTCTCCTGATTCAAAAGATCCTCCCATCATGGAGTCCAGCTCTTTTGGTATACCTAGTTCATCTGCAAGTGTATCATTATCCAAGTCCCTAGTTTTACTCGATCCTTGATCGGGTGCAGAATTTGAAGAATATCGACTAGCCGATTTCAAGATACCTATTGGTTTCTTTTCGTCCAAAGGTAAACTTGTTGCATTCCTTGGTTTACCAAAGTCGCTCTCTGTGGTAAAGTGGACGCTGCTCGGAGTCGAAGAAATATAATTCTTATTCAAGTTCAAATCGCTTACAGTCGAAGAGGGAGCACCTAACAAACTTGCCATTTTTCGTCGTGTCTGCTCGATTAAATCTTCTACATTTGCGTCCTTGTTTTCCACTACGTCTTGTTTTGGTTTCTTTCCGGTTTTGCGAAGCTGTGGACGAACGTGCGCAGGCTTTTGAGTTTTCTGAATACTGTTCATTATGAAGATAAAATAGTGTTGTTCGAGATTAATGGTTCAGCAGTTGTGCCAGGAGGTGCGAGCGAGTGCGAGTAATGAGGATGAAGAAGGAAGAAGGTCCACGGTCCACTAGCAACTAGCAACTCTAGCACCACGCGAC
>Ga0209712_10003742_pt1 | contig 12275 bp, 7 predicted proteins | sample ArcOceMetagenome_FD_187443 | JGI IMG/M metagenome (GOLD analysis project Ga0209712, IMG submission 187443) | Marine eukaryotic phytoplankton communities from Arctic Ocean - Arctic Ocean - Greenland ARC118M Metagenome (SPAdes) (version 2) | ecosystem: Environmental > Aquatic > Marine > Oceanic...
CTCAATGCTGAAGTAAGGGATATCCCGGGGGTTAAACCTAAGCCCTCGCTAGTGATCGATCTCTATTCAGGAGATGCTCCTGGTTTTGTTTCTGGTGGAAAACCAGAAAAGGTGATCAATGACCGTATCCGCAACGTCTCAAAACCTCAGATGTTGGTATGGTTCCCCAAAGAGAGGTCTGCTACAGGTACAACCATGATCATTTGTCCCGGTGGTGGTTACGGGCACCTTGCCATGAACCTTCATGCGGGAAATGTGGTTAGCTATCTCAATAATAAAGGGATCACCGTGATCGGGTTGAAATACCGCACTAGATATGGAAAAAATAATGTCGTTGCTGATGCTCTCGCGGATGGCAAACGTGCTGTTCGCATAGCACGTGCCCACGCCAAGGAGTGGAAACTAGATCCCTCGCGTATTGGCATACAGGGATACTCGGCAGGAGCTAACCTGTGCCTCAACTTGTCGGCAAATCACGATCTAGGAGACGCTACTTCAGCTGACCCCATTGAACGTGTCTCCAGCCGTCCAGACTTCATCGCCCTTATGTGTCCGTGGCCAAATGGCAAGACACTAAAGGATTTCCCATTAGAAAAAACTGCACCACCCACGTTCATCGCCCACGCTCGGGATGACAACACGGCTGCCTTTTCCTTCGGTGAAGCGATCAATGACAAACTGAAATCACTTGGTGTTCAGCAGAAATTGTTCAGTGTCGAAACTGGAGGTCACGCCGCATTTCACTACGGAGTTTCGAAGCCACCAGGTGTAAACTGGCCAAACTCTCTTCTCGGCTGGCTCCAACAAATCAAAATGTTAGACACAGCCACACTCGAGAGTGAATTACCTAAGGTTTTGATTATGGGTGATTCAATTTCACTGGGCTACACCCCGTTCGTAAAAAAGCTTCTAGTGGGGAAAGCTGAGGTCATCCATCATAAGGGAAATGCGGGTCCAACGATCCGTGGCATCAAACAGATCGATAGCTGGCTAGGTGACACCAAGTGGGACCTGATCCATTTCAACTTTGGACTCTGGGACATGTATGGCTGGGAATACGTAAAACAAGACCGCTCGCCAGCGATGTATGAAAAAAGGCTGGAGACACTAGTCCAGCGCCTGGAAAAGACCGGTGCCAAACTCATCTGGGCAACCACCACACCAGCCTGCCCCGCACCAGAATTCACCATGCATAAGCGATTCAAAAGCGACGTCACCATCGCACCCGGCCTCGAAAAGCAATACCTAGACGCCGCACAGCGCGTCATGAAAAAACACAAGATCCCCATCAACGACCTCCACGCACTGATCAAGCCAACATTACAGGAGCACGCCATCGCCCAAGACAACGTCCACTTCAGACCAGAAGGAAGAAAGAAGCTAGCCCAGCAAGTGGCGGAGAAAATCATAGAGCATTTAGAGCCATAGCGTTACTGTCTTAATCATGAAAACTCCCACTACGACCGTCAACAAAACCAAAAAGAACAGCCATCCTTGCCCATGCTGTGAGGATGGACGCATGGTCTTGCGTGGTCTTGCGTAAGCTTGGCTTCAAGACTAACCTAGAAATAGAAGGAAAAGCAGTCACCGTCCCAAAAGTAGAGATGGAACGCTGCGACAACTGTGGAGAAACCTTCCTCACCCCCGCAGGCCGCCGCCACGTGGATGACTTAAATAATACAATATAAAAATAAATAGACAGACAAATTATACACACCGCCTAGTGGACGAAGGCCACACCGTCATCATCGTAGAACACCACACCACCATCATAAGAGGAAAATAAATAGACAGACAAACTATGAAGAAGGTATATAGATAGATCCTTGTATCATATAGAGGTGTTCTATGATCATAGCTAAATCCTACCAAATCCACCCCCGCACTCCACACCCCAAAAGCCCTATCGTCGATCAACCCCCGCAGCTTCCGCCAGCACACTCTGATAGCTAGCAAAGAGCATCCAAACGCTCACACCATTCCGAGATCCTTCATAGCCATCTGGATATCCATCACTAACATCTTCAGCATCTTTACCATAGCCGCAGTTTCCTGAAAGCTTGATCAGTTATCGACGCCGTCATGAGGCTATTCGCTTGACCATTGATATGAGTCTATTATTGCTTTCTGTCACATGATGACGATCCAAGGACAACTTCAAGAAAGACTCGCTCAGGCAATTTCTAAACTGGGCATTGATTTACCAGAGGGCTTTACGGGTGCGGTGGCCATTTCTGCGGATTTGCGGTTTGGAGATTATCAGTCGAACGCGGCGATGATGTTGAAGAAGCATTTGGGTAAAAACCCGCGTGAGATCGCTACGGATCTGCTTGAGAATTTAGAGCTAGGTGAGCTGGCTACGGCGGACATTGCTGGTCCTGGGTTCATTAATTTCCGGGTGACTCAAGGTGCTTGGGCGAAGAAGGTGGATGCGCTGATCGGTGATACGCGCTATGGTGTGCCAGTGGTGAGTAAGCCGCAAAATATAGTGGTGGATTTCTCGGCGCCAAACGTGGCTAAGCCGATGCATGTGGGGCATATTCGTTCTACGATTATAGGCGATTCACTATCGCGTATTTCTACTTTCCTAGGGCATCATGTGACGACTGATAACCACATTGGCGACTGGGGCACGCAGTTCGGCATGATCATTTATGGTTGGAAAAATTTACTAAACAGGTCTGCTCTGGAGGAAAGTCCGTTACAGGAATTGCTCCGCATTTACCGACTGGTAAACAAGCTCTGCACGGATGATGAGGCGGTGAAAGAGAGCTGCAAGAGTGAGCTAGTGAAGCTCCAAGGTGGTGATGCGGAGAACACCGAAATCTGGAATAAGTGCGTGGAAGTTTCTAAGATAGGACTGAACACGATCTATGACCGGCTCGATGTGAGCTTCGATCACTGGCATGGTGAGAGTTATTATAATGACCAGCTGGGGCCTCTAGTGGATACTTTAGTCAGTGAAGGTCACGCCAGAGAGAGCAATGGTGCGATGTGTGTTTTCTCAGGTGAGTCTGTTGATTCTAAGCAAGATCCATTTAAGGAAAAACGTGATGATGAATGGTCTGACTTACCAATGATCGTGCGCAAAGCGGATGGTGCATTTAACTACGCGACCACAGACGTAGCGACAGTTGACTACCGTCTCCAGCAATGGAATGCGGACAAGATTTGGTATGTGGTGGATGCGCGTCAGGGGTTACATTTCCGTCAGTTGTTTGATATTTCTGCCCGCCGTGGCTGTTCTGCTGAGCTTGAACATGTGACCTTTGGCACGATTCTGGGGAAGGACGGAAAACCGCTCAAAACCCGCGATGGAGATCTACCGCAGTTGGGAGATGTGCTAGATGATGCCATTGCACAATCACGCGCGGTCATCGAAGAAAAGAGCGATCATTTATCTGCTGAGGAAAAGGAGGAATTGGCTGAAATTATTGGTATCGGCTCGGTGAAATTCACTGAACTCTCGCATAATCGGAACTCTGACTACGTGTTCGATCTTGAGAAAATGGTAGCGCTCCAGGGGGACACTGCACCCTATCTGCAATACAGTAGTGTGCGTTGTAATTCTATTTTCCGGAAGCTAGATGAGGAGATAGATTTCTCCCTGATAACCGCGCAGATCACCGAGGAGGGTGAAATTTCTCTCACACGGATGCTAGCGCGTTATGGTGAAATTCTGCCTAATGTGTTAGACGATCTACGGCCTAACATTTTAGCCACTTACCTGTTAGACTTGGCGCGCAGTTTCCACAGCTTTTTTGAGGCTTGTCCGGTGCTGAAGAGCGAGGGTGATACTAGGCTCACACGTCTAGTGCTTTGTGAGCTTACTAGCCGAATTTTAAAGCATGGACTCAGCTTGTTAGGTATTAGGACGCCTGATAGAATGTGAACCCTTGAATTACCAGATTCTAATGCTTGCCTATTGGTAAAATCATTAGTAGATAGTACATAATATCATGATAGAAGAACGCTACGAGATTATTAAACTGCTAGGAAAGGGGAGAACCGGAGGCGTCTATGAGGCCGAGGACACCAACCTTGGCAGAAAAGTGGCGTTACGTAGATTTTTTGCTCAGAGCAAGACGACTGACATAGCTGAGTATAAAACAGATTTTGAAAATGTAACGCATGCGCTCAGCGCATTGCAGCACCCTAATCTACTCCGCGTCTACGATGCTGGGGTAGATAATGATGGAGCCTTTATTATTTCCCAGCTTCTCGAGGGCGAGACTCTTCATGATAAGATCAAGGACGGGCCTATTTGCAATTGGGAGGCGTATGATATCGCCCAGCAAATGCTAGATGCGCTTAGCACTGCACATAGTGAAGGTTTCGTTCATGGAGCCATCACTCCTGGTTCTATAATCTTATCGCCACGTGCGCGCGGTGGTTTTCTCTACGTGATCCTAGACATGGGCCTCTCTAGGCTTGCTCCACTGATTCAGGAAAAAGACTCAATTTTGTCCATTATGGCAGACCCAGCGATCCTTGCACCGGAGTTATTCGATGGCGGTATCGCGACTGAGCAAGCAGATCTTTATATGCTTGGCCACATCATCTACATGTGTCTCGCCGGAGGGCATCCATTTGGAGGTGTCTCTGCTTTGGAGGCGCAAAAGATGCACCAGCTTGGTCTCCCATCGGTCCTAGAATACAATGCGAATGTGCCAGAAGATTTTCGAATCTGGATAGAGAAGCTTATCCAGCTCAATCCGGAGAACCGCCCAGCATCTGCTGTGGAGGCATTAAACTCTCTACCGAAAGTGCCGCGACCTGCTAGAGCACAATCCACACAAGTCCAAACTGTCACGGCTAATCTTAACCTAGGATCATCTTCGCAGCTACAGTCACCAGCGAGTAATATTACTGGGCCACTATCTGGAATTATGCCAGCGGGTCAAAATGTTGTAGCAGCGACAGAGATACTACCTGTAGTGAAGCAAAAAGGCTCTAATAAAGCACTCTTCTTGAGTCTAGGTTTCGGCGCCATAATCGCTGTGATCGTTGTATTAATGAATTTCTTTGGAGGTAACATTGAGGATGAGAGAGCCGCTGGCAAGACTGGCAAGACCAGTAAAGCCGCTACCACAGCTTCAACATCTGGCGGCAAAAGAAAATCATACTCAGAACGCCATGCCGTCAAAGCAGAAAAAATCATCATCGCAAATTTTGATGGGACTAAGCCCGCTGCGGAGAATAGTGGTTGGCAAAACCTTCATAAAACAAAGCAAAAGGTAACAGAAGCAAAAGACGGCTGGAGTATCACCAATGACAATGGCTCTAAGATTTATCCTGGGATTAGATTTTCTCCTCTCAAATCTAACTATTACGATATGCTCGATTTCGGGTGGAAACTTACCTACATAGTTAGACCAGTCAAAGGCAAGCATAGACTATGTTTCCATATCGATAAGAAGAATAATCCCGGCTGGGAGGGAGGAGCAGTAAGCATTTATCTGGCGGTCGAATACACCCCTGAGGGTAAGGTTAAGCTCAGTGCCATGGACTCAGATAACCAGGCCAAGAGCGCCAAATCGATTACCGTTCCCTATAATGGAGCGAAAGGTTGGCATACGATCGTCATCCAGCAGCAACCGGCGAATGAATCTGGCGCCTACTCCGTTTTGATTGATGGCAAAGCTGCCTTTAAAGATACGTTCACTACCGGAAAAGATTTCACGTCCTGGAACAACCACTTATTTAGTTCGGCCTTCTCGGAAGAAGTAGGAAGTCACTGGGTGATCAAAGAGCTCAAACTTGAGACTCCATAGAGGAATCATTTCCGACTCCGGTATCGTAATAGCAGCGAGCTCAGTTAGTATGAGAGGATTCTTGGATCATCTCCTCCGATGCCATCATGCATCTCAAAAGGATTCCTAATTAATTACGGATCAATTTTTTAGCCTTTGCCCTTTCCAGAATGTATTGCACATGTCAATATGAATACATTCTAGTCCTAATCCCCCATAACCCTCAATCATACTCATACTCCAGCACAATGTACTCAGCCATCGCAGTCAAAAAGCAAATTCCTAGCATGACAGGTACTCCTGATATGTTTTCTATTCTGCAGTCTTACCTCCCCCGCTAGCGCTCAACAATACAAACTAAAAGCTGATCTTGACCCGTACATTCTCCTCCCTGGTGCCTACCAAAAGACTCCGGAAGATCTAGAAAAGCACTTTGATAAGGGGGGATTTAAGAGTAACCCGTATTTCAAATGGCTCACAAAGCAAAAGGATCGCGCAATCTTTAAGCGCCGACCTAACGGTAACATGGAAATAGAGATGACGATACTCGACGGGAAAGTTCCTATCGAAGAAATGATCATCGATTTCCGCGATGGAAAATTTCTAGGAGTGACGATCTCTGTTTTCAATCGGGGCGATGGTGGTAAGATAACCAGTGCTGATTTTGCTGAACGCTTCGCGGCTATCGGAAAGCACTTGGGAACCCAATTAGACACTCGTTCTCGCAAGCGAGAGGGAAATATCAAAAAAGGAGTCATGACACATGGTTATGTCTGGTCATCACGCCGAGGCAAGGCGGTTCTGCTTTGCAACCCAGATGTCGAAGACCCCTTGAAGCCAAAGAAAATGGAATTCATGAGGATGCGATTGGCGCGAAAAGATGCCAAAGGGATCTATGAGGCAGCTCTCGAAGAGCGATCCCAGGCCACTGTGCGTAAATCTCAGTTAGAAAGAAACGTCAAAACCGACAAAGACAATGTCTTCATTTCCGGCATTCCTATGGTTGATCAGGGAAACAAGGGTTACTGTGTTGTGGCCTCCGCCCAGCGACTATTTGAATACTACGGAATAGCCTGTGATATGCACCAACTTGCCCAACTCGCAAAATCTGATCCCGACAAAGGAACCAGTTCCCTCTACATTAATGAGCAACTGGGGAGTATCGACTACCTCTTCAAGACCCGTTTCACTTGTCTTGCCGTGTCTCATAACGGCGGCCTCGTCGAGTTGAAGGATGACAAATTTGTAGGCAAAAGTATACCGCGACGCTCGTTTGATAAATTTATCCAAAAGAACATCAATGACGGAATACCACTTCTCTGGTCAATGACGCTCGGATTAAAGCCTGAGATTCCCAAAATAAATCCGCAAGCCAACGGCGGCCATATGCGAATGATTATTGGTTATAATGAAAAGGATAACAAAATCATCTTTAGCGATTCATGGGGCGCTGGCCATGAGTTTAAGACAATGGACGCCGATGACGCCTACGCCGTCACGACAGGTCTTTACTTAATGGAGCCAACGGTGAACTAATCCATCCAACTCCATAAAGCGGTCATTGACTAAGCTCGGTATCCAAACGGAGCGCGTTCACCCAGCTGGTTCAATAAGCGTGATAGGATTCTAGGGCCATCTACTCCGATGCCATTGTGCTCCCATTCATTCGTCACCCAGATGCGGAAGTTCCCCACATGGCGCGCCGTTTCCTCTGACCACTCCACCGGCACATACATGTCATCGTAGTAAGAAATGGCAGAGACGGGCACTTCGTTTTTAGCAAGTTGATCGAGATCATAGAGTGCGCACCAGTCAGCTTTTTGCGCTAGGATTTCCGCCACTTGCTTCAGAGGCTGGAGTGATTTATGATCATCTAGCATCCCTGGTGAGACCATTTCTCCAGTGAAATAAAATTGTTCAGCATCCATATTAAACTCTGGAAACTCAGTTCGCAGCTGCTCTGCTGCCCACTGGGTAGCATAGCCTTCCGCGTAGATAGACTCATGCATGATCGTGAAGATGGGATTATTCTCGTAACATGATGCACGCTCCACTTTCGCCACAAAATATTCGCTTAGCTCGCGTCCATTCACACCAGTGATAAATGCCTTTTCGATAAGAAAATGCATTGCCTCAAGACCACCACTACCACCAAAGAACATCCCCAGCTGCTGGAATCTCCGATCTGTTAGACGTATTCCACTCGGTAGAAATACTTCCTTATCTTGCAGACATTTAACGATTTCATTCACCACCACCGCATCCTCAGGATAGCGTTGGAAATACAAGAGGTTCTTATCGATCACCTTCTTGTAAGTCAGTCGATAGTGATCTTTGATATGCTGTTTGATACACGCCACGCCACCCGTGATAATCACGCCCGAGAGACCCTCTGGGTGAAATGAAAGATATGTCAGCAGGCAGAATCCGCCATAGCTCTGCCCCATACCTAGCCATTTCTTATCCCCGATCAAGGCCTTGCGAATACCCTCAGCATCGCGCACGATACTATCTGTTCTGAAATGTGTGAGATATTCAGCCTGAGCAGCAGCATCACCACGTGTGGCTAATGTCCGCGGCATCACCTGGCTGCTAAGCCCAGTGCCACGCTGATCTAACAGTAGTAACCGGTGAGTCTTCAGCACCTCACCACACCAGCCAGAAGGTCCAGCCAGTCTTGGACTTTCGCCACCGGGACCACCTTGGAAAAAGATCATCCACGGTAACTTCTTGCTAGAACCTTTGAGCGCCACCTCACGTGCAAATACCACTATTTTCTCTTCATTAGGCTGTGAATAATCTAGCGGCACATCGAAATAATGATCCGTCATCTCCAATCCATTTGTAAGTCTCGACTCACCACTTCTTTTCGTGGCTATGTTTATTACCATGATGCAGATCATCCTCATTATCTTGCACATGTAAATAAAAACAAAAGCCCAAGAAAACAAGAGCCCCACTGCTATCTATCAGCGGTGAGGCTCCTGCCACCTTAACAGGCGTACACACAAAGTTTATTGATTGTCCTTCTTACTCTCTTAATACGGTTTTGAGACGTAGATAGTTACTAAATGATTCATTTTTATTCACGGATGGTAAAAAGCTTCCCCCAAGTCCACTTCACACCATCTAGTGTAGCGCCCATTGGTCCACGGATTGTCTTCTGCGATAGCGATATATGTAGCTTGCTGAGCCGCGCGAATTTCTGCATCTGGCGCACTCCCTCCTCCATGCTGAAAAGCTGCTCCTCTATCTCAGCCAGCATTTTCTCCAGCTCCAGCTTATCATCCACGTCGGTAGCACTGCGGTACATCGCCTCTATTCTATTTTTACGCTGCTTCAGTTTCGCTAGTCTTGCTTTTTGAGCTATTACCTCGCGTGTCCGATCCTTCACCGTGAGCTCACGATAGTTCACCTCCCCCAGTTGGGCGATCTCATCCATCGTGCGAACCAGGTTTTCTGCCGGGATGCGGATAGAAAATGACGCGCTCTTATACTGATCATCGCGCTCATTGTAGCTCAGCATGTGCCCACCCTGCGCCCGCGTGATTTGCTCTATGGCCTCACTCGCTTCACGCACATTTTTCGTAGCCAGACTCAATGAGCCTGTCTTCACCACGACCCGCTTAGCGCTACTGACGCTATTCCTATTCAGTGATTTTCCAGAGGAAGGCATCGCATAAGTGGTTACAGAAGGTGACATCGCAGCTTCACCACCCGTCATTCCACAGCTGCTCAGCGCAGAAATAACTCCTAGGCTCAGAAACGTCCGTAGCGTATAATTAAATGTTAGATAACTCATAGTGCTGTAAAAGTAGCATTTAAAATATGAGTCGGCAACCTTTAAATGCACAAAAAACAGCATTTAAATCTAAACCCTAAAGATAATCAGTAAAAACAGCATCACAAAGGGTTGTTAATTAAGTGGGAATAGGTATATTATAAGCCATGTCAAATCTTCAACGACACACTACTCGCTGGGCATAAACCTTCCATAACAAGCTTTCTAGCACGTATTTGGTGGATACGTGCGGCAGTATTTTTACTTGTTTGTTTCGCCGTTCTGTTTCCATTTACTAAGACAGGAAAGGACGCCGTAAGAGCTTGGAATCGTCCACCATTAGAGCAGAACATAGTCACTAAAACTTCGCCTTCGCCTGAGGTGAAGCCTATTATTAAACCACCAGCTACTAAACCAACTACTAAACCAGAACCCAAGCCTGTAGTCAGATACATACCCACCATTGCCATCGAGCGTGATATGGATGTGAGGAATACCCTTAAAGGATTTGGTCTTAAGTACCAGGCAAATTTCCCCAAAGGCAAGCAAGCCTCGATCGAGCGTAATCGTAAAGATAGCTATGTGGCTAACTTTAGCTTAGATGTGAAAATGCCAGCTCCCGCTACCACTGCGGAACAGCTCGCGAAGATCAATCCGTATCTCATAAAAATGCTCCCTGGTCTCGATGCCCTCACTGAGAAAAGTAAGGTCTCACCATTTTATAACAAACTGTACAACAACAAAGCTGCTCGCCTAAAACGCGAAGTGCTAAACCTCGGCAAAGTCCTCACCAGCCACAACTTCTACGACTGCGAGACAATGCTCGATCTACAGCATCCAGATAGCGGCAGAAAGGTATTCCTCTTTCAGGCAGATATGGATGTGGTCACCGATGGTTCAGATGGCGACCGGCTAGAAAAAATGCCAGATGCGGTAGTAAATTCCACTTTCTATCAGCCATTCACAAGCTACAGCTGGGATAAAGTCACTAAGAAGAAAAACCCGATGGTTGAGGGGTGGGAGCAACGTATAAAAAATGCCAAAGAAGAACTAGCTTTAGCCAGTACGACATCTGAGCGTAAGAACTGGCTTCGCAGTAGAATGAAAAAGCTCAGAGTAGGCATCGATGAGATGAAGATCCACAGCTTCCTCATCGCCGAACACGACCCCTTCATCGTCATTTCCGTAGATAAAATCATCGCTGCCAGGACTCAAGCAGGCGTGCCTGGAGTGGGAGACTATGTGGCAGTCATCTATAAGGATAAAATCTATCCGGCCATCGTCGGTGACGGTGGTCCTACCTTCAAGGCAGGCGAGAGTTCACTGCGTCTAGCAAAGCAGATTAACCCACAGGCAAGCTCTTATAGCCGGCCTGTTTCCACATTGGGTGTCACTTATATTGTCTTTCCGGGAACAGCCATCAAACCCAGAGCTGCACCAGACTACGACTTATGGTATGAGGAATGTACTAAGCTCTTAGGTGAGATAGGCGGTCTAAGTCCAGACTACAAGCTCCACCGCTGGGAAGACACGTTGCCGAAGCCGAAGCCAGAGCCAGAGCCAGAAGAGGAATCTGCAGTCGAGCCAGCAGACGAATCCACATCCAGCCCTAGCGATAATTAAGCGATGAAAAAATGTATTCTTTGGCTGAGAAAAGATCTCCGCCTTACAGATCATCCTGGCTTTGCTCATGCCATCCAGCAGGGCTACCAGATCCTCCCTATGTTCATCTGGGATAAAGGCGAGCACCGCTGGCAAGACGGCCCCGCCTCTCAGTGGTGGCTACACCACGCACTCGCGGATTTACAAGACCAGATCCATCAGTTAGGCGGAAACCTCATCATCCATCAGCTTAATTCCAAACGAGATAAGAGTAATTTTTCGGATCACCTCATAGAAATTCTAAGCCAGCACGGAGCAGATGCTATCTACTGGGGTAGACGTTACGAGCCAGAAATAATCGAGCGGGACAAGCTCCTCAAAGTCAATTTAACAGACCAAGGCTTTGAGGTAAAATCCTTTAACACCCACCTCCTACTAGAGCCGCACACCATCAAGAATAAATCTGGCTCACACTTCAAAGTATTCACTCCCTATTGGAAACACTGCCTCACCCACAACATCGATCCCGTTACTACCATCACCAAGAAAGAATGGGAATCCGCGCAATGGTCCAAACCGCAATCTCCTAACAGCATAGATGACCTCAAGTTGCTCCCCGAGATACCATGGGACGAAAACTTCAGCCAGCACTGGACACCCACCCGTAAGGCAGGTCTCACTAGACTAGCGGAGATGGTGAAGTCAAAGGCGAACACCTACCAGCAGCAGCGCGACATTCCAGCGCTAGATGGCACTTCGCAGCTATCACCTTATCTTCAATGGGGGCAGATCAGCGCCAGAGAGATTTATCACGCCTTTAAAAATAGCTACAACGACACTGTAGAAAAAGGCTATCTCCGGCAGCTCTTTTGGCGAGAGTTCAGCTACCACCTTCTCTTCCACTCACCGCACACCCCCGAGCGACCGCTTAGACCCGAGTATGAAAATTTCCCCTGGGAAGCCAATGAAAATTATCTAGCAGCTTGGCAAAAAGGTCTCACCGGATTCCCAGTAGTCGATGCCGGCATGCGCCAGCTCTGGCAAACCGGCTGGATGCACAACCGCGTCCGCATGATCGTAGGCTCACTGCTCGTGAAGCACCTCCTCCAAGATTGGCGCGAGGGAGCCAGCTGGTTCTG
>Ga0209712_10003743_pt1 | contig 12274 bp, 10 predicted proteins | sample ArcOceMetagenome_FD_187443 | JGI IMG/M metagenome (GOLD analysis project Ga0209712, IMG submission 187443) | Marine eukaryotic phytoplankton communities from Arctic Ocean - Arctic Ocean - Greenland ARC118M Metagenome (SPAdes) (version 2) | ecosystem: Environmental > Aquatic > Marine > Oceanic...
TTACTACAAAACTAATCATCAAGCATCCAAAGTCATTGCTTCAAAATCATAATAATAAAATGCATTGGTACTGAGCCCAAAAATACATTGTGATAAGAAACGCCCTATTATAGAACATGAAATAGCTTTCCGGTTCAGTAGATGTGGACCTAGACGATCAGGAAACAATCCTCCATAACTTTATCTCCTCGGGCATCGCCAAAATGCTACGGATGCATCATGCTCATCGTGCATGTTGGTATCACATCCAACACATACCTGGTAGCAGTAGGAACCTTTCTTCTTACATTGTTATGCTCATGGAATTTGGACTTGTGCGAGAAGGAAGGAGAATACACCTGATCTTACATACAATATCAGCATGGGAAAACGTTCGTGTTGTTCATGGGCTTCCTGAGAATACAGAAAGGAGGAAGTGCAGGCAGAAAGGGATGAAAGGGATGACGATGATGAAGCAATTAGGCAAATTTTCCGGCCCTTGAGTGGGCCCAATCTCCAACAGGTATGATATGGTGAAACGTCAACTAGCCCCGCCCCTTCTCCCTTCCAAATGATGGTGAAGCAAATAACTTATAATTATCTGTACACTAATATCAGCGGTGCCAATGATAGAACTGTCTAGTTTTACACTTCAGACTTGAGGTAGCGAAGATGGAGAACACCTACGTCTATTTCAAAGACCCGTCATATTTGCCTTGAATGCGCCCCAAAACTGCTTCCATTACATCATCGTAGCTTTTGAGGAGCCCTAAACTTTCCAAATTCTTCAAAGTTTGTTCATTCAATCCACCAGGTGTCTGCTCTTGAATCAACGCATCTAAACTGTCGTCGCCGTCTTCACTTCTTGCGAGAGCATCTTGGGTCATCCCAAAATATTGACGTGCTACGACATGATTCGCATCTTTGGCTGGCACCCCCTTCTTTATCAAAAAATCTCTATTAGCTCTCATCAATCCATACACTGGTCCCATCATGCATGTTGAGACCATCATTGCCTCCATTATTTCCTCGTTTTCGCATTGTATGCATGTTCCTCCACCCAATGTTTCCAGGAGTTTGTGAATATTACTAGTCGAACGAGGCACGAGAAGAGGTGTACCTTCCAATTCAGCAACAGCCGGAAGACATATCGTTTTGTAGACATTTTCAGCATCCAAACCAGAATTTTGAATAAGAGTTTCAAGTTTGCTTGTTGACTATTATTGACGAAACGCAGTGTAACGTTTTGGGTTGAGGTGGAGGCATCACAATGCTGCGAACATGACGTATAGAATTCATTTATATTTTCTCACCACAAGTGAAACCAAAGTTTTTCCCTTGCCCATGTTCAAACTCTTCAAGACCTCTTCTTCTTGTTCAGGCAAGACACATAAAAACAGTGTATCACAAGAGTCTACAATTTCCTGATTATCATCGCAAACAACAACTTTTTCTCCAAATTTTCCTACGAGAGCACTTGATTTGGTTTCGGATCTACGTGAGACGTAAATTTTAGACACCGGAAGCTTAGTTTGAGTCAAAAGACCTGTTGCAATAGCACAGGCAATGGTGCCGCATCCGATGAAGCCGATAGTAGACGGTGTTTCTTGTTGAGACATGGTTTTCATAGTAGCCGATTGCGCGCTATGCGATAGAGTATTTACGCTGCTGATGAATGAACAAATCAAGGCTACAAGAAGAGACGATCGCAACAAATCGAACTGGAACATTCTCTCTAGTCTATCTATGACTGCCAAATTATCAATGTGTGTGATCGCCATTCTCAAATTCATTGATTTCGTTTCTTTTTTCATCGCGCACCAAGCGCGCACCATTATTCTTTGGAATAAAATCAGTTTATTTTTTACCAGAGTTTACTACTCTGCTGGTCTATTCCGGGTTTAATGGCAATTGCGCGACAGCGTGTGTGTGTGCGTCTGTGCGTCTGTTCAAGATTTAAGCCCTTATATGCATGACTGAAGATATTTTATCCACTGTCTGTGAGCCAGTCAGAGAAACTTTTCGTGCCACGACGTGTCTTCGTGTCACGTCTTGTCTGTGCAGCAATATGGAATTGGATAATTTATTAAATTGGTTAACGGTCATTCTGTGAGTAGCGGTGTAAGAATCTTACGGACGCTTCTTAAATGTATCTAAAAATGGATCCAACTCTGGTCCCGCTTGCCTTGTTTTCAATATGAATACAATACACCCACCACAATCCGATCGCTTCAGAGAATCACAAATAAATAGAACTCTGAAACATTCGATGCTGCTTCAGCCGACAGAAGAAGAGGAAGCGAAGCATGAATTAATTCTAGCTAGCCAAAGAGATTCGACAGATTTTATCGCAGAACATTTCACAACAATACTATGTGCGCCCTGCAAACCACCCACCAGTGATCCACCTGGTTTATCCTTGGAAGATGAAAATATCGCAGAAAACGAAGCTTGGCTCAAGAGTGAGATGGAGTGTCAGTCGAATAGGCATACCTTTGTCGTATTGGCAGATTCGCAACTAGGCATGACGTCACTTAAAATGTAGAATGGGAGACCGAGCTCCATTACTGTCGGATGGCAATTGATAGAATCAATGCACTTCAACCCAGACCGAGGAGGTTCTTTCCATGCCCGAACAGTACAGACAAAAGGCAATGGAACTCTTCAAGCAATATAGGGTGAATGCCTGCTTCAGTGGGCACTTTCATCAAAACCTAGTTGCGAAATCGTCCTCTGGTATGGATATGATTGTCACTGGACCGTTGAGCATGGTCTTTAAAAGTTCGGGGAAATCTGATCAGCCCACCATTTTGAGTTTCCTTTGAGTAGATTATTAATGATACCTGTAACATTAGTTTCCTGACTGCTGATCATACTACACGTACAGTACGTTGGACGTGTAGCTGGTTATTCGTACATAATACATTATGTAAAATACTTTTTTTTTAAACCGAGAAACAAAAAAATACGAACATGCAGAACTAAATTGAGCGAGTACGTGTAGTAGATTCTGTCCAATAGCTCAAGATCAATTTCTTCATCCGAACATTATTCATCGTCGTACGAAGGTCAAAGATGTGATTCGTGAAATTTGAAAATGTATTGAATTTTCCAGACAGTCAGTTCCACTGTTCCACCCCCCGGTAAGAAATGATGGTTTCCCAAGATCATATGAGGTCCACTTTCATGGATTTCGAATAGAAAGCACACAGATTTTGAAGATATGAAGATGAGAGGATCAGTATCATTACGAGAAGGTATGAAAGGCACCGGTAGGTTTTGAAGTGGAAAGAAAACTTGGTGAATTAGACATAAAATTGTGATTATACTGTAATGTAGCGAACAAATCTGGAAAACATGGAACCCTGTTTTGCGCGCAAACTTTGATCAGCGCTCTTTTCGTCTTTATCATATGAATGCCAAAAAAATGCCACTCGATAATATTGATACAGTACCGGTCGCCGGTGCTGTACCAACTTCACAACTTCACATCACGAATGAACATCCAAAGATCCTTCCAATATACGACTGACCCTAGCGTTACTAGCCCTGCCGACAGGTTTCACAGCCGCTTTCACTTCTGCCCCCTGAATTCCAACTCCACCATTGACTCCATTCACATCCACCGGACCAGTCTGTACTTTAGCCAGCACACTCTCTTGTCCAGTCGTTGACGATGGCGTCATTTGCCCCCAGTACGAATGACCAAGTTGCACAAGTGACGATCGAACATCTTGCGCCTGGAACGCTTCCACTGTTGTCGAAACGGGTCTTGTCGATTTGGTATATGTATGTTTTGGAGGGAATGGAGGTAGAAAGTGAGGAATATAAGATGGTAGCGGTGTACTTTCCTCTCCATCTGCATCTGCTCCTAAATTGTGTATTTCGGATTCCAGTTTGGCGTCTGCATTCGCACCATTGGTTGCATCCGAGGTTTTGGAACGTTTCTTATCTAATGTGTCGTGGGTATCTTCCTCGCGTTTCCGTTTTGTGGTTGATTTTCCTTTTGTTCCTAATGCCTCTTTTTCAGATATTGCATTTTCGAGACTATTTTTGGTATTATTGGCACCAGCAGGGGATACTGCGTTGGATAAAGCAGCAGAGGCGCTGGATGAAGTAACTTTACCTCCCTTGGCGTCAGTAGCAGTTGACTGGGTTTGATCCTTGTTCTTGTCATCCATGCCTATGCCCATGAAATTGCCCAGGACACGAGCACGATCCACCCCTATTGGATTCAAAGATGCATCATGTGTAGCACCATTCCTCGCACTGTCAGTGCCAGCTCTTGGACCAATACTGTGCACTGGAAATAGTGGGATCGAATCATAGTCATCCAGAGGTGCATTCCACCCTGTATTGTCTGTATCCCCCCCGTCTTGCTGCGCATGAGCATGAGCATGATCATGACTATGGACCTGATTTGAATCTGTTGAATCAAAAAATGCCTCCCCATATAAAAATCTCGCAAGATCGCTCCAATCTCCATAATTCCCCCCCAGACCACCATCTTGGCCCCCATGCCCAACACCAACACCAACACCAACACCATGTCCATTCCCAATTCCATTCATTGCACCATGTCCACTACCATTCCCAATTCCAATTCCATTTCCGTTACCAATACCACTCCCAATCCCTGCATCGAATAATCCATCCCCCACAGCACTCAACGAACAATCCTCCACCGCCCGAATCGCATCCAAAACATTCACATGATCGCTCGCCCTCCCCCCAATCTCCACATTATTCCCCATAACTCTCCCCACCCGCTCTAAATAATGAGTCAATGCATCCTGCAAGACCGTCAGAGTGTTTTGGGGCAGCGTGTCGATTCCTAGATGCAGGGCGGCCCGGGCTATTGTGCGCTGGGTGAGGATGGTTTGGTATTGGTGGTCCGTGGTGGCGATTTCTGTTTCTCTCATTGCATGTACTCGTTATGGAATGAAATTCTATTTGACTTTTTGTGATATGTGTGTGCGCGTGTTATAGATGGCAGAAAGCAAGTGCTAGCGTATGGTGGTGATGGGTCAGATTGATGGATTGATGGATTGATGGAGGGTGATGGAATGAATACACAATACAATCAATGCACCGGTATGCGGTTACCGATGATAAAGGTTGTATGAGTTATTTATCGACCGTCTGTACGTACTGTATGGCCTTCGTAGCACCAAGGGTATGTTGAATGTACTGTAGCACCAAGTAGCACCACGATGATCGGTGGCTCGTTTTCGTCTGTCGGCGCTGAGCGAAATCAAACCCCTTTTGTTCCAAATAATATAAAGGGGGTTACATTGTATCGATCAATCAAATAGAAGCAACCCCTTTTGTTCCAAATAATATAAAGGGGGTTACATTGTATCGATCAATCAAATAGAAGCATGGTGAACACCTGTTACTGGCTGGCGAACCAAGGGCGAACGATGAGAATCTTTTATAAAAAATCTCCTCACAACAGCTCACAACAATTCATTTCCGACAATGAAGTTCTGGAAAGCCGCAGTCACCCTTGCACTAAGCATCTCAAGCTTTGATACAGTACATGCATCAACATGCAAGACTTCTTCTCAAAATGATTCAACCTGTGCAGCTGATTTGGAGGTGCCACCATTCGTAGCACCTCTTCTCTTTGCTCAAGGAAGTCAAGTCATCCCTGTCGATAGCAATGTCCTTGCCAATGCCAATGACGAGAATACGAATACGAATAATGACAAAACACCAGTAATGCCAATCACAGGCTGCTGCTCCTCTAAACCAATTGGCGAAATGCCCCAAATGTCAACTGAACAATCTCTCCAAATCCTCTCTGACGCCAAACAAGGCTGGAATCACGGGAACGGCGCATGGACACAAATGACACTCGCACAACGCATCTCTGCCATCCAATCCTTTGTATCCGAACTGCAACAATCCAGAGATGAAATCATTCACGTCCTCATGTATGAAATTGGTAAAAATTACAAAGACGCAGCAAGCGAATTTGACCGTACCATCATCTTTGTCGAGGAGACGATTCAGACCATTCTATCTTCTCCCGCCTTTTCTTCGGAATTCCACAATGTACCATCCACAAACGTAAATGTCATGATCCGTCGCAATGCGTTTGGGATCATTCTAGCTTTGGGGCCGTACAATTACCCATTGAATGAAACGTATGCCACCATCATTCCAGCCCTGCTCATGGGCAACGTTGTCATTCTCAAAATACCCCAGATTGGAGGCCTCGCCCACCTTTTAACATTCCAAGCATTCTCCCGTGCACTCCCGCCCAACACCATCAATTTCATCTCTGGATCGGGAAGAAAGACGTTGCCGAAATTGATGGAATCGGGGGATGTGGATGGGCTGGCGTTTATTGGTGGGACAGAGGCTGCGGATAAGTTGATCAAGGGGCATCCGGAGCCGCATCGTCTTAAATTGTTTTTACAGCTTGAGGCCAAGAATATGGCCATTGTGCTGAAAGATATGTTGGATGAGGAGCAAGGCAGTTATCCCAATCAGAAGATGATGGGTGATATCATTACCGGTGCTTTGTCTTTTAATGGGCAGAGGTGCACTGCGCTCAAAATCATCTTTGTCCCGAAAGGATATGGCAAAAAAGTCGCCAAAGCCCTAGCGAAGAAAGTGGAGAGTCTCACCATTGGAATGCCATGGGAAATTCATGAAAGTGGTGCATATTCCCAAATCACACCATTGCCCAATCAAAAGAGGGTGCAATATATGCAGGCATTGGTGGATGATGCTCTGTCCAAGGGAGCCATTATCGCCAATAAGAATGGAGGAAAGGTTGGTGTTATCGATGCAAAAACTGAACAAGATGATGAATCGTCACCACATGATGCATCGACGTTGATGGTGCCAGCTATCTTGTATAATGTTACTCCTGATATGAAACTGTATACCGAAGAACAATTTGGTCCATTGGTGCCGGTAGTAGAGTATGATTCGATTGATGAAGTGCTCGCTTATGGTCTTTATGGAAATTATGGACAGCAAGTTTCTGTGTTTACCAATCAAGCATCCTCCGAAGCTGTGTCGATTGTCGATACGTTTTCAGCTGTGTATGGGAAGATTAATATTAATTCACAATGTGGTAGATCTCCAGATTCTGTCCCATTCACTGCGAGGAGGTCTAGTGGTATGGGGATCATGTCTATTGAAGATGCTCTCAAGGAATTTTCGATTCCTACTGTTGTGTCTTATAAGCACGAGGATACAAAGAGTGTTATTGAGGGCATCCGTAGGGAATCTAAGTTTATGAAAAGGCTGTAGCTGATATTGTATTGTATCCGATGAAGAAAGTTTCTAATCTACTCGTAAAATTGTGTACAGTAACACGTCGTTGATTAAAGGTTGCATTGCATGCACTTCATAATATTTCTGTTTGAAAACATTATTCTACGTGTAGTGTAATCAGACAAATTTACTTCAAGATGGATTTTGTTATCGGTGCTTTCAAAACGGTGCATCATTCTCAAAGGACATGGGTGCTTTTGTGATGGGATGGAACAAATTCAATTGTTTTGCATGTAAAGTAAGGTTGCCGTTGTATTCTCCATCGCTGTGTTCTTCACGTCTCTTTTGCACTAAATCATGCAAACGACTTTGGACCGAGTCAGATGCTCTACTTTGAAATTGTGACATGGCCGCTGATGAAAGACCTCCATCTGGAGACCCATTACCTTTGAAGCCATAAATGGTATCACCGATGATAGGATGTCCAATAGCAGCACAGTGGACACGAAGTTGGTGTGTTCGGCCAGTAATAGGAACTAGTTCTAATCTAGTTACTGGCAAGTCCTGCAAGAATTCCCGGCCAATCACACGAAAAAGTGTGAGTGATTGTTTGGGAGGTTTTTTCATCATCTTCACATAGCCTTTATGCTTTTGAAGATGTTCGTCGTCAAATTGATTGTTCTCGCTTTCTACCCCATCTATGCCTACTTTCATGAAAGGGGGGTGGTAACGGTCTCTCACCAATGGCAAATCAATCTCTCCCTCGCTACAATTCAAATGGCCACAGATCAAAGCTTCATATTTTTTATATACTGTTTCGTCACCTGTCCCAACTCCACTTTTACTCCGAAAGGCATCATGTAAAACAGATAAAACATGCTTACTTCTCGCATAGCATATAACACCACTAGTGTCCATATCAAGTCTATGTACAATCATGCAATCCACATCATCTTCTTCGTTACCAAAGTATGCATGCACAAGCCCACCAACAGACGGCTTCTGATTTGGACCTGGAACCGAAAGAACACCAGACTCTTTATTCACAACAACAATGTGTTGATCAGCATATAAAGGTTGCAGATGGAAATTTGGATCCAGAGGTTTGAACGCTTTTCTATCTGCAGTAAATTTGTTTCCGCTGTCGCTGTTTGTGTTGATCGCGTGTGGTGTTATTTCCTCCTCCCAGGAAGAAGGCAAGGGTTTCTTTAGCCAGCCAGCATAATCTTTCTTTTCCATGACATTGCGAAAATTCTGAAGAATACCGCTCGAGCCTGCCCAGTCAACATATCTTGAATCATTTTCCCGTTTTCTTTTGGTATGTTTTGGTCTATTCGTCACACCACGTATTGGATTTGAAGGAACATTAAACGCAGTGACTGCATGATACGCACATGTCCAATCTCGGCATTGTTGAGTTCGTGTACGTCGTATTTTACTGTTATTGCTCACTTTGCATTCTATTGCACATACTGATGAAAGCATAATCATAATTTTCATTTTCATTCTCATCACTCATGTTCTCCACTACTGATGTTATTGTGTTGTACAAAAACTAAAACTGTGTAAGTACACCAAGTAAGTAAGTACACCAAGTAAGTACAAGGACCGGGTATGTGTTTTGTACCGGCCACTCGTCGACGTCACTGAAAACGAACATACAGTACAAACTGCTGAAAAAATACCGGTACTTTTTGTAAGGGTACGGTAAAGTGGACAGATTGACAGACCGTTATTTGTTATTATTGGCCGCCAAAAAATGATAAATGGCGGGTCCCAAATAGGTTTTGGGGTTGTTAAAATTATTTGACCCCGACCGGACAAGGGGTTTCGCCCGGGGGCCGAAGATCTTTTGATTCCTGGCAGGTTGGGGTGCCCATTGATAGTTTACTTTATTAATACGGCAGGTTATTTTTGTTGTTTCTGTTATTTTTAATTGAGGTGTATGTCCGAATCTGTACATAGAAGCAATGGGTCTTTTATTTCCCAAATGTTGATTGCCAAAATTCATTTTGCGGGAATAATTGCGCGAGGCCAAAAATGCATTCGGCGGAATTTATCATGCTCATAACCTATTGTAAAGATGAGTGTAACGAGGGTTTACTAACTCTACTATTTATTAGTGGAAGCTGGAAGCTACAGTACTGTAGCAGAGCGGACCAGGAAGCCGGGGACGACCGGACCGTGGGACCGTCTGTCCGTCAACAGTATGATTATTTATTATTTTGAATTTATAAAAAAATGATGATAGTGTCCGTCCGTCGCGTCACTTATAACTTTCACGCGTCCGATAATAATAGTTTAGTTGAATCAAGGTTGAATTATTACTTATTTAGTTTTCAATAATATATTGTATCAGAATGGACCTATCAAAATATCGGCTTTGTCAAAGTCAGCCAGATTTTGACAAAGATAAAAGTCCCTTTATGCTTCTCACACGGTATACACAGAGGATTAATAAAAGTATCACACCCCGATTGAAGACTTAATCCACCTCAGCCAGATTTTGACGGAGATAAATATTTGAAGCATCCGGGACGGAGATAAATGTCCGTTAATGCTTCTGTGTGCGACACGGAGATAAATGTCCGTTAATGCTTCTAAAAAGTTTTAAAGAAACAAAATTACGACATGTACGGTACGGTATACGGTATACCTTCACAACTACTAAAAAGCGGCGTGCGCAAGATGGAATGCATGATCGACCAGAATAATGATGCCGTACGTCTTATCCGAGATGAACGCGATCATGCTGGTGCTATAGCTATCCTCAACCGTATACTTCTACTGGTTTTCCATCACGATTTGGAGAATCATGATGCTAGTACCACCAGCACCACCAACACTATTCCGGGGGGCGTCAATGCTACTACTAGAATGCGAATGCCCGCCTTGCTGACACACAATAGGCGTACAGACATAAACCCCCCCGAAAGTCCTCAGCACCATTACGATGACCATCGATACGACGAGGGCATGTCAACATTCTCCCAACCTCTTTATATTCACCCGAGTAGGAGCACAGAAATGCTGGTTCCGGTTGAAGCTATTGTCTACTTCAACTTGGGTGTTGCACATTCCCGTCAGAATCTTCAAGGCGGCGAGGCTGCTAGCGTGTTCTTTGAGAAATCACGTGATACCATTGTCAGCAGATCTACTATTGGTGATTTGCATGAAATTCCCTCTGTTGCCGGGTTACTAACTCCGCCACTGCACATAGTTTTGCTCAATGTAGGCCATGGTCATTGGGCAGCCGGTCATCGCGAGGAGGCTGGCAAGGCATATCGACATGTCCTACAAGTTTTACATGCTTCTTCGGAGAGTAACAGCGAAGTTATAACTGGTACTGATGATGATGTGTCTCATTTGCAAACAACAAGGCAAATAAGCCAATTTATGTCTGCAACGTTAAATTGCATTGCAATTGTCAATTTCTATGAGCTAGCACCAAGGATCAACCAAAATAAACCTGAGAGCCTGGAAAGAATGGCATCTTATTGCACGAAATTACTCAATGATGCGCTCTCGCCGTGGATAAGCTTGGAAGACTGCGATGAACGTCAAGAGAATGCAGGGCTCCCGTCTCGCCAATACGCCACGATTTTGAATAATATTGGAAGAGTTCATTTTGCGACTGAAAACTACGCGAAAGCGTTGGATTTCTACAACGGATCCCTGCAACACAGGAGAGACTTACTCGGCGATGAGCACCTGGACGTGGCATCCACACGATTCAATATTGCACAGTGTTACGAGAAGCTGGGAGATGTCCCAGAAGCAATATCGAACTATGAGAGTTACCTCCTCATCGTCATCTCAAAGCTTGGTCCAGGTAACGGCGATGTTATCAAAGTTATGTTGATTCTCGGCGAGATTTACGACCGCACTGGCCAACAAAAACGAGCACGTGAGGTACTCACACAGGCTCTGCAACATTCGCAACAGTCGACTTCTAGAGACGACGAGGTGGTCGCAACAATTTTCAACAAGCTTGGAAATGTGCTACATGATTTACATGAAGATGAAGCTGCTCTCACCGCTTACACAGCTGGGCTTGAAATGGAAAAGCTGATATACCCCGTTTACCATATGAACATCGCAATCACGTTGACGAATATAGCTCGGGTGCACCTAAACATTGGTTCCTACGACCGTGCAACGGCCTCTTTGGGGGAAGCTTTACAGATTATGAAAGCGCTCGAGGACGGCGGTGAATTCGAAACAGAGATTACCAATATTCGTTCTTCTATAGCTGCCATTCATGAAGCACAGGGAGATTATGCCAGCGCCATCGAGGAGTTGAAGGAGGTTCTTAAAATCAAAGAACGTGTCCTTGGGCCCGACCACTTTCAGGTCTCCGTTGTGCTGAATTCATTGGGACTCCTTCAATTCAAGGCGGGTAAAACGCACACTTCTTTAGTATCAATGTTGAAATGTCTCAACATCAGGAAGATATCACCAGAATCTAGTTTGCAGGCTCTCACAACTGCGTACTACAATGCTGCCTGTTTGTATAAAGCCATTGGTGAAAGGCGCCAAGCCTTGGATTTCTTTAAGGAGATTCTTCGCCTTGAACATGAAGCAGCCGCCATCGCAATTGAAGATAAAAATAGTTCCTCATCTCCCAACCATCTAGTGGACACTCTAAGACAGATTTTTTTAGTGTATAAGGACCTTGATGAAATATCGGAAGGTTTAGAATATCTCATCGATGCGGCCAACATTTGTGCTGAGAAGCGAGATTTAGTCGATGCCCGTCAAGCTTCGTTGGTCTACAGGCTGTTGGGAGACACTTATTATTTCCACAACAGAGATGTTAGAAGTGCGATGAGGTTTTATACCTCCGCTATCAGGTTGTTCGGATGGGACCGCTACGATGTTTCTGTGCAAGGGAATAGGAAGATGCAAGCGGAGTGGTACTGTAGAAGGGGGCTTAGTGTTTTCGCTGCCCCTGCTGCTGCCTAATCTGTTGCGGGTTCGCACATCGTTTTATAAAACGATGTGACGACCGAGTTGAAGAGCCTTATTTTTCTGAGTGGTCAATTTGAACTATAATGAT
>Ga0209712_10003744_pt1 | contig 12273 bp, 2 predicted proteins | sample ArcOceMetagenome_FD_187443 | JGI IMG/M metagenome (GOLD analysis project Ga0209712, IMG submission 187443) | Marine eukaryotic phytoplankton communities from Arctic Ocean - Arctic Ocean - Greenland ARC118M Metagenome (SPAdes) (version 2) | ecosystem: Environmental > Aquatic > Marine > Oceanic...
AAGCAAAACTAAACTATGGAATCCATGTGAAGTCAATGTTCGAACGTGAGAAAGATCTGACACAAAATCTAACCATCCTGTGGGCAACTATCATGGGACAATGCACTCCCGCACTCCAAGAGGAAGTACACGGTGAGCCGGATTACGCGTCAAGATATGCAGACTTCGACAGTGTATGGCTTTTACAGACTCTACAAAAGATCACAGCGGGAGTCAACAAGACCACGAACAAATATTACTCGGTCTTCAAGGCAATGAAGAAGTTTTATCAAACGCAACAGAGCCCAACCGAAGGTATTGATGAGTATTACAACAGGTTCGAGAATGGAAAAGATCTTGTCAGTCTATTCAATGCGGACATTGTAGATCTCACCTTGCTCCTAGCAGAGGAGCGAAAGACCAACCAAAGTACCTTGCCGTTTCACTTATCACGAACGCCAACAGAGCCAAGTATGAACTTCTATGGAACAAGTTGGAGAATGATCTCCTTGTTGGACAAGATTCGTACCCGGAAACAATCGGTGACACTACTCATTTACTCTCCAATTGGAAAGCCAGCGCAGCACCACCTCCCACTACCAACGTCGTTGGTAGAAGGACTCCAGGCGCACCGCCAGCAGTTACTTTTGCCGCAACCGAAAATGTATGTAGAGGTACACGGGTCGAATCCGTGCCTCTACCAGCTAACGATGATTTTTCTGCTTTAGCAGGTTTTGATCCCACTCGTCCTACACTCGCACCGTCAAGTAAGAGCCCTCACAATATCAGCCCTTTGATCGAATGCACAATTTGTAAGAAGATGGGACATTATGCATCAGCTTGCCCTTTCACCGTTGCAACCTCTCTTTTCCAGTATTGCGACTTCGTGCGTCCATCTGTTCAATTGAATCAGTCTCAAACACAGAGTATTCTTCTCCCAGGCAGCATCATTGTTGACTCAGGATCCACTTTCAACTGTTTCCGTGAGCACGACCTCGTGTCAGACATTAATTCTTGTGACCCTTTCAACACCTTCTCAAACGGTGGTGGCATGACATACACCAGTAAGGGCAAAATCAACGTCTTCAAAGAACTCGAGTGTTACTACAACCCGAATTGCCTTGTGAACATCATCTCTCTCGATCTACTTCAGAGAAAGTATCACACTACGTTCGATTCTGCGAGTAAGAATGCATTCAAGGTCGAAGTATCAGATTCCGTCACTATCACTTTCGAAGGTTTTGGAAGCGGTCTTTATCTTTTTAACCTAAACACCCCTACTGCTTATCCGATTTCTCTTTTAAACACCGTAAAAGAAAACAAACAATTCTTTAGTCGTCGTGAAATTGAAGGAGCGGAAGCAGCACGTGAACAACAGGGTCAAATTGGATGGCCTTCTGACCAGGAGTACCATGAAATAATCAGAGACAACCTTTTAAAAAACAGTAAGGCCACTCTCGATGATCTACGCCGAGCCGAACACATCTTCGGAGGCACAGCCGTGAACCTACTAAAAGGAAAAACAGTGTACAAAGCCGTGAACACGAACACATCCATCGAACGAGTACCACTGCCGCCAATCATCCTCAAGACCCATCCTTCAGAAGATCTTGACATCGATTTCTTTTATGTTCAAGGCGCACCCTATCTTTTCATTAAATCTACCAAAATCAAATTCCATGCAACTCAAGCATTTAATCGTATCAGCAAACGCAAGACGAAAACAACACGTACAACGTACAAAAGAGGACCCACAGACATCATCAATGGTATAGAAAAGGTCCTTACCGTTTTCAGAAATCGCGGTTTCCAAGTTAACCTTATCAACGCTGACAACGAGTTCAAGAAACTTGAGAATAAAGTTACCACACATATCGAAATATGTGCGGCTGGCCAACATGTACCACGCATCGAACGAGGCATCCGATTCATGAAAGATAGAACACGCTGTTACTGGGTACCATTACCTTTCAAAAGAGTTCCAAAGATCATGGTTGACGACTGTATCACCATGGTGACCACTTGTACTAATGATTTTCCAAATAAGAATGGCATCTCCGACACCATGAGCCCAGCAAGCATTGTATTAGGCCGTGGCAAGATCGATGGAAACAACCTTAAAGCCACTTTCGGAAGATACTACGAAGTATACTGCGGTACCGACAATACAAACAAGGAGCGTCGCACAAGCGCAATATGTCTCCGACCATCAAACAGCCAAGGAGGATACTATTTTATGAACATTGAAACAGGCAAGAGGATTCACGGATATAGATTCACGGAACTCTCAATGCCACAACACATTATTGACAAAGTACATGAACTAGCAGGAGCGGAAGGAGCACCAGACCTTGACGACGATGGATGTCCACGTTTCGAATGGGAAGTAGGAGCGCCAGTCAACGCCGAGAACGAAGCAACGATCGAAAATGTTATACCTATCCCTGACGACGAATCCGTGGGAAGCAACGACACCGATGATAGCGACTATGAAGATGAAGGCACAGATGACGATGACAACGACGATATCGAATCAATCAAATCTGAATCAATAAAATCTGAAAACATGTTCGGTGACGACAGTAGTGACGATGACGATGACGATGATGACGAATCGATCTCTGATGACTCACCACCAGACCCCCAACTGAAAACAAGGAGCGATGAAGAATCAATATCGGATGATACGAGCAGTGTCGAGTCAATCGACGAAATAAGGAGCGCGATCGACGCCACAAATGTCATCGAAGGCAAACGTGTCAGAACCGAAACAGTACAACCCAACATATCTTCATTTGGAGGAAAGAAATATCACGTCAACATGTTAAACATTGGACGAGATGAATTCGCACAATTCGAACAAGTAAAGGCAGGGCTGTACTCAACAGCAGTCGGACTATGTTTCAATCAAATGACAGCAAGCAAAGGTATCAAACTATATGGAGCCAAAGCGGTTGCAGCAATGTTCAAAGAATACAAACAACTGGACGACTTAAAGGTACTAGGCAGACTAAACCCAGAATCACTCCAGCCTGAACAAAAGCGCAAGGCACTAAGAGCAGTAAATCTTATCAAGCTAAAACGCTGCGGCACAATGAAGGGCCGCACATGTGCAGACGGGAGCTCACAAAGAAAATACGTACCACGGGAAGAAGCATCATCCCCTACCCTATCTTTGGAAGCACTCGTGGGAATACTTCTCATCAACGCATACGAAGAACGTGACACCGCAATATTCGATGTACCTGGAGCATACCTACACGCCAAAATACCAGATGACAAATTCGCGATCCTCAAAATTGAAGGAGAATTCGTCGACATCATGTGTGACGTGAACCCAGAGTACAAAGATGACGTACGATATGAAAACGGAAAGAAAGTTTTATACGTGCAAATCCTCATGGCACTGTACGGAATGATTGAGTCCGCACTATTATGGTACACACTGTACGTAGAAGTCCTTCACAAGGAAGGATTTGAAATCAATCCTTACGACAGATGCGTTGCCAACAAAGTCATAAATGGCAAACAGTGCACCATCGCTTGGTACGTAGACGACAACATCCTATCACACGTAGAAACATCCGTTGTTGACAGTGTAATCGACACAATTGAAGGGTATTTCCCTGGTTTGGTTGTCGAACGTGGAAAGGATTTAAACTTTCTAGGAATGGAAATTGGTTTCCTCGAGAAAGGAAAACTAAAGTTAGGCCTCGTACAATACATAACCGGTATGATAGAGGAACTCGAAGAAGCGCTAGAACCTTACGGAGAGAATTTAGATCGCAATTATCCACACCCCGCAGCAAGATGGTTATTCACAGTCAAACCAGACACGGAAGACCTAGCCGAAGAAAAGGCTGACATATTCCGGAAATTCGTGGCCAAACTTATTTGGGTCATGAAACGAGGAAGGCCAGATGTCGAGCCAACCATATCTTTCTTGAGCTCTAGGGTCAAAGGACCCGACAAAGACGACTGGCACAAGTTCAAACGTCTTATGTGTTGGATCAAGAAAACCAAAACTGATGTCAGGATCATCGGAGCAGATGATTTGCTCAACATGATCGTAATGATCGATTCTGCACATGCCGTACACGACGATATGAGAGGCCACACAGGTGGAATCACATCCTTTGGGACCGGTATCGTTGACCAAAAGTCGAGTAAACAAAAAATGAACACTCGAAGTTCAACCGAAACAGAACACGTTGGCACAAGTGAGTATCTCACCAAACCGATTTTCTTAGAACTATTTATGGAAGCACAAGGTTACAAGCCGAAAATCACACTAGCGAAAGACAACGAATCCGAAATCAGAATGCTAGTCAATGGAAAAGCATCTTGCACTTCAAATTCAAAACATGTTGCAATAAAATATTTTTGGTGCACAGATCGCATCAAGAAAGGCGACATTTCCGTGCGTCATTGTCCTACTGAGAAAATGATCGCAGACTATATGTCCAAACCCTTACAAGGAAAACTATTCGTCACATTTAGAAATGTGATCATGGGATGGACACACATATCGACCCTATTTGATATCTTCAGTCCGACTGAGGAGCGTGTTGAAAATAACGGTTGTTTGGCAGTCAAACCAAAATCTATCAAATTAACGTACGCCGAAACCGTTCGAGTAAAGAAAACTGTGGAAGCTCAGAACCTTACGATAAGGAACGGCGGCGATCCGTTCAACCAATAAACAAAGTCAAAGTAGTCATTAAAAACAAATAATCCCGTTTTTGAATCGTCTACTCAATAGACTTTATCAGAAGACCAAATCCTTTCCTGCTCAACATCCCAAAGGATATCCTACGTCTCAACGACACCGGATCAAGAGTGCGAAAAGGAACTGATTTCTAACATTATTTGTTTTTAAAATTATCAGTTTATGAACATAACTGACCTCATTGCACAACTATCAGAACTGCAACTTGAACAGAACAAGATACTTGCACAGATAGCTGCTAGAACTGAATCCACCAAAGCGGAACCTAAGGACACTATCCACATAGGTGACCACGTCTTGCTACTAACAGGCGGCATAAGGTGCATCAAAGGCGACAAAGCTCGAGTAACGAAGGTTACGAAAACAGCCGTACACTTCATCGTACTACGTAATCAACACAATACGTACAAGAGACACAGAAACGTACAAAAGGTACCATGAGCCCAACGCCAGCAACATCATCATCGGCCCCGAGGAGGTCCACGAACGATAGCAGTCCTTCTTCCCGATTCTTGCCAAAAATTGCAGATCTCGAAACTTTAGGATCAAGCACTGAACAGAGGGGACACAACTTCCCAAAGTTCCTCAAGTCAATCCATCATCACGCTATAACCAACTTCAAGAACTCCAAGGACATCTCCAAAGCGATTCTCGAATTCACCGACCCGTACGCAGAGCTAAACAAATCTAAGTTATCCCTCATCCAAATCAGAAAGAAAGGCAATCTAGATCTCATTCCCCCAGCGACCGACGAGACCGATGCAGACAAATTCACGAGAGAAGCGGACAACACCGACCGCAAGGAAGAAGCAAAGCTAAACTATGGAATGCATGTGAAGTCAATGTTCGAACGTGAGAAAGATCTGACACAAAATCTAACCATCCTGTGGGCAACTATCATGGGACAATGCACTCCCGCACTCCAAGAGGAAGTACACGGCGAGCCGGATTACGCGTCAAGATATGCAGACTTCGGCAGTGTATGGCTTTTACAGACTCTACAAAAGATCACAGCGGGAGTAAACAAGACGACAAACAAATATTACTCGGTCTTCAAGGCGACGAAGAAGTTTTATCAAACGCAACAGAGCCCAACCGAAGGTATCGATGAGTATTACAACAGGTTCGAGAATGGAAAAGATCTTGTCAACCTATTCAATGCGGACATTGTAGATCTCACCTTGCTCCTAGCAGAGGAACAAAAGACCAACCCGTCCGCAACGAAGGAGACCGCTATGCAAAAGTACCTTGCCGTTTCACTTATCATGAACGCCAACAGAGCCAAGTATGAACTTCTATGGAACAAGTTGGAGAATGATCTCCTTGTTGGACAAGATTCGTACCCGGAAACAATCGGTGACGCTACTCATTTACTCACCAATTGGAAAGCCAGCACAGTACCACCTCCCGCTACCAATGTCGTTGGTAGAAGGACTTCAGGCGCAACGCCAGCAGTTACTTTTGCTGCAACTGAAAATGTACGCAGAGGTACACGGGTCGAACCCGTGCCTCTACCAGCTAACGATGATTTTTCGGCATTAGCAGGTTTTGATCCCACTCGTCCTACGCTCGCACCGTCAAGTAAATTCCCTCACAAAATCAGTGCTGATATCGAATGCGTACAATGTAAAAAGAAGGGGCATTATGCAACAGCATGTCCGTTCATCGTTGCAACCTCTCTGTTCCAGTATTGCGAATTCGTACGCCCATCTGTTCAATTGAATCAGTCCCAAACCCAGAGTATTCTTCTCCCAGGCAGCATCATTGTTGACTCAGGATCCACTTTCAACTGTTTCCGTGAGCAAGACCTCGTGTCAGACATTCATTCTTGTGACCCTTTCAACACCTTCTCAAACGGTGGTGGCATGACATACACTAGTAAGGGCAAAATCAACGTCTTCAAAGAACTTGAGTGTTACTACAACCCGAATTGCCTTGTGAACATCATCTCTCTCGATCTACTTCAGAGAAAATATCACACTACGTTCGATTCTGCGAGTAAGAATGCATTCAAGGTCGAAGTATCAGATTCCGTCACTATCACTTTCGAAGGTTTTGGAAGCGGTCTTTATCTCTTTAACCTAAACACCCCTACTGCTTATCCGATTTCTCTTTTAAACACCGTAAAAGAAAACAAACAATTCTTTAGTCGTCGTGAAATTGAAGGAGCGGAAGCAGCACGTGAACAACAGGGTCAAATTGGATGGCCTTCTGACCAGGAGTACCATGAAATAATCAGAGACAACCTTTTAAAAAACAGTAAGGCCACTCTCGATGATCTACGCCGAGCCGAACACATCTTCGGAGGCACAGCCGTGAACCTACTAAAAGGAAAAACAGTGTACAAAGCCGTGAACACGAACACATCCATCGAACGAGTACCACTGCCGCCAATCATCCTCAAGACCCATCCTTCAGAAGATCTTGACATCGATTTCTTTTATGTTCAAGGCGCACCCTATCTTTTCATTAAATCTACCAAAATCAAATTCCATGCAACTCAAGCATTTAATCGTATCAGCAAACGCAAGACGAAAACAACACGTACAACGTACAAAAGAGGACCCACAGACATCATCAATGGTATAGAAAAGGTCCTTACCGTTTTCAGAAATCGCGGTTTCCAAGTTAACCTTATCAACGCTGACAACGAGTTCAAGAAACTTGAGAATAAAGTTACCACACATATCGAAATATGTGCGGCTGGCCAACATGTACCACGCATCGAACGAGGCATCCGATTCATGAAAGATAGAACACGCTGTTACTGGGTACCATTACCTTTCAAAAGAGTTCCAAAGATCATGGTTGACGACTGTATCACCATGGTGACCACTTGTACTAATGATTTTCCAAATAAGAATGGCATCTCCGACACCATGAGCCCAGCAAGCATTGTATTAGGCCGTGGCAAGATCGATGGAAACAACCTTAAAGCCACTTTCGGAAGATACTACGAAGTATACTGCGGTACCGACAATACAAACAAGGAGCGTCGCACAAGCGCAATATGTCTCCGACCATCAAACAGCCAAGGAGGATACTATTTTATGAACATTGAAACAGGCAAGAGGATTCACGGATATAGATTCACGGAACTCTCAATGCCACAACACATTATTGACAAAGTACATGAACTAGCAGGAGCGGAAGGAGCACCAGACCTTGACGACGATGGATGTCCACGTTTCGAATGGGAAGTAGGAGCGCCAGTCAACGCCGAGAACGAAGCAACGATCGAAAATGTTATACCTATCCCTGACGACGAATCCGTGGGAAGCAACGACACCGATGATAGCGACTATGAAGATGAAGGCACAGATGACGATGACAACGACGATATCGAATCAATCAAATCTGAATCAATAAAATCTGAAAACATGTTCGGTGACGACAGTAGTGACGATGACGATGACGATGATGACGAATCGATCTCTGATGACTCACCACCAGACCCCCAACTGAAAACAAGGAGCGATGAAGAATCAATATCGGATGATACGAGCAGTGTCGAGTCAATCGACGAAATAAGGAGCGCGATCGACGCCACAAATGTCATCGAAGGCAAACGTGTCAGAACCGAAACAGTACAACCCAACATATCTTCATTTGGAGGAAAGAAATATCACGTCAACATGTTAAACATTGGACGAGATGAATTCGCACAATTCGAACAAGTAAAGGCAGGGCTGTACTCAACAGCAGTCGGACTATGTTTCAATCAAATGACAGCAAGCAAAGGTATCAAACTATATGGAGCCAAAGCGGTTGCAGCAATGTTCAAAGAATACAAACAACTGGACGACTTAAAGGTACTAGGCAGACTAAACCCAGAATCACTCCAGCCTGAACAAAAGCGCAAGGCACTAAGAGCAGTAAATCTTATCAAGCTAAAACGCTGCGGCACAATGAAGGGCCGCACATGTGCAGACGGGAGCTCACAAAGAAAATACGTACCACGGGAAGAAGCATCATCCCCTACCCTATCTTTGGAAGCACTCGTGGGAATACTTCTCATCAACGCATACGAAGAACGTGACACCGCAATATTCGATGTACCTGGAGCATACCTACACGCCAAAATACCAGATGACAAATTCGCGATCCTCAAAATTGAAGGAGAATTCGTCGACATCATGTGTGACGTGAACCCAGAGTACAAAGATGACGTACGATATGAAAACGGAAAGAAAGTTTTATACGTGCAAATCCTCATGGCACTGTACGGAATGATTGAGTCCGCACTATTATGGTACACACTGTACGTAGAAGTCCTTCACAAGGAAGGATTTGAAATCAATCCTTACGACAGATGCGTTGCCAACAAAGTCATAAATGGCAAACAGTGCACCATCGCTTGGTACGTAGACGACAACATCCTATCACACGTAGAAACATCCGTTGTTGACAGTGTAATCGACACAATTGAAGGGTATTTCCCTGGTTTGGTTGTCGAACGTGGAAAGGATTTAAACTTTCTAGGAATGGAAATTGGTTTCCTCGAGAAAGGAAAACTAAAGTTAGGCCTCGTACAATACATAACCGGTATGATAGAGGAACTCGAAGAAGCGCTAGAACCTTACGGAGAGAATTTAGATCGCAATTATCCACACCCCGCAGCAAGATGGTTATTCACAGTCAAACCAGACACGGAAGACCTAGCCGAAGAAAAGGCTGACATATTCCGGAAATTCGTGGCCAAACTTATTTGGGTCATGAAACGAGGAAGGCCAGATGTCGAGCCAACCATATCTTTCTTGAGCTCTAGGGTCAAAGGACCCGACAAAGACGACTGGCACAAGTTCAAACGTCTTATGTGTTGGATCAAGAAAACCAAAACTGATGTCAGGATCATCGGAGCAGATGATTTGCTCAACATGATCGTAATGATCGATTCTGCACATGCCGTACACGACGATATGAGAGGCCACACAGGTGGAATCACATCCTTTGGGACCGGTATCGTTGACCAAAAGTCGAGTAAACAAAAAATGAACACTCGAAGTTCAACCGAAACAGAACACGTTGGCACAAGTGAGTATCTCACCAAACCGATTTTCTTAGAACTATTTATGGAAGCACAAGGTTACAAGCCGAAAATCACACTAGCGAAAGACAACGAATCCGAAATCAGAATGCTAGTCAATGGAAAAGCATCTTGCACTTCAAATTCAAAACATGTTGCAATAAAATATTTTTGGTGCACAGATCGCATCAAGAAAGGCGACATTTCCGTGCGTCATTGTCCTACTGAGAAAATGATCGCAGACTATATGTCCAAACCCTTACAAGGAAAACTATTCGTCACATTTAGAAATGTGATCATGGGATGGACACACATATCGACCCTATTTGATATCTTCAGTCCGACTGAGGAGCGTGTTGAAAATAACGGTTGTTTGGCAGTCAAACCAAAATCTATCAAATTAACGTACGCCGAAACCGTTCGAGTAAAGAAAACTGTGGAAGCTCAGAACCTTACGATAAGGAACGGCGGCGATCCGTTCAACCAATAAACAAAGTCAAAGTAGTCATTAAAAACAAATAATCCCGTTTTTGAATCGTCTACTCAATAGACTTTATCAGAAGACCAAATCCTTTCCTGCTCAACATCCCAAAGGATATCCTACGTCTCAACGACACCGGATCAAGAGTGCGAAAAGGAACTGATTTCTAACATTATTTGTTTTTAAAATTATCAGTTTATGAACATAACTGACCTCATTGCACAACTATCAGAACTGCAACTTGAACAGAACAAGATACTTGCACAGATAGCTGCTAGAACTGAATCCACCAAAGCGGAACCTAAGGACACTATCCACATAGGTGACCACGTCTTGCTACTAACAGGCGGCATAAGGTGCATCAAAGGCGACAAAGCTCGAGTAACGAAGGTTACGAAAACAGCCGTACACTTCATCGTACTACGTAATCAACACAATACGTACAAGAGACACAGAAACGTACAAAAGGTACCATGAGCCCAACGCCAGCAACATCATCATCGGCCCCGAGGAGGTCCACGAACGATAGCAGTCCTTCTTCCCGATTCTTGCCAAAAATTGCAGATCTCGAAACTTTAGGATCAAGCACTGAACAGAGGGGACACAACTTCCCAAAGTTCCTCAAGTCAATCCATCATCACGCTATAACCAACTTCAAGAACTCCAAGGACATCTCCAAAGCGATTCTCGAATTCACCGACCCGTACGCAGAGCTAAACAAATCTAAGTTATCCCTCATCCAAATCAGAAAGAAAGGCAATCTAGATCTCATTCCCCCAGCGACCGACGAGACCGATGCAGACAAATTCACGAGAGAAGCGGACAACACCGACCGCAAGGAAGAAGCAAAGCTAAACTATGGAATGCATGTGAAGTCAATGTTCGAACGTGAGAAAGATCTGACACAAAATCTAACCATCCTGTGGGCAACTATCATGGGACAATGCACTCCCGCACTCCAAGAGGAAGTACACGGCGAGCCGGATTACGCGTCAAGATATGCAGACTTCGGCAGTGTATGGCTTTTACAGACTCTACAAAAGATCACAGCGGGAGTAAACAAGACGACAAACAAATATTACTCGGTCTTCAAGGCGACGAAGAAGTTTTATCAAACGCAACAGAGCCCAACCGAAGGTATCGATGAGTATTACAACAGGTTCGAGAATGGAAAAGATCTTGTCAACCTATTCAATGCGGACATTGTAGATCTCACCTTGCTCCTAGCAGAGGAACAAAAGACCAACCCGTCCGCAACGAAGGAGACCGCTATGCAAAAGTACCTTGCCGTTTCACTTATCATGAACGCCAACAGAGCCAAGTATGAACTTCTATGGAACAAGTTGGAGAATGATCTCCTTGTTGGACAAGATTCGTACCCGGAAACAATCGGTGACGCTACTCATTTACTCACCAATTGGAAAGCCAGCACAGCACCACCTCCCGCTACCAATGTCGTTGGTAGAAGGACTTCAGGCGCAGCGCCAGCAGTTACTTTTGCTGCAACTGAAAATGTACGCAGAGGTACACGGGTCGAAGCCGTGCCTCTACCAGCCAACGATGATTTTTCGGCATTAGCAGGTTTTGATCCCACTCGTCCTACGCTCGCACCGTCAAGTAAGAGTCCTCACAAAATCAGTGCTGATATCGAATGCACAACATGTAAGAAGATGGGACATTATGCATCAGCTTGCCCTTTCATCGTTGCAACCTCTCTGTTCCAGTATTGCGACTTCGTGCGCCCGTCTGTTCAATTGAATCAGTCTCAAACCCAGAGTATTCTTCTCCCAGGCAGCATCATTGTTGACTCAGGATCCACTTTCAACTGTTTCCGTGAGCACAACCTCGTGTCAGACATTCATTCTTTTGACCCTTTCAACACCTTCTCAAACGGTGGTGGCATGACATACACCAGTAAGGGCAAAATCAACGTCTTCAAAGAACTCGAGTGCTACTACAACCCGAATTGCCTTGTGAACATCATCTCTCTCGATCTACTTCAGAGAAAGTATCACACTACGTTCGATTCTGCGAGTAAGAATGCATTCAAGGTCGAAG
>Ga0209712_10003747_pt1 | contig 12265 bp, 30 predicted proteins | sample ArcOceMetagenome_FD_187443 | JGI IMG/M metagenome (GOLD analysis project Ga0209712, IMG submission 187443) | Marine eukaryotic phytoplankton communities from Arctic Ocean - Arctic Ocean - Greenland ARC118M Metagenome (SPAdes) (version 2) | ecosystem: Environmental > Aquatic > Marine > Oceanic...
ACAAGAGCCGTTGCACTGTCACTAGCCATGTCATCTTCATCTAAGATTGTTGAAACAGAAATGTTTGTTTGATAGTCTCCCAAAGAAAGACCAGCATTAGTAACATCAACTCTTGTTGCTGAACCAGTAGCGATTGTAAATCTGCCAACTGATGGATAACCTATATGAGTTCCTGTATCACCAGCGTGATATATATAATGTGGTATATGCAATCCACCTGTTAAAGGTTTTGATGCCCCAGCCGAAAGCGGTAAGTAATTACCAATAGGTATCGCTGATGCTGCCGCGTCCGCGTAAGCGGTTGTTGCGATTTTTGTTGAGTTATCTCCGACTGCCTGCGTTGCCGCAGTGGCGGTATTTAAAAATTTAATTGCCATGTAGTAATTTTTTGTTTATTACTATCCTATTCTCTGAACTAGTATAGTTATTATTCCTCCAGTCGCTGCTGTTTGAGCAACTGATATCGTAGCTGTAACTGTACTTGTTGTTCTAGTAATATCACAAAACACAGTATCACCATTCTGGTCTATTGTTTGAACAATAGTATTTTTGGTATTCCAATTATGTGTAACCGTTCCAGCTAAATCACCTATTGGAATAGTATCTTTGTCATTATATTTATTATTTATTAAGGGTACTAAATCAGCTATTTCAATTTTCTCATTAGCGGCCGTAGCTGCTTCTCCGTTGTATATTGGAATTTCAATACCATTCAAATCATCAGTTGCTAAAGTGCTAGTTATATACGTTAAACCTTGTATATCTAATCCAACACTTGCTGTTCCCGCTGAGTAAGCAACACTAATACCGTCAAGAGTGGCTACTGTAGATTTATTTACATTACCAAGACCTACTGTTGCCAATGTTGCTAAATCAGTATCAGATTGAACAACTATAAAATCACTTTCTACAGGGGCCGTAGTGCCAGGAGCAATAACAGCATTTTGAGCTATAACAGAATCACCTACTGTTAGCGGCGTCGCTGTATTTCCAAAAAAGTTACCAGCAGTGGTTACTACATAATAGTCACCTACTGCTATGACAACATCGGTATAAAGATCATTACCGGAACCATCATCTAGCTCTCCACTAGTAGCATTAAATCCTCCTTTGAACTCTAGTAAACCTGTTAATTTTGCTTGTACCCATGCTGTTGTTGGAATGGTTGTGTCATTTGAGCCTGAAGCAGGAGTAACTACATAACCGTAACCAGAAGTATCTCTATGCATAAGAGTGCTAACTGTTGGGCCTATTGATGCATTAGATGCAACTGTAAATGTAGTGTCCCCAGATTGATTTGCGGTAGCGCTCATAGAACCGCTAATACCAAGACCAGAGGTTGCTCCGTTTATTTGACCATCACCCACTGTTGGTATTGCAGGAAATGAAGGTAATGTAATTGTTTTTACGTTTAAACCCGTAGCGTGACCCGTAGTGTCTCTAGTTACAGAATCTACAACTGTGAAAGTTGCTCCATCAGCAGGAGATGCCACCGATGTTGAATCAGTTTGTGTTTGTAAGTCGTGCGTTATATTTAATGTTCCACCTGCGGTTGAATTTGTACCAATTTTTAAACCACCAACAAAATCAGCAGTATCTCCAGACCCAATCTGTGCTGGAGTACCGGCTCCGTCAGCATCTAATACCCAGTAGTCATAGTTGTCAGAAGTAGGAAAAGCGGGTACATCCCATGTATTATCTTTACTTAAAAATCTAGTTGCTGCTACAGCTGTTCCATCTACTGCCGAAAGATCAGCTGTTACTGTTACATCTCCAGCTGTTGGTGCGTTTGGTGTTAGGTCGATGTAAGTACCATCGGTGGTCGTAATAGTTTCTACTCCACCACCCGCTTCTTCCCAAGAAGTACCATTGTATTGCATTAATACGTGGTTAGTGGTGTTAAAATATAATTGACCTTCTACAGGAGATGCTCCCGCGGATGCGTCATTTGGTTGGTTTTCTATTACACCTTGTAATATTTCGTTCTTATTAAGATCAAGACTGTTTAAATAATTTATTGCCATTTTTTTTTAGTTTAAGTACGCTTTGCCCGAGAAGCCAGCTGAAAAGTTTATTTTTAAGTTATTTTTATCTATATATGTAGTATTACCGTACATTAATATATTATTGCTGTTAACCACAGACACGGAAGGAAATTTTTCCATGCTATGGTTTATAATCCACTCCGTAGAAGGAGTAGCTTGAGTAAACACAAAATTTTTATCAGTAACCAAGGCTGATGGTGTAAATATTGCAAAATCATAGCGTGCTAATTCAGCTAGATTGCTATTACCTGCTATATTGGTTAAATTTAAGGTGTAAAAGCCATCATCAGGGTTATTAATAGTGTAGCTGTCTATTTTAAAGTGGCCAAAAGCGCTTATGTCGTTCTGTTGGCTTATAAGTATATGGCTACCTACTATGTAATCCATAAATGCAACGACGTTTTGCCCTGAAACATCAGTTTTGTACACCTGCATGGTAGTAATACCTGATATAGCCGAGTTTTTTACTGGTCCATAGAAATCCCCGGCCCCAGGATTTGGTGTATTCTTAGGGTTTAGCGTCCAATACTTAAATGTCATCTGGGCAGATATAGATATTTTACCCTTTATGTTCAAATATTCAGCTACAGCTTTAGCCGTAAATTGCTTTGTACCCTGAGTAGCGGAATCAGAGCCTACCCACGCATCATTATCGTTTATCTCTAAGTCGAAGGGGTACGTATTTATTCTTGCCATGCTTTATATATTATTTTGTGTTGTACTTTGCTCCGCTTTCCTTTTGCGTACCTTGCCCTTCATTCCCTCTGTTTGATTTCACCGAAACAAACTTCTGTCTTTTGTGATCGTAATCTTGGCCTTTAGCTTGCTCTGGATTCTTCCTTGCCTCTCTTTGTGCATGTGCTTTTTTAGCCTTTCTTTCAGGAGTCATCGCATAGGCTTTATCCCTAGCGGCCTTATCCCTTTTTGCGGCTGATGAAAGTTGTTGTCTCATACCTCGTATGATTACGCCCTTTTTTTCGTTATTAAAAGTGACGATAGCCTGCTACTATTATATATAACTACCTACTGTCGCACTGCTTTGCTTGCAAAAAAAAATATTTTGAAAAAATATATCGGAAAAATTTTTGTTAGATATATAGAAGTAAGGTGTTACGCTATGCTATACAATTTTATTTTGCCGTGCGGAAGTCCAACTATTTTGGCGGGGTCCCCTGTCTTTTTCTGGGTCCTGGTCTGGTTCCTGGCCTGGTCCTGGTGTCTGGTCTCGCAACTGTCCGGAGCTGACTGCTTGGGATCCTGTGCAGGATTTGGGCTTTTCCCTGGCCTGGTCCTGGTCCTGGTCCGTGCGCCGTGCCGTGCCGTGGTCCGTGCCTGAAGTCTGAGCCTTGAGATTTTTGCAGACGTATTACGCGATCTACCGGATAATATATATGAATCTAAATAACGATATACCATGAGAGACTACAGTAATACTGCTAAGCAGAACAGAATAAACGTACTGACCGCGATCGATGAGCTGAACCAATATCTGCTCGGCAACGTAACGATCGAGGCTGCAACAGACGCGGCACGTGAGCTAACGCATCAGCTTAACGAGAGCTGGTAGCGCGAACCTCTCCTCCTCATCAGGGGCCTGGAGAAATTTGCAAGCGAAGTACGGTCTATACCGGATAATATATATGAATCTAAATAATATATAACTATGTCTTTAACTAAACAAATTAAATTAAACATTAAATTAAACAAACAATTAAATAAACAAATAGATCTGATAACAAACACAGAATATTTAAACAGACAGTACTCAATCGAATATCTACTTGATCAATTAAATAATATCTATCAAGACGAATTAGACTTTCAACAAGAATTAAATAATAACTAAAACAAATAAACAATGTATCAAACAAATCAACAGGCATGGGATCAAGTGACCAGGTCAATCATCGAAGCGCGTGAGCGAACTGTAATCTGCCAGCAGTTATTTGGCCAAGACAATCTGAAAGGATTAACATCTGAGCAACGCGATCTGTTCTGGGAGTCGGTCTAACCTCTCCTCCTCATCAGGATGCTGAGAGATCTTCGCAAACATAATACGACCTAAGTCGGATAATATAGTTGAATCTAAAATAAATATAACAATGACTTTACAATTTCAAATTACCTATTCAAAAGAATTACAACTCTTTGACTTATTAACTCAAGACATACAAACAAATCCTCCAACATTTCTAGAACATTATCACTTCAAAACATTATCTGAAGTCAACACTGAAATTGAAAATCAAATGGATCTAATTAACTAAAACAAACTAATATGTACACATCAGAAACAATTACGCGCCCAGACGGAACCAAATACGTACAATGCACATACATCGAGGATCATCCTTCAGAATGGTCAGAGGATCAAGAACGTACGGCTCGAGCGATCGAAGCATTCGGAACCTCGGCTTAACAGCTGATCAGACCCCTACTATTAGCCTGGCTTTGAAAGAGCGCCGGAAGAGTATACTCCGTGGTACACGTGTATAGTGTATAGCAAAAACCGCGCCGGAAATTATACCAAACCCTATTCATAATCATTCTAGATAGTGTATAGCATTTTTGCAAACGTAGTACGAGTGTATTCGGATAATATAAGTGAATCTAAATAATACTACAATGACAATACAAGAATGGATGGAATTAGGATATTCCGAAAACGAATCAAAAGATCTAGTAAAACTAGAAATAGCAGAGAGACAATATGAAAAGTTCGCCCATATGGCATTCTACTCAAAGCATCTTTAATTTGCAAACGAAGTACGAAGTCTAGTCGATAATATAAGTGAATCAAAATAATAATAACTAAATAAATTAAATTATGTCAAATCAAGAATTAATTACCAATGCAATCGCAAAAATGTCAAACGAGGAAAAGTCTTTAATCTTCCCTCCAGTAGTAAGAAAGAACTTTGTAGTACGAAAGTCTTGGCTCGGACGAAATCAAGTAATAACTTTCAACACGAAAGCGACGCCTACGAAGCCATCAGTGCAAGTGACTTATAATCACGACGAAGTACTAAAAGTAATGCTTCCTAAACTATCAATAATGCCTTGTTGGATCAAACGAGGATACTGGTCACAATCAACTGATATGCCTGCAAATGTCAGAACATTATCTGAAAGAGTTGAGATCGAGGCTACTGAAAAGTAGTTTTGGTTTCACCCCTAACGGGTAGTAAATAAAATGCTATACATCTTGGCCTGAGTATTTTGCTATACATCGGAAGAGTAGACTCCGCCCTACGTGAGTGTTTCGTGTGCTATACACGGTTAAATAAGAGTGCTCGGTGAGCTAAACGATTACCTAAATCTCTCCAAATAGTGGGACAATAGCCTACTACTAATTATACTTAACAACCTAATGTCTCACTTTTTACTTTTTGATCGAGTGCTTAGAGACTCACTATAATACCTGTACTACTATTTTTACTAGTAAACAAAGTGTATACTTTTTGCAAACATAATACGACCACCTACGGATAATATATATGAATACAAAATATAACTACTATGACTAACAAATTATTTATTACCGAGTTCCTTGAAATATTAGGTGGCGACAATTTTTTACTATGTGACCTAATCGATCAGGAAGAGTTATTCGCTATGCAAGATGGAATTGCAAAGTTAATTGTGAAATCGGCAAACGTCGGATTACCACTAGCAACCCAAATGGTAGCGTTACTACCTAATTCATTCCAAACTTCTACTACCGATGTTTAGTAATTGTTGCGGTGCAGAACCGAGTTACTTAAGTGACGAGTTATGTGGTGATTGCCACGAGTGGGCGGAATTTGACGAAGATGAACTTTAAAAACTAATACTATGGGATATTACTGGAATGACGATACGATCGAGTATTTTAAGAAACAAAACAAACCTGGGTGTGAAGGTGAATATATTAGGGAAATATGGGATTTCGTTAAAAACAATTGCACACTAGAAGACGGCGAAACATATGAAATGTTAGGTAACGATTTAATAACTAAAACTAAGTAATATGAACCTAACTAAAGAAGAAATTGAAGCAATCGCGGATCGCTTAGACGAAATAATAGGTGACCACTTTCACGACGCAATATATACAACCCTGCACGCATGGAGATCTGATGAAGACTTGGAAGGCGAAGTAAGTGACGAAGATATAAAGAAAATTAAGGACGAACTAAAATTTATACTATGATGACAATGAAAGAAGCGTGCGAGTACGTCGCAAACCAGAAGAAAGCGAATGCTATACACCGCAACAATGTCGTTGCACAAGGCGGAGAATGTGGTCAAATGACCGACAAACAATATAATTCCTGGAAGATGGAGTCGAAGGGTGCAAGTGGTAAAGGTAGAAACCATTCACACACTAATCTATGGAATCACTACAACGAACCGATCAAGAAATTTGCAAACTAAAAACGTGCACCGATCGATAATATATATGAATCTAAATAACAACTAATATGAAGTCAATTAAATTTAAAAAGAACAGTATCACAGGTGCTATACAATGTACGTTAGACGGCACGAAATATAAACCATATTTGATCGGTAACTTGCCATCGCTATTCGCTTTCAAGTACGACGAAATTGATGACAAAGACGGGATTGCCGAGTGGTTCAACTATAAAGGATTTACTTATGTCCCAGCCTAGTAGCGAATACAACGACTATCCAGCCGATGAGATCGCAGCGAAGTTGAAGCAAGTAATTGCCTTCGAAAATAAGTACAAACCGAACTCCGTCACAAAATCATGGCGGAAGTGGTGTACCGACGATGAATACCGAAAACGAGAGTGGTCATTCCGTCAAGCAACAGCAAACAATGTAAAATCAATATAAACTATACCTATGAAACTATTTAAAATTACTAAAAACGGATCACTACATTTTGAATTAAACGACGGAAGAATCGGAATAACCTACACTAACGGTTATGTTAGAGTGAGTACTAAAAATCCTAATCGCTATAGTAGCAAAACCCCGGTGTACCAAATCAATAAGTTATTACTTAAAGAAAGTAATAATCACGGATATTACTACGAGCGAGAATTAATACCGAATCACGTTGATCGCATCCAACACTTAATGAACTTTAACAACAAAAACTGTAAGAAATAATGAATTACGACATAGACAAAGTAGAGCACGTATGGGACGAATCTAACGATCGGTGGATATACTTAGAGTATAACAAGCAACGTAAAATAATAGGTATGAACTTTATGCAAGGTGATTTCTATGAGGGCTTTAAGAGAGATTGGTGTAAAAGCGACGAAGGGTTAACGGAATTCTACGAATCTATGCTATACACTTTTCCTATAGAGAAAGCATCCGTAAGTACTCTATCATTTATTAACAAGTGCATGTGGTCATTTCACGCCGCAATCGCTCAGCGAGAAGAAAACCCTCAATAATGAAGTATATATATATAAAACGTAAATGGAAGACAACATGGAAATAACAGATAAAACAACCGCGATAAATGAAATCGCAATGGGTATTGCTAGTGTAACACTGGACCTAATGGAAGATAGTGTTGATTGGCAATTGGAAGATTTCCCGCAAGACGGCGACAACTACGATGCTATACACTCTGCTGTAATGAAAAAAGCGATCGAGTATATGTATTTGCAAACAAAAAACGACGGTGAGTTGATAATATAATTGAATAATAACAAAGCTCAACAAGGCTATAATGAACTATAAAAATCCACATATTGCGTGCTAGGAACTCAGAGGAGAGATACGGTGCGGGTGTTGGTCGGGAAGTATGGCATGAGAGCGAATTGGCATCCGCAACACGATTAATGATCACGCGATAGCCAGGAACTAGGTAGGGTTACTACTGACGGGTATGAGGGTTCGAGTCCCTCGCTAGTTACTAACAAATAAAACCAAATAAAATGAGTAGAACTAAATTTAACGGATTTGAAAAGTATTTCATAACCACAGCGTTGAACCACGCTATCGAAGAAGCAGAGAATGACATTAAGAAAATGGAAGAAGACGGTCGTAGATCAATTTATGCACAAGGTTACTTCAAAATGGTAGGTAAAGAACTGATCGCTAAAGTCAATGACATGACACTCAAGAGAGATCAATAATTGCAAACGTAATACGTGCACCGATCGATAATATAATTGTAACAAACTAAATATAATATAATGAAAACACTTTATGACCGCTTGCAGCCTAAACTATTAGTTAATCTTAATAGTAACGCTCCAGAATACGCTGACTCAGTAGCTCGAGTTACAAAACTTTTAATCGATAACAAATTCTATAGCGATCTTACTATAGGCGAAGTCGAGTCTATCATGACCTTCTGCGAAGTTGATAACTGTTATGTTTCAGTGTTTATGTATCGATTCGGCGAACACTTATTTGTTAAAGAATAATGAGTGCTATACACCAGCGTGCCAGCGACAAAGCCTTTGCCAAAATAGAAATGCTAGGCTTCCTGATCCAAACCGATGAGCGCAATCTTGCTATCGGTAGTTACGGCGGCGACATATCACTTAGTGATTTTATGTTGGTCGTTGAAGGTAATAAAACAGAATTAAAAGTATGGCAGTATATTGCCGAATTAATAGAAAAATCAAATAAAATTCAACAATAATGAAACAAGAACTACAAAACAAAGTAAACGAGTTAAAATTAACATTAGGCTCACTAGAATTAAACGCTAAAACTGTCAAAGACGATCTTATAGAAGCTACTAGAAAACTAGAAGACGTTAGCAAACCTATAATTACTAAAGAAATAGTAGAGCAAATACGAGAAGCGGTACACCAAGCAATACAACAGATAAGTTTTAACAGTGTAGACTCTTACGACGTTGGCTTTGAAATTGACTATAACAATTCATTAGCTTTAGAAAGCATAGAGTTTAACGAAGTTGATGAGATTGAAGAAGCTGTGTGTGATTACGTAGAAGATATATTTAACATAATCGAGGACTAATATGAAAACTAAAGAACAAAAAATACCTAAATGGTTTCAGGGTACGATCTACGATCAAGGCGAAGAAGTTACTAACAGTTTTAGCGGCGAACGCTATACACTTAACGCTCTTGAGCTCTCTATCTACGATTATATAATGGGTAGTAACTATATATTCGAAGTTGCTCCAAAAACTGTAACACAAAAGCAAATTGGTGAATTCCAAAAAGCGTTAACCTGGTTTCGTGTAAACAACACTGAAGCTTATATGGTGCTGCTTGATTAATTTGCAAACATAATACGATGCTTATTCGATAATATAATAAAGAAAACAATATGAACTTACTTACTCAAAATTCTAAACTTAAAAAAACATCGAAAGCATTAGGGCTCCGGGTTTTTAACTTCGGTATTCCTGCCTACAAATCTGCTAGCGGGAAACTGACGTGCCCCATGGCTGACAGTTGTGTTAAATTCTGTTATGCCAAGAAAGGAGCCTACATCTGGTCTAACGTAAAACCGGCGTTTGAAAATCGTTATCAGTTATCAAAGACTGACGACTTTATCGAAGCTATGAACGCTGAAATACGTAAGAAGAAACCTGACTACGTAAGAGTCCATGATAGCGGTGATTATTATTCCACTGCATATTTAAATAAGTGGATCAAGATTGCTATACACAATCCGGACGTGCGGTTTTACAGTTACACCAATATGGTTGATATGATGCTAAAAGCTTCATTGCCAAGTAATTATGACATAATATTCTCTGATTCAGGGAAACAAAAACACTTAATAAATGAAGTTGAACACAGGCACACAAAAATTTTTACTAGCAATAGTGATCTTAATAATGCTGGTTATGCTGACGCAAGCGTGGTTGACCTTTATGCAACTAGATGGTTCAGCAAAACTAACAAAGTAGGATTAGTATTCCATTAATATTTGCAAACGTAATACGAACAACAATTGATAATATAATAAACAAAAACAAATGACAAACACAAATGAATCTATTATGGTCGAATCATCCGCTATCTATAGTGCTGATTATGACGTTGACTTACAAGAAATGGTAGTATACTTCAATAATGACAGTATATATAAATACCAAAGTGTACCTTTATTCTACTGGCGCGGTTTATTTAACTCCGCATCTAAGGGTAAATTTCTTAATCAGTTTATATTTAAACATTTTCAAGCAGAAAGAATAGATTAATGAATAACAACGAGCTAGACAAACTAGCAGACTTAGTAGCTGAGAAAGTATTTGCTAAATTAATTTCTAAGCAGCAAGAGTGGGATAAAAAATTCTCATCCGAAATGGAAAGCATGTATGATGAGAAGCACGTCGAAATAGTTGACGAAGAAGATATATTGATAGCCGAAATGGCTAGGCTTATAACGCTATTGTCATCTTATGAAGAGACTGAACAATACGATAAAGCAGCAATTGTACACAATAAAATAAAATCACTACAAGATAAAATTAACAAACTATATGAGTAAAAGAATATATGAACATTTAATCTCAACGAATTATGCGAGCATTAACACAAAAATTAAAAAAGCAACGAAGAAAGCAGCTCCACATAAGGTTTCTGCAGGAAACAATAACGGCTATAAGTAATGACATCTTAAGAGATGTTATCTCTGCTGATTTCCAGGAAAATAAAAAGATCATCATTTGCCATTCAAGGCTACAAAATAAAGCAAAGCTTTTAAAGAAGTATAACAGAAGAATGAGGTTGTTAGTCTACTAGTGGGACGATAGCCTATATATAATCTAATAGTAAGAACCTAATGTCGCAATACGAAAGAAATACCGCATATCTGGAGAAGCATCGAATAATATATAGACGCAACCCTATTGATCAGACTGGTAAAGTTGATTATGATTGGGGTTGGTTCTATGTGGAGGGGACACATGAGTGCTATACACTCTTTAATTCACGAGCTAAAATAACAACTTATAGGAGCCTTAAATGGCATTTGTATGTGTTATGGTATCTGAATCCTCAACTAGACCAAGAAAGCTTCGATGCTCTTGCTAGATATATATGTAATAAACTTATGGGGTTTGTTACGTTTAAAGTTTCAGAACAATTGCTACAAAGCATGGTATACGATGTATCCCTTATGGATTTAGAAAGACCTCCGCCGAATAAACTGCGTAAGATAATATTTAAAGAACATACCGGTTTGGATATGCGACAAAAGCTTTCTATAGTAGGCCAGATGGTAGGAAGATCTAAACTATCTGAAAACGAAATATACGATGCCATGCTACTAATTAATGATGACAACAAAAAAATAACCGTGACTAATATATCTACTCACTTAAAATGTTCTCCAAGAACTGTGCATAGAAACATGAGTAACGAACTTAAGAAAGAAAAAGAATTATTAAACCAGCAACTAAATTAATTTGCAAGCGTAATACGAATGAGTACTGATAATATAAACGATGAAAAAATATAACATACAAAACTACGTCAGATATAAAGAAGATCTTAAAAGATCTATGCCTGGAGATAAAATAGCGTTCAGTTATTATACCAGAGATGAACTTATAATTAAGTTTATGCCGCTAGTAGAGAATCTAGCTAGAAAGTTTTCAACCTCTGATCAAGCTTCAGGTGTTTTAAGTATTAATGATTTAATACAAGAAGGTAACAAAGGTTTAATATTAGCTGTCGATAAATTAACCTGGGAAACATTAGAAAGTTCTGATGATATAGAAAAAACACTTAAGTCATTTCTATCTAAAAGAATTAAAGGCGCTATAAGAAGAGCTATAGATATTAATAGAGGTAACATACGTATACCAGAGCATAAGCTAACTGAAATAAGAAAAAGTCCTAAAGATGCTAAAATAGTCCTTATGTTTTTTAATAGTATATTCGAAAGTTATGATAATGAATTAACGAGTAATGATGATGATGACTATTCATGGGCAAATAATATAGCAGACAATTCAGAACCTTACAATATAGATTTAATGAATACTTATTTATTAAGTTTGATGAGACAATTTTTAAACTATAAGCAATATGAAACACTTAGAATGTCCTATGGACTTGACTGCGATAAAGCCTCTGCTAAAGAGATTGCTATACACTTAGAAATGACCGTGCCTACAGCCACCGTGATAGTTTCTCAAATAAAAAAAGAAGCAATTGACTGTCTTGTCGCTAACGTTGACGCAGACCAAGTGATTGATTATCTTTAAGTTAAGCTATTAAGTGCAAACAAAAATGTGTAATTATATTAAT
>Ga0209712_10003750_pt1 | contig 12256 bp, 18 predicted proteins | sample ArcOceMetagenome_FD_187443 | JGI IMG/M metagenome (GOLD analysis project Ga0209712, IMG submission 187443) | Marine eukaryotic phytoplankton communities from Arctic Ocean - Arctic Ocean - Greenland ARC118M Metagenome (SPAdes) (version 2) | ecosystem: Environmental > Aquatic > Marine > Oceanic...
TTTAGCGGACCCGAGTGGCCGAGAGGGGGGGCAATGGAGCTGGTTTACACTAGCCGTGTCTGAGCGCGCTGGCTAACAGATGCAGCGATGCGGGAGCGTGTGCGCGTGCGGGAAATGGATTTTAGAATCAAGAAAGTGGAAACGTCATATCACGCAGAGTAGCGCACACTTGTCTGGCTCTGTGTCTGGTTGGAAAATAAAAGGCTTAGCAATATTCTTGCTAAACCTTTTATTTAAATGGCTCCGACGGTAGGGATCGTATATTATATAATTATACATTTAAAACAATAGGTAAGGGCAGGGGGCTTTTGAATTTGTGTACCGAATGTGTACCGATTTTGTGTACCGATATTTAGTAGAGTTAAATGTGAGCTATCACTATGCCCATGCTTTATTTCCATTCCACACGATACATGGCCTCGTTTCGTCTTATAAATGGCAGGGTAAACGGGCCGTTATATGTGGCCATCATGGGATCTCCCTTTATGATGATATCATCGTGGCCCAAAGCCTCTTTAAGTAAGGCGGCGTGTTTATTGTAGTTTTGATTGGTTGAGCGCCCCGAATATTTAACAACCGCATAAAAACCACCCTTAACAGTGATCAGTTCAATATTATCCGCATCAGGAGCGGGGGCTGATTGCTCTGTAAAACTTTTAGGTAAGAAAAAAATCATAGCGGAACTGTTGGTGTCACTGGATTGTATTACAGGGACAGTCATGGCAATTTTTGATGCACTTTCATTATAGCCTGAGATATAGTTAAATAACCGTCTAAACGCTCCGTTTTGGCCACTGGTCTGCGTAGTTTGTACGGCAAGCCTATCTTCATACTGCCGTATTTCATAAACATCTGTAGCTTTAATTAGTTCATAACTTGGTTCTTCATATGCCATTGCGTTTTCGGTCATAAATAAGAAAGTAGCAGCAAATAGGCCGAGGAGTTTAGATACGAACTTTATGCGTTCTGTCATCATATTATGGCCCACGCTCTTCTCTTTAGTTGCAAAGGATTTGCACTTTTGTGCATTTACCAACGCCCACTAAAGAAACGCAACTTATCATCCTTATTCCAAATAAAGTAGCTGATTTAGTTGAGAGCGCACCCAAGACCTACACCCCTGCTGACTCGAAATAACACCTCTGACGCCACCTCTAGGATCAACGACATGATTGTGGGTGGTTATGCCAGTGTTAGTACGACAAATCTCTATAGTCAGCGTTAAATAGATTGGCGGCTTAAATGATGAAAAACATATCAGATATGACACGCACAAAGCTCTTAAGTAGCAAGACGCAGTATCTGAAGGGTAGGGGTTAAATAGTTTTATGTCTGATCCATTTTTCATAGACGGTACTTTTGCAGCGCCAAGACATTATGTCTCTGAACACAACCCTGCCTACGACAAAGTACAAGATCTATTTAACCGCATTGAATGGGCCAACCCGATCAGACGGGCTGACAGCAAAAGACACCGTTTAAATGCCTTCAGTTGCTTGCTTTGGGCCGTTACCGATGATCCAAATTGGGTAACCCATACCATCCTTAACAAGTCCCACTACAACATTATGAAGCATCGCATCAATTATTTAGCTATGTCGGAAACAGTAAGTACTTTAAAGGCGATGGGCTGGCTGGAAGTTATTGGCACAAGAACCCGCAATCGGAATATTCGTTACCTAGCCCCCGTAAAATCTCCAATGCGTACTATTGCCTCATTTAAACTAGACGACCTCGGCTGGTATCCACCTGATGTAGAAATAAGGCGTGGGAACACTGATCTTGATAGAGCGCCACTTGATGTTGAGTTAATGGCCAATCCTGCGCAAAGAAATTGGAACGATAAATACCTAACACCCGTGATGGCTGATCTTAATGATAAGCTACTAAACAATAGCTTCACTTTATTCCCATTTGTAAAACCTGATGATTATGTGCAAGTACAATACCAATGTATCTACACAAACTGTCCGCAAAGTAATGACTAACCATGATTAACCCATGGAAGAATTTATCCACAAACATTCAGGTTTCCAAGCAAACAGAGCGGTTGGCGACAAATGACTTTGATAGATGGCAAGCCAACTGCCTCAGTCGATATACACGCCTCGGGGCTAAGGTTACTATCAGAGGATTACTACATAGGATTTGATCTACCTGATGCAGATGATCTGTACACTCATGGATTATTATCTGGGTTAGAAAGGGATTTAACAAAGAAGGTCATTCAAGCTGTCATTAACGGTGTGTCCCTTACGCGCAAGAGTTGGCCAAAGAGCTTTAAAGACGATGCCAAAACCGCCTTACTAGTGGCTGGCGAGGACTGGATGACTTACGCAACAGCTATCAGTGAAACTTACCCAGCACTCTTAGATATCCGTAAAGATTTGGGGCTTGATTTGATGCTATATGAAAGTGACATCATAATCAGGGCAATTAATTATCTATTGGATAAAGGTATCGGCTGCCTGTCGATCCATGATTATTTAATAGTGCCAGAAGACAACGTGGAAGATGCTAAAGCAGCCTTCTAAGACGCCTACAACCACAAAGATTATAAACGACCCCAGATGTCCGTTGAATGATTTATGCAAGACACCTTAAATAGGATTATTAAGTAGCTTAAATAGGATTAGTAAATAGAAGGTAATAATACTATCTAAGTATATATTTAAGTTAGACCTCCTACTCCCACCCCCAAGAGGGAGAGGAGGAATGTACTAGCATAAGTAGATACTATCGTAGGATTACGCAGGAAGCTGACTAAAGGCCACTGATTGGTAGCCAGACTTGGTAACTTTTGCTTGATCTACTGCGTCTAACTCAGCTTTAATTTGTGCTACCGTTTCTGCTGCGAAAGTACCACGAGTATATCCCCAGTCCTGCAACTGGTGATCTGTAAGATAAGCTGCTGTACGGTTTGCTGCACTAGCTGCTTGGGCCAATACCATCGCTTTATAGAGTTTTCTAAGCATTGTAGTCTCCTTGGTTTCAATGCTACTTTTATCCAAGCCCAAGAATTACTGCATCACACAATAGCACATTCCCGTCATGCACTCAGGACAGGGCTACCCAACCGGGTAGTTTTTGTACCCACCTCCACGGCCACATCTACCCATCCCATTGAATAACAATAGTTAACAAGCCCAATGCTATCATTGTCATTCTGTCGAAGGTATAGTGCCTGTGATGTTGCCTACGAGCTTGCGGAACATTATCAGGGGTTTAGCTCTTTAGCCTATCCGTGGGGTTTAATTTCCACTGGTGGGGTGGAGTTTATAAGTTCCAAATTGGCGAGTGAGTTAAAACACATCAGTCGCAGCATGAAATATAGATAGGTGCCGCTGCGCAATTTCAGCGTCACACGGGCTGTAGCCACCGCCTATAACTGTAGCGATTGGAATGTTACGGTTCTTAAAATGTTCTAAAACAGTACAATCCCGCTCGAAGATACCCTTAAGTGTCAAATCTAAATTCCCCAACTGATCACCTATAAAGACATCAACACCAGCATCGTATAGAACAATATCAGGCGTAAACTCCTTGGATATATCTTTGAGAGTTCTGTGCAGCTTGTTGAGATAGGGGTTATCTTCCAAATGGCTATCGAGTGGTACGTCACGAGTACCTTGACGCTTTTGAAATGGAAAGTTTTGCTCGCAATGCAACGAACAGGTATAAATATCACTCTTGCCATTGCATATGTCGATCGTCCCATCACCTTGGTGTACGTCTAAGTCTAAGATCAGAACCTTTCCCACCAAACCATGTTCTATCAAATTCAGAGCAGTAAAAGCCAAGTCATTGAAAACACAAAATCCTAATCCATTAGAATAATGTGCATGATGCGTCCCCCCTGCAGCATGACAAGCAACACCTGCCTCTAAAGCCTTTAAAGCCGTTGTATAAGTACCGTTTAAGGCAAGAAAGCTGCGCTTAACTAGCTGGGTATCTATTGGCAAATTGATTTGCCGCACTTCCTCCCGTGATAAAGTTCTATTTACGAGCCTTTGGACATAATCGACAGCATGGGTTCGTAGAACATCTCGATAACGAACTGGAGAAGATTGGTGAAAATCTAATTTTTTAGAAAAGTTACTTCGTTGTAGCTGGTTTACTAACTTAGAAAACTTTGTCCCATTAAAGCGATGGGTCGCTGGTACGTTGATATCGTAAGCATCATTAAAAAGGATTGGTATTTGTGTCACTGCAAGACCTTAAGCAAATTTGATAAACACACAGTAATTGTTTTCAGTGTTAATTTCCACCGGGGGAGGAATGGTTTTGAACAACCTTGAGTTGCTGTTTCATTAACTCTATTGCTTAACGAACCTCAGCATGAACAATCATATGAGAGCCTTTATAATCATTTGGATTTTGTTTTATGCCTGAACGCTTGTAGCCGCTGGTAGGGTCTGTTTCCATCGTGGGGGGAGCCTCTACGGTCGATTAGCTCCCCCCAATTTGATGTAGTTAAGAGCTACCGGTTACTTCTCCACCGTGTGCGCTAACCATTGTCATTGGAAAGTCTTGCGCAACTTGCTCCCTGATCTCTGCAATTTTAGCTTGAGCGGTTTGAGCCGCTGCTGCGTCGGGATAATGAGTTACAACACACAAACTCAGTTCACCAGTGCGTACCATTTGTACCCCACTAGCTCCGACACCCATAATCAAAGGTATAAACTTCTCGTTAGCAGTTGAGATCATTTCTTCGCTGATTTCAGTCGATGTCCAATGTGATACCGTAACAAATGCCATAAGGTTTTCCTTTCATAATTGTTAGATAGTAAAATTTGACATTATTTATCCGTAAAAACTACTATAAATATTAAACTATATTTTTATAAGTAGTTATGAAACCGACTACTCTTACCTCCGTGATGGTAACAACATAGTGTAAGCCAGTCTCAGTAGATTTGGCTCAAGTGCGCCACCCGTCTGAGACACTTAAACATCCTCTTTAGTCAGTAATCAGTCTCAATAGCTTGCCCCAATCCTGAGACAGAGATAGTTTCATTAGGCATATAGAATTATATGAGTCTAAAGGAGACCAAGATGCTAATTGGATATGCCAGAACGAGTACCACAGACCAGCAAGCAGGGTTTGATGCACAGTTAGTCGAGTTGGAGACTTACGGCTGTGAGCATATATTCAAAGAGCAAGTATCAGCTGTAGCCTCACGAGGTGAACTCGACAAAGCGATTGATATGCTACGTGATGGAGACAAGCTGGTCGTGACTAAACTTGATCGTCTGGCTCGTAATGTGATGCACATGGGTGAGTTACTACAGCAGATTGAAGCAAAGGGTGCTGGCTTGGTCATTCTATCATTGGGATCTGAGACTGTTGATACCACTACAGCCACAGGCAAGCTAATCCTAAACATGATGGTATCTGTCGCACAGTTTGAGCGTGAGATGATGAAAGAGCGCCAGGTGGAAGGCATCAAGAGAGCTAAGACCGAAGGCAAGTATAAGGGTCGCGTTCCCACAGCGATGCGACAGGCAGACAAGGTTAAAGCGTTGGTTGAATCTGGTGTGCAGCGTGTGCAGGTTCAGGAGCAGCTTGGGATAAGCAAAGCGTCATTCTATCGGTGTTTGAGTGGTTAAGGGGGTTGGATGCCTGAGCTTGCTAGTTACGAACCTGAACCAACGCCTTCTTGATCAAAGCATCTTTCAGTAAGTACTCAAGTTTGTCGTTAAATCGATCATTGTTCTGCAAAGCCATAAGCTCATCCTGCGTCAGGCTATAAGGATCATCCTCTAGCTTTATGCGAAGGCACATGTCGTTCCAGACTGATGTGATTATGTGGCGTTCTTGATCTGTCATACTTACATTAACGGCAAGGCAAGGTGCAGTGTTAGCAGTTAGCTGGTGTTATTAACCCATGACTGCGGTATGTCCCCTGAAGCACCAGCCAAGGCTATCGCTAGGTTCCTGACTGAACGTGGAGTACAGACGCCTTCAGGACGTTCCACCACTTGGCAAGCTACAACCGTACAGCGCATGAGAACACGCTGGGGTGACTAAACGGTGTAGGTCACACGAGTTGATAAGCTGCGCTACTGTGCGTGTATGAGGCTCTGTATGAGCCTGAAGTGGGACCCTCCAGAAAAATACGAAACGATTTGGGTTGGCCTGTTTTGCAGGTGGAAACCCAAGGCAAATAAAAAAAATTTCAATTTAAAACCAGTCCAAAGATTACACTTGATTGCGCTGAGTGGTGTAGTTAGCCTAATTCCTTTAACAACCAAATTGGAGATACAAATGAAAAATCAACTCACCGGTACACTCACGGCAGTAATTCTAGCAACTTCAGGTTCTTTTGCAGTCGCTAGCGGTCACAGTGGACAGGGCCAAGGCTTTTCACGCACTATTTCTTCCACAACTATAGAGGGAAAATCGGGTTCAATTATCCATATGGTTTCTGAAGATATTTGGAATTACGAAAAGGCACCCGAGGGTTGGCCCACCGCAACTATGGCAACTTGTCATTACACCATGCTGATGGAAGCGGGACAGCAAGCCCCTTCGTCGATCAATGCCGTTTGTGAAGCAGTCGACCCAGATGGAGATGCGGCAGTTTGGCTTGCGGTGATTGATACCAGCACCGGAATTGGAACAGGAAGTGTGACTAGCGGCACCGGTAAATACAAGGCTGTAGATCTTGTCGCAACTTTTCAAACCACATATCAAATTGATGCAACACACAGCATTTACGATTTTAAGTGGTAAAACACAGCGCAATATCAGATGGCTGGCGCACCTTCAATGTTATGGCTTGATGATTCCAATCGTCACGAAGCATAATAGCGACGCAATTTGATATCTTTAAACTAAAATGGGGCAGACAGGTCTAAATCGACAATCTGCCCGCTAAAGTTCTAAGAGCCTACGACCAAACTCTCCACCACTCCAGACCACACACTCAGCATCACCTGTAGCGTCTGTAAGCACCACTCCATGCTAGAGGTAGCCAACCTAATACTTGTCGTTGGCGGTACAACAGCCCATGAGGTACGTCAGAGAGCCAGGTGCCATAACTACGGCGTGAAGGGTAAAAATACGTATCAGGATCATGCAAATACTTGCGTGGATGTGGTGTATCGTTTTTGGAATAATTTTTGGAAGTTGGTACATTGTGGGCATCAGCTTAATTGGGGACCTCTTATTTTTGGGGGCTGTAGGAATTACGGTAGCAACATTTGAAACAGCTAGACGCAGGCCAAATGTGTTCGCTGCTAATCTTCGTAGCAAGGGTCGTGAATACGATTAAAATAGTTGGGGTTAAGCCATCAAGTCAGCTCTCGTAAAATCCTCAATCTGATATCTTGAAGATCTCAGTCATATCTTGGAATAACTCCTGTGGTGGCGTCTTTTTTGCTAAAGAGGGCGTTATTTTCCTCGAACCAAACTCATTAGTTTGAGGACTATCAAAGTTGAGGTTTTTGATCTTACCGGTGGAGTAGATTTAACAACCGCAAGATTTTTAGCAGGCTTCTTGCCAAAACGATATTGAAAATCCTGATCAAATACTTTGCGTTCCTCAGCTGTCATTTCTGACACAGCCTTACCCGCAAATGAATTTCTCAGTGCTTGTTTTTCCTCTTCAGTCATACTGGACGGCTCCCGCTTAAGTTGAAACTAAGTATTGATGCTGACCATAGTGCTTACCGGTGCCATTACTGATGCTTGGTTTCTAAAATTGGCTTAGCTGCTACAACAGCTTTGTAAAGTATTTTGAGTTAGGTTATGAAATTGGTGCCTGAAAGAAATTGTCCGAGATGATCAAAATCTTATCAATTATTTTAACTCTCCTACTCACCTGCGGAACAATTGCAAAAGCGGAACCCGCTAGTACCTTGATATTGGCAATTTCCCAGATCAATGCTGATGTTGTGTTCATGCGTCATGCGCTTGCGCCAGGTTTTGGAGACCCCGCCCATTTTAAATTAGATGACTGCAACACGCAGCGAAATTTGGATGAAAACGGAAGGGAACAAGCCAAGTCGATTGGTAGAGAGTTACAAAACAGTGACATCCAGTTTAGTGAAATACTCTCCAGCGAGTGGTGTCGATGTAAGGAAACTGCATCATTGTTGGAAATTGGAAAATGGGAGACATTTTCTGGTCTCAATTCATTTTTCCAAGATTACGTTGATAAAGGGAAAACTCTCAAGAGCCTTCGTCTTAAATTATCCGATTTGGAGGAGGGGGTTAATCTGATGATAACTCATAAAGTTGTGATCAGGGCTATAACTGGAAGTTCCAGTAGAAGTGGTGATTTTGTTGCATTTAATACTAAAACTAAGGCTTCAATAAATGTTATTCTAAACTAAATCCTGAAATAATACTTCAATAACACAAACCTAATTTAGCATATAATGAAGTTATTGAACAAGTGAGGTCCACTATTAAAAATGCACTAGTCGTTGACAAAATAATGTGTCAGCTTTTAGTTTCAAACAATAGTGGAGAAAAACTATGACTGCAGAAGAGATTGTGATGAGCGGCTATGCGGCCTTTGGTTCCGGCGATATGGAAGCATTGGGCAAAATATACCATCCAGAATGTAAAACTACCTTCCACGTAAACCATGCATTGGGAGGAGAATATGTTGGTTTTCAAGATTTGCTGACAAATATGCTTGCAAGGCTGAATGATGCATGGCCTGGTTTTAATCTTAGCGTCGACAAAGTTGTTTCGGACCATACAAACGTTTGCGTATTTTGTACCTTCACCGCCGATGGTGGATTAAGTGGAAAAGGGGTACACAGTTTTGTGGTAGAAGACGGATTAGAAATTAGCTTCGATCTTTACTGGGACAGCGCTTACTGGGCTGAGCATTGTAAAATCTAAATTGGGCTGTTTCTTAATTAGATAAAAGGGGCCTAGAGGGTGGCAATTGAGGATGGGTTCGTTTGCCAGCCTACATGGCCTGAATCACCTGAAAAGAGGCCGTGGCGTTCACACATAGATACCCACTGCGTGATACTTAACTTAAATTGGAAAAAACTATGCAAAAACTATCGATTATCAGGTTTAAACCGAAACCTGAGTGCTTTGATGAGTTTGTCGCTAGCATTACGGCCTTTAATGGAAGTAAGCACCGTATTTTCCATCTGATGCAATCAGAAGATGAGCTTCATGCAATTGTTATAAGAGATGCGGAAATACTTACTCAAGATGCGGCTGATGGTGTAAATTGGTTGGATGGTCAACGGCATCTTCTGCAAGAGTTTGATGCGATAAACAGACACACAATAGCATTAAGCGGTGACCTGCTTCACAGCTCTATTGAATAATTTACTCAGTATGATTTTGGGTCAACTATTCGGCTTGATACCTGATGGGTTCGTTAAAATTTACATAAATTAATCTTATGTGACATAACTTAATAAATAGAATTGTTGCTGCTTAATGATTTTAATTTGCAAAAGTGAGTGTAAAAAATGAACAATAGAATTGGCTCCAAGGCCTAGGAATGAAGACAGAAGGCTAGTTGCAGTTAAAAAGAACGGGCGTAATTGATGGCAATCAAAATAGTAATTTTTCTGTTTTTTGTGAGATAGCAAAAGAATTAACGGGTTTCGATTATGTGGCATTCAGCCTATTTGATGAAAATTTTCAATGCAAAATATCAACTACTAACAACACAGATAACATCAAGAGCGTGCGAGATGAATTTAACGTTTGCTCTTATGTGCTTTTGAGTTCCGAGCCTACGTTGATACACGATTTATCAAAGCATGAACGTTGGATGCATCATCCGATGCAAAAAAGTGGTGAAGCCGAGTACACTGGCTATGCGGGCTTCCCGGTGATTAATAAAGATAACTATGCACTGGGTTCGTTTTGTCTACTAAGTGCAGAAGCTAAATCTCTTACGGAGCGCCAAATAGAATTAGTCAAAGGCTTGGCAAACCGCATAGCCCACCAACTAGACATCCAAACAGAACAAAAAGAGGCAACTTCTGAGACGTTTAAAAAAGCGGCTAAAGTCTTCGCTAGCACTACGAAATCAAATAGCTTAATAGCTCTTGGTGCCTTTTTAACAATCTGTTCTGGGAATAACATCTCTTGCAAAGAATATGATCTTGTAGAGAGTTTAGGTCTTGTATCCCGTGATGATAAGCAAGCCATGTGTCTGACAGATTATGGCAGTGAACTGCAGCAACAAATGAAACTGCAAACTCGTGTGATGAAGCGCAGCAAGGTTACATCAGATAGCACATCTACTTTTCTAGATGATTTGTTGGGAGATTTGTAAATGTTTGCAAGGATTTTTGAATACCGTTTTACCAATTTAGATCAGGCAAAAATTGCGGCCAATCATTGTTCGAAAGAAATCGGTGATCAGATAGATACCCTGAATATACAATCGTTAAGTATCACTATAGGGAAATGTGCTAGTTTATCGATAGTTGCTAAATTTGAAACAAACCAAGACCTTAAGTCGTTTGAGGCTTATGCAAAAAATATAATTCTGCAGCTTAGAAAAACATTCGACTTTAAAGAAGGTGGGTTTCCGGGTGTAATGATTTACAACTATGAAAGTGAAGCATCATTGGAGCAAATAGGACTAAATTAAACATGTTTTAATTTAGTCATTAACTCAAGAAATGTTGATAACTGTTTATAACTTTTAGTTACACACGAAAATAAAGGCGTCAGTGACCTAAGTCATTGACACCTTTGATTTAAATGGCTCCGGCGGTAGGGATCGAACCTACGACCAATGGGATACTATTAATTTTTATTTTCAATGACTTAAAAAAATATTTGGTAGAACCTGTTAATTGTTAGGTGTTGTTTTAAATTACTAATTAAATGGTGCAGTTATGTGTTGAAGCGTTGAATTAATTATTTGGGGTTACGCTGTTTCTATGAAGGGGTGGCATAGCCAACCTAACCCCACACCCAGCCCCTGTTGCGCATTTAGCGGACCGGAAGCGTGAATGGGGCTAGATTGCAGTTTTCGTCGTGAAACCGATACAACTTTAATACTGGATTTAATAAAATATAACGCGTTTATTAGTCCTACAAACTCAACATAGGGGATAATTAAATGCTATTTAAATTTGCATGGCAACATTCGACATCTGCTAGAGACACCACGATCAAAAAGTTCATGGAAACGGGCGGTATGCCCCCAGAAGGCGTAACAATGCTTTCACGTTACCATAACGTTGATGGTTCTGGTGGTTTTGCTATCGCAGAAACGGACAGCTCGGCCGCTCTGGCAGATTGGGCATTAGACTGGAATGGATTGATAGACGTCACCATAACGCCAATTATGGATGATGAAACTATCAGTGGCGCATTGGGTAAACATTTTAGTTAGGCCAGTCTTGCATATGCATATGCACAAATTCAGACTTTGGAGATCAATAATGTCAATTTATGAAAAATTAACAAAAGTCATGTCCGACCGAGACGTCGATGCGTATGTTGAACTTATTCACGAAAATGCTGAAATCATCTTTCATAAATCAGGAAATAAGTTTTCCAAAAGTGAATGGGCATCCATGGTTGCCGGTATGATGGGTAACCCAAAGTTTACAAATGATTCATCACGTTGTGTCTATGAAAATGATGACATCTTAGTGTCACATGATTTTATGTCTTACCCAGACGATACTAAAGAAGCTGTTATGCTCGTATGCATATTAAAAGACAGCAAAATTATCCGCATGGAAACGGGCGCTACGCCTCTAGATTAAAGGAACACGACATGGCTTCTATAGAAGTAAAGAATTTTGCAAAAGATGCAGATGAAGTAAGCACCCCAAACAATGCTCGCGTTGAAACTGTAAATGTCGGTGGCCAAAGGGTCATGAAATTAACTGTTCAACCTGGGTGGAAATGGTCTGATGATATCAAACCAGTTGTAGGAACTGATAGCTGTAAGGCTAAACATCTGGGTGTAATCGTGCAGGGAACCATCACATGCCGACATGACGACGGCACTGAAGTCACCTACTCCGCTGGGGATGCATACGCCATTGATCCCGGTCACGATGCTTGGGTGGTAGGAGACGCGGAAGCTGTAGCTTATGAATTTCATGGCGCCTGGGGTGACAAATGAGCGTCAATGGCTCGACGTTAACCGCATGCAAAATGATGCAGATATAATTGCTGAAGCAGGTGGAAACAAAGATCCCAACACCAAGATAATGATTGTCGAGTCCGACTAAAACATTAAATATGGAGAGAGAAATTTTTGCTACTTTTACTGACTGGGAATTTTCGGAT
>Ga0209712_10003751_pt1 | contig 12256 bp, 9 predicted proteins | sample ArcOceMetagenome_FD_187443 | JGI IMG/M metagenome (GOLD analysis project Ga0209712, IMG submission 187443) | Marine eukaryotic phytoplankton communities from Arctic Ocean - Arctic Ocean - Greenland ARC118M Metagenome (SPAdes) (version 2) | ecosystem: Environmental > Aquatic > Marine > Oceanic...
TTGGGTTCTTTCTGGAAACCAGCTTAATAGATTCTAGCTGTCAGAGCGTGTGCAGAGTGCGGCCGAATGGTGCATGGGGGCCGGATTTCACCCTTTAATTATGTGATGAAAAGTGATGAGTAAAATGAAATAAATATGGATCCATATTTAATTGAAAAATTGCAGACCAGAACATTTGTTTTAGTAATCAAAAGAAGGTTAACCCCTACCCAATAAAGGTCGCATAAAGCGAAAAAAGGTTTTAGTTGGTCATTATATATATTTAACTGTAATTTTTGTGGTATAGTAATATGTCATCAAGTTCATGGATGGAGAGAGGTTTTTGATTCTGAAGCCAATTTTGAAGAGAATATTGAACATCTATGGATGGTGGTGGTTGTGAATTGGTTTGCTGTTGGTCAAGGTATTGGACCCATCTTTCTCTCTGTCGAACTCTAAGATAAATTTGGTTTTGTTTGTTTTTGGTTCGAAAATATTTGAGGTTGGTGAATCTATCAAATGTAGCATTTGACCCTGAGAAATATATTGATGAACTGTTTATATCTCCACAGCCCAAAGTTGTTGCACGACTCAATCCAGTATATAGGAGTCCTGGATTGACTGCCTCAAACGCTGCTGTACCTGGGCTAAAAACCATACATTTGAAAGGATGATCTGGGCCTACGGTTCGTCCTTGGAATTTATGCAATGTCCTTGCATAGGCTATTTCAAGAGGAATGGTTCTCATCTTACAACAGCTGTATGGTTTGTTGCAATATGTATCTGTTATTGGTATTGGAACATGAGAAGGATTGTGTTGATCCCAAATTGGCCCATTGTAATCATCCATGTCGACAATTATGTAAGCAGGAAAGTCTCCTGAAAGTGGTGAGGTATCTTTTTGCATGCGAATATCAACAATTGCGCCTGTTGCACCGTTGTACAGTCCTACTTCTTGCCATATGTTTCTTGTTAGACTGACCCTAGCAGTTCGACACAAACCTACCGGGGCCTTCAATCTATTTTCTTTTTCAAAATGTGAATGAACTCCTTTACCTGTTGTATTTGCTTCTGTTGGTAATATTTGATATGAAAAGTTCATTAGAGGGTTTTGTTGAGTAACAATTTCATGCATCTTCTCCATGTTATGCTCTTTCACTTCAGCATTAGTTGTATAGATCCAGACCGCGTGGTCCATAAGGTATTTACGTCTATTGCTGGATATAAGAGGACTTGATATTTTGAATGTCAGTAATTCTGCAGCTTGCTGTGGCGTTAGACCTTCACCACTTCTGATCTGTGCACAATAGGCTTTCATTTGATTATCATTACTTTCTATTCTCATTGATGTTGTAAGACTCTTCACATTATGTGCGAGCTCTTTGAATATATGTTGTCCAGATTGTTGAAGTACTGTAAATTGTGTCTTGTTTTGTGATTTGTTGAACCTGAGAGAAAGAATGATGTGTGAAAAAAAATATGGACCCATATTTTTTTGCGAAATGTGCACTTACGTTGGTTGTGGTTGTGTTTGTACGGGAAATATATGTGTTGCTCCACATCCTTGAGATCCCCTACATACTGAGGGAAGTTGATAGTCATCACCAAACACAAGAATTATTGGAACTCCTCCCCATGGTTTATCAGGATTTTTTCCTTTATGAGCGCAGAGTCGACAATTTCGTTCTGCAGCACCTAATACTTCTTGGGATAAGAGGCTTCTTTCGTCTATGATGATCATTAAGAGATGCAATATGTCTTCCATTAGTTGTTGTTGCTGGGTTTCTCGCATTGGCTTGTTGATAGTTGCTGGACTGATTTTGAAAAAACTGTGTATTGTCTTTCCTCCTACTGCAAAAGCTGCATTTCCTGTTGGCGCACAGGTGGTAGTAACTTTGAGAGGGAACAACTGTTGTACTGCGTTTGTTAGGATCTTGATGATATGACTTTTACCGGTTCCTCCTGCTCCCCTCACTGTCATGTGTAGGGGTTGAAAAGTCACTGACTTGTCTTTCATATGCTTGTCTGGATACTCTATCCATTCTTTTAGTTTTTGAACAACTGTGTAAACAATATCTCTTTGTTCTTTATTATCACCGATGTCATTGAGGCTGTACGGTTGCCTTGTCCTTGTATTTATAATTGGCTCTATTGTTGTATTGTCTGGTTGCTCATCCTCTTTTAATTTTTGCTCAATTAACCAGTTTCCATCTTTGTTGTATCTGTCCATGTTAGAGTACTGGGTTTGGAAGTCATATTTACCATCTTCACCCTTGTAGAATGTGCTGTAACCAGAGTATTGTCTTGAGTCCTTGCAAGCTCTTAAGTATTCTGCCAAGTCTTCATCTTCAACATTGTCAACATCCATGTCCTGTCTGATATGATCACTTGTTGGTTCTTTGAATCGTTGGCCTCGCTTTGAACTTAAATATGCGGATGAGAAAGAAAATTGAACTGACAGGGGACATTTGTCGGAGTACAAAAAGGAATAAAATTCTTTTTCTGCAGCAGAGAAGTTACGCTCACAAAGAAGCTGAGAATGCTGAGACCATGGTTTGTTCATGAGTAGTGTCCCTCTTGCATAAGTTCCTGTTACCGGAAACACTGGGTTACAGTTCATACCAATAGGATGAATTACTTCTTCTTTAAACTTCTTGTTAACTTTCCGGATCCTTGAAAAATCAGCATGATCGGCGTCCATGAAATTGTTTTTACGCTTCTTGTCATGTAGTAGTTCAATATATTGTTTGAGAGATAGGTGTTTGTATTGATTTCCCCGCATAGAATATTTGGAAATTGTATCATTATTGCTGTTTGAAGAGGTTGTAAGTCTTTGTGTTTTGCTGAGACGGATATGACGTATTGTTTCTGTGCACCAATACAAGTCAAGTGATAACATTTCAACTGATGCTTCTCCTTTTGAGATTATTCTGGTACCCATGAATGAATTCAAGATCTGTCTGGTCATTCTAATCACTTCTGGAGTTTCCATACCAGCATAGTCTGACTGTGTTTTTTCCACAATTGCAGCAATTGTATCACGTTCCTGTTGAAATGAAACGTTACCCTTAGTACAATAAGACACAATATAGTTCGAGACTTTTGCAACATCAGATGGACTTAAATGAACTGGATCTGTGTCATATATGAGAATTGCAACATCACAGTTTGCTCTCCATGACTGTAACATTGTGGTAGATGTTTGTTTCATTCTTTCTTCCGATCGTTTGAGTTTTAGAAATTTGATATCACGTTTTCTGTCATGTTGAATGTAATCAACTTCTGAAACTTCCCAACCTGGAGTATTACACGAAAGATGTGAAGTTTCGATACCACAACCTGAACGGCATTCTCTACAACGCTCTTCTTTTTTCTTATTTCTGTCACTGAAACAACATGTAAGATGTTGAAAAAAATATGGATACATATTTATTTAGGAGTTAGAAAGAAATGTTAATGTATATATTGTTTGAATGAAACTTACCTTTTTCTGTAGCGCATACAGAAATTATTGCATTCGTGCATATGTGTCTGTTGTACAAGATGAACCAGATCATTATGAATACTTTTTGTTGTAGAGAATGTACCTTCCAAGGGAGATTCAGATTTATGCTGGTTTTTTTCAATTTCTGGTTTTTCGGCAGTTAGGGATAATACATCTCTTGCATAATCTGCATAAACTTGAACAGCCTCACTGGTTTTGTTTTGTGTTGCCTTGCAATAGTAATCATTCAGAAATTGATAGTTTGATGTGATTGCTATCATGTGGGCATGTATCTGTCCTCTTCCTTTTGTGAACTCAAACCGGAGATAGTAATGCTGAATTTTGAACACTGTTTTTCCAACTGTTTCTAGCCAATTGTCCATCCTGTGTTGGAAGAACTGTTGGACAATTGTGGTGTGTCGTTCAAGAAGTTTTTGTTTTGCTGTTTTCCTGATCTTGGAACTGACATGATTAACCATGTCATGGGCAAGTTGTTCATCTTCTGTGTGTTTACATTTCTTGTACAGCATTGTTTCCAGATCTTTCCACCAATATTCTGCACATGAGAATGTCATGAAAAGCGTGGGTGGTCCATTTCCCTTTTCCAGGTGATGTGCAATCCAAGAATCTAATTCTGACTTTCTCAAACGCCACCATCCATCAGATCCCCTTATTTTTTCACTGCTAAATTGCTGGAGTTTGTTGACAAAACTATAATTTCCTTGTGCAATCTGCTCTTTTATGTCATCAATGGTTACATCTTTATCAGTGATGTATTGTTTAACAAAAGTAACGGCATCTTTGTTGTTGACATGTCTTTGTATGAAGTTCATGATGTGGAATGTAAATATAGGATCTCTTGCAAACCTTCCGTCATAAAAGTTCAGCAATGTCCTAGTCCATCGCAATGATTTTTCTTTAGATGTTGAACATGTTGAAGATGCATCGCCTGCTCCTCCTGGAAACAGCCATGGATAACAATTTGCAAACATGTTTGGTTCATGAAATTCATTCAAAGGTTTATCTGAAACCTGTGGAAACTGAAGTGGTGGAATTTTATGGTTTGATTTAGTGACACTCTGTATCAATTGCTCTATTACTTCTCTTGTATCAGAATCCTCTGTGGATCTGCCTGTGTCTTGTGCAATTCCGGCGTTGACCATGTCAATCTCTTCTGAATGATTATTCAAGATGTTGGTATAAGTGAAATTTATATGGATCCATATAAATTTGTGATATATGTTCAATCATTTCTAAACAACTTACCTGTAGGTTGTGCAAAGAATGGATCTGTCTGATGCACTGAAACTGATTCTTGTTGTTGCTCTGTTATAGTACCTTCAATTTGTACATTGGATGGTGGAAAATAACCTTCCTCGTTGTTTTCTAACCAATCAAGATTCTCTTCTCTTATGGTGATATCTTTATATCCACTGTGATGATCCTTGAGCCAGAGCAATGCCTTCATTACTTTGCTTTTTCTAACTTTGAATGTGCTCGTTTCATATGATGTGTCATTGTCAGATGGATGTGATGTTTGTCTTAACACTTTTATGATTTCCAACTTCTGCCGTGGGAGATCTGTACACAATGATGTTAGATTCTTGGGGAACATTACTGTATGGCCTTTGATTCCGAGCTGGCCTTTGAACATATGGATGCAGGGGACAAGTGCTGAATTTTTTTGAATGAGTAACTTCTCTGCAAATGTGAGATCCATGAGTTCTAGAGGAAGACAGAAAAATTGTTTGCCATGTTTATCTGTCCAAACTGGCAACATGTTCTGTTGAAGATTAGATCTTCTACAACTTTTGTGTTTGATACAATATTCACATTTTGCTGTTCTTCGATTAGCTGTGCTTGCATTTTCTGTTGGCCTATGGCAGTCCATTATGTCTCCAAAACAACTTGCACAAGTCTGGAGACTTACGTTTTGGTTTTTAAATTCAAAGTTGATAGTGGCAAGGATCTCTTTCTGGCGATTGCAATTTGAGGATACAAACTTTGTAGTCACTTCATCAGAAATTATGATAGGTTGTGCACTGTCCTTTCTTTTTGAGTTCATTTTGATAATATTTTGAACTGATGATGTGATACTATTATATCTCTGCAGCACTTGTGTTCTAGTTTTTCCCATCATTGGATCCAATTTGGAATTTTGAAATATTAATCCAAGTCCATTTGATGCTGCCAGGAGGTAAAGGAAATAAATAGCCACATAAGGTAATGACTTCTTTCCAAACAAAGAAGGACTTCTGGTGTTCATGAAAGTTTTAATTTTCGATTGTACAAATTCATGATGTTGTTTCTCTATTGATATGTTTTGGAGAAAAGTGTAAGAAACAACTAAAACACAAATAAATATGGATCCATATAAATTTGACATAACAAATGTGCTTACGAGTTTCTTCCTTAGCTGTACGACTATTTTTGGCATGAATGTTTTGCATCTTTCTTCTTTTCTCTTTATTGATCTCTGTTGTATAAAAAAATTGTTAATTAGTTATCGTTTTGTGTTAACAGAATGTTTGCAGGAAAGATATATCACGTTTGTCGTCTGCATGTTTGAAAACATATGGTCTGTAGATAGGATTGTAATCACCGATAAGGACTCTGGTGTAATGGGCAATATCTTCATCTATGAACATTTCATTCAAAGCCAAGTCATTTTCAATTTCAAATTGATTTTCTCCTAGATCTCTTCTTAAGACATTGTCTCTATCTTTCACAAGAATTGGATAGATGCGACTTCTAAAGGATGCCTTATTGAAAGCTGCATCAATGCTTCCTTGTTGGATGATATCAGCTTGGAAAGCATTCATTATAGCACCAACATCAGCATTTGGTTCAAGGCAAAATTCTGAGTAAGCTGCATATCTGTATGCTGTGAAGAAACCTTCTGACTTGATCATGGCTTGGAGTTCAAATATGATAGCATCGATTTTGTCTGATGCTTGGATCTTATCTGTTGCTTCAATTTCAAAAACTCCTGTTATCTGTTGGATATCATATCTTCTACCATTTGCTGTAGGAGATGTCATCAAGATGTCATTGGAATTTGAACCTGAGAATTGCCTTATCTGATGGACGGAGGTAAAGTTTTCCGATATTGCATCTGTGAGTTCATTCATAGAACCCACATGCAACTCACAAGATGAACCCTTTGTTGCATATATGAGCTCAAACATTTTTGTAACTGTATTGGGTTTCCATTCGATAACAGTACCGTCAGTATTTCCACTGTTTTTTACACGAATACATATGACAACTTTGCAATTGTAGTTTTGATTTTTGTCTGTCAAGTATTGCACCTTCTTCCCAACGAGTACGCGCACATTCCTTTTTGCTTGTTTTTTATTTGAACTGCCATTCTTTCTTGTTCTAAAAGTGTCTGTAACTGATCTAAAAGTGGTCCTAGAAGTAGGTGATCGATTTATAGTTTGCTGTTTTGCCTGCACATGGTTTGATACAGGAGGTAAATCGTTATCTGTTTGAGCTGAATCTATTGAAGTTGAATTTTTTTGAGCTGCAGAGTTGAAATGATTAGTTAATTTGCGTATTTTAGACTTTGAAAGATTGAAAATTATATGAATACATATAAATTTATATGAACACATATAAATTTATATGAACACATATAAATTTATAACAGAAATTGATCTTACCTGATGAAACACTTTTGTTTGGTACTGAAGTACTCTTCAATGCTGCACTTGTCAATGTGTTTGATAATTGAACTGGAGGCACATCTGTTTCTGATAAGGAAGTTTCATTTGCAGAATTCTTGGTAGCTGAGTTATAAGTATTTTTTGGATTTGATGTTGGGTCATAGGTTGGTTGTTTGGCATGTTGAACTTGATCATTGCTGGCACACTGAAAACACCATCTTGTATGAAATCCAGAATTGTTTGTAGTTTTGTTCAACTTGTCGTCAGTAATCTCTATTCCACAAATTGCATGAATAGGTTTGTTACATGCTTGAAAATCCTGGTGAGGACCAGGGCATCTGTGAATACTTGTTGCCAATGTTCTTCCCAATTGACACCTATTACCAGCAGCACAGATGTCAGATGACATTTGTTTTTGTTGTTGTTTTTCAATAACGAGTGGTACAGCTGTGTCTACTTTTGAGTTCAAATCTACGTTCATGATTCTCAATGCTTGAAAGATATCTGTTTTAGGGTTTTTTTCAAACCATTGTCTGAGGATATGGAGATCATCAGGTTTTAAAGTGAGAAGTTTCTCATCAACTGTTCCTTTGTTCTGTTGTTTCTCTTGAATTTCTGCAGGAAGTTTCTGTGAAAAATCAATTGCTGGCAAATTGTCTCTCTCATCTTGAAGTCCAGCAGGATTGAAACCTTTTGCAAAATTTGAGTCTGTTTGAGAGTGTAAATTGAATTGTTTAGTGGTTTATTGCTCCTTCATACAAAGTTATATAAAGGGTCATCTTTTGTCACAACCAGTGCAAGAAATGGCTGTATTTCTACCCACTTCGAATCTCCGGGGTTATTCACTTTTTTGAATCTGAATGAAGTAGACTTACATGTGTGCTTGTTAATCTCTGTCACAATAGGTTCATTTGCATGTTCTTCGATCGACTTTTGTCGTGCTGGAATATTCACAATTGGCCCTGTAATACCCTGTTTTTTAGCAGCCATATAATAGGATATATGTTAGGTTAAAGTTTCATATTCAATAGGTTCATGTTGCAGTTTATGACTTACAATAGTTGATTCTGCTTCTGGGTTGGTTTGTTCTGGTGGTTTGATTTCAATCACTTCTTTGTTATCCTTCCATTATATGATCATGTTAGATTGGTTAACAAAATTTATATGGATCCATATAAATTTCAGTTTCAATCTTACCATTGTGTCATGTATCTGTTTGTCTCCTTCACACCTGTTCTTCTGTTGATGAGAAACCGTTAATTGTTGATGAGTGATATCATATAATGAACTTGAAAGTTGATATTGAATAAAATATACTTACCTCATTTGAATTGTCTTGTCCACCGCATATGAGGCTATCTAAAGTCATTCTGTCTCTGTCACGATTATCATTCAAATACGTACCTCCATTCCCAAATTCTCCTTGCTTTCTCCTTTTGTCCTCTCCATTGTCTGGTGTTACAGTTGCAGCCTCGCGTTTTTTTTCAGATGCAATAGGGGTTGTAGGCGCACAACAAGGTTCAATTGTCTCTACTTCCATTCCTTCCTTTACAACAAAGTTTCCGAAGTTGTCGCGGAAAATGTTTGTATTGTATGCATCCAAAATGTCTTGAAACACCAATTTCAAGTTCGTAATTTCAGCTGGACCTTCACCTTCAGCTTCTTGTTGTTCGCAAATGTCTACAAAAAACTGTGCATCTTCTGGTCGAAACATATGAAAGGCTCCTTGCAATGCACACTTTGTCAAGAAGGTCAGTTTAGTTCCATACATGTTTTGTACGTTTGTTTTTTCAATCACAGTTTTCATCCATTTGCCAATGGACTGTTTACCAGTACGTCTGGGAAAATGCTTGTCTTTCATCTCTACAGATCTCTTCAAAAAACTTGGAATAGAATCCAAAAGATGTTTCAAATTGTCACCTTCTGCTACCCAAGAACTGTGGTCAGTCCCTTCGTTATATGCAGACATCAAACGAAGTAGGACAGCTTCTTTCAACTGTGCAGTTGAGGAATGTGCAAACACTGCAAGATCACTAGAAGATGTATCACTATCTTCCTCATCTCCTTTCAAGATCTCAAACTGTTCCCAAAGCTCTTCATCAGTCATTTTGTCTACAATGACTTCCAATGCAAGCTTCCTGGTAGAAATACTGTCTGATTCTCCAACATAAGTCGAGGCCAGTTTGTACACAGAAGTAGCCTTTCCCCAATGGAAGCTTGCTGATTTTGGTTTCAACACACAAGAACGTTTCATGATCTTTGATGAAAATAAGACAACAGAAATTAGCGTATAATCCTTTTTGCATCATATCATTGAAAAAAATATGTGTCCATATTTTTTTGTTACAAGTTTTTCACGTGTTCAAATTAATGACGATTTTTGTCATCACATATTGTATGAGTTGTTGTCAGATAAGCAAATTCAAATAAATATCGATCCATATTTTTTTGGAACATTCATTCTCTACCTGACACGGATAATCACCATCTCATATTTGCTGATTGTTGAAACGCTGTGTTTTTGTCATCAAACACTCAATTCTTTACCTGCACTTACATCATCATGAAGGATCCAGTATGTTGCTGCTGCTCCCAAGGAGAGGTTGATGGCGGTTTTTGAATAGATGGGCATAATAGAATTATTGTCAAGTAGTAAATCTTCAGGAAGCTCAAAATGCGGAAAACAAATTATCAAAGATATTTGTGAGAACACAAATATGCAGAAAAATATTTTTTTCTACTTTCCGATCATTCATTTTTGAGCCGTTTTGAAAAAATTCAGAAACACATATTTTTACTTTCCTCTCATCTCTCATTTTTGAGCCGTTTTGAAAAAATATAATTTTAATATTAACAGCCCTATATTTTTGATGACAAAAACCATATTTATTTGACAAGACTGTTTCTGAAATTTTTCAATATCGCTGAAACTATTTATTTCAACGTCAGTCGGTTCTCATGTCCAGAATCAACACAAAACTTCCACCATCAATTTTACATCGAAATCAAATGAAACCTAAAAAACTAACTGTAATAGATAAACTTCTTCGAGACCTTCCCAACAGCAGTTCATCAGATTCTGATTCGTCATCGGGCAGTTCATTAGATTCTGATCCGTCTCTGGTAGCAGGTGCGAAAATGACCGATGAATCTTTAAATTCAGATCCCGCTCAAAACGTTGATTCCATAACTATTTCAGCGGCGCAGCAGAAACCGCAATTGCGCAACAGAGATGCAGATGCAAGTAACAATTCTGGTATCAATGCATCTTCCAAGAATGACGATTCCGCAATCAAACCTAATGCGAAGCACAGCAACAGCAACACGGCTCAGGACGACTACAATGCACAGCCACTTCGCGCCGAGTTTTATGGCTTTCCAAAACATGTCATGGATTCACTCTCAAAAGAGACGGTTCAGAACGACGCTGACGAAGAGGAAACATCTGATAAAAATACGACGGAACTAGTAGCGAAAGACGCAGATGCAAGTAAAAGTGCAGCCAGTTCAAGCGAAATCGACGGTGCAATTTCTACAATCAAACTCAATGCAAACAACACACCTAATGCAAACGCTAGCGACAGCAACACAGCACATCCCACTCAAAAAGTTGATCCCATAACAATTTCAGCGGCGCAGAAAGGGAAAATTCATTGTCCAAAGCTTTCTTCAATTGTTTCGAGACCCGTGTCAATCCAAATCTTCGACGCAGATGGTATAAAGGCACCCATTACAATCGATATCGACGATGAAGATTCTATAATCAAACCCAATGCAAACAAAAGCAACAGAGCCTCTAGTAACAATAAGAAGGACATAGCAATTGAAAAGATCGGCGGTGAAGATTCTGCAATCAAACCCAATGCAAACAAAAGCAACACAGATTCAAGTAACGATAACAAGGACACAACAAATGAAGACACGGCTCAGAACGAAGCTGACGATGAGGACAGTTCTGGTGGAAATACGGCAAAACAGGTTCCATCCCTTGTTGAGAAAAAGGAGCAAAGCACCATCTTGCGTTTGAAGCAAGTTCTGAATGAAACAGAAGGTAAATAAATATGTGTCCATATTTTTTTCGATATGATAAATAAATATGTGTTCATATTTTTTTCCGAAACGCAACATCATTACTAACTTATCCAATCTTAGATGTAAACGAATGCAAAAAACACATGCGCAGCGTTTCTGAAATTCTCGAACTCCCTATCCTTCCGATCAAACTTCTTTTGGCTTTACTTGATTATGAAAAAGATGACGAAGGAAATATTATTTTCTGGCAACCTTCAGTAAACCATCACGGTCTAAATGTTTCAACTCTTCCATATAAATTACTTGAGAAAGAAGTCCATCGAACTTTAAGGAACGCATCCAAAATCCCGACACTCAATTCAAATTTGCATTGTATTCTTTTCCAACGAACAAAAAGCAAACAGAATTCCTGTCATTTTTCATTCAAGTCAAATAAAGCATGTGCTATTGATGACATTGGTGTACGGAAAGGATACAAAGTTTTAGATTACAGCCTTGCACAAAAATTTGTTACAACTATCTCATCGGATGAAGACTTCAAGCTCCAAATCGAAAAATGTAACACGATGAATGAAATTCAGAACCTGGTAAGTGCAGTTGTAACACTAATTTACTTTTTGATTGGTTTCAGAAGACTACCTTCTCACAATCAAATACAGCTTGAAATGAAAGGTCTTCAGAATATTAAAATAGGACTCTTGGATGGACTACATCGAACATTCGCTATCCTAACGTATATCCAGAAGCGCAACAAATTGTCTTCGATCATGGCTCATGTCTGGAAGTTCAAAACCACAATCTACAATATGGAGAAGCAATTTTCAAAAGTCATGAATGAAAATGCATTGTACGTTGACAAGTTTGAACGATTGTGCAAGCAATTGTCATTGGCAATAGGAGAAGATGGTGCTAGGACTGTAGGTCACACATTGTCCGATGCTTTCATCAATTGTTTCGAGTATGTCAGGGAATATACAGACAAAACGAAAATACCAGAATTGAAAGTACCTATCACATCGAAAACGAAGTCCAACAAGGTGACAACAACATATGTTTACATCCTGACTCTACCTGACGGTCAAGCGAAAACTCA
>Ga0209712_10003755_pt1 | contig 12250 bp, 12 predicted proteins | sample ArcOceMetagenome_FD_187443 | JGI IMG/M metagenome (GOLD analysis project Ga0209712, IMG submission 187443) | Marine eukaryotic phytoplankton communities from Arctic Ocean - Arctic Ocean - Greenland ARC118M Metagenome (SPAdes) (version 2) | ecosystem: Environmental > Aquatic > Marine > Oceanic...
ATAAGGACGATACAGATATGATGTTTTTGTCTCATTCGGTAACTCCTGAAATAGATAGTGTTGCTGTTTTAAAAAAATATGCTTTGAATAAAGGTGTTATTGATAAAAAATGGAATGTAACAACGGGGTCTAAGGAACATATTTATGAGCTCGCAAGAAAAAGCTATATGGCAGTTGTAGAAGACGGCAATGGGGGTGAAAATGATTTTATTCATACAGAACAATTTGTGTTGATTGATAAAGAAAGACGTATTCGTGGATACTACGACGGCACAGAAAAAAAAGACATGGATAAATTGAAAAAGGATGTTGCGCTTTTAAAATTAGCATATACTAATAAATAACTTGTTTAGAATCATTCTAAATTCATATCTTTGCTTTCCAAAATAAAATATTTGAGCACAATTGCAACTTTACATATTGGAGAAATAGGGTATATATCTGAAGAATCATTGGATTTTATTCCTTTAAAGTTATTAGAAATGGGTTGTTTGCCGGGCGCAGAAGTTGTGTTAATTCAATTAGCTCCGTTAAAAGATCCTTTATACATTTGTGTTAATGGAAGTCATTTGGCAATTAGAAAAGAAACCGCTGCAAAAATCCGAATACTAAAAGCAAATAGTTAATGTCTAAAAATGATATAAAAGTTGCTTTAATCGGAAATCCGAACACAGGTAAAACCTCTCTTTTTAATCAACTTACTGGTTTAAGTCAGAAAGTTGGAAATTATCCAGGAGTTACAGTAGATAAAAAAGAAGGTACCAGTAAACTGTCTGCCACTCAAAATGCAATTATTACAGATTTACCAGGGACTTACAGTATAAATCCTACTTCTATAGACGAAAGTATTGTTTTAAAAACACTCTTAAAAAAGAACATTAAGGAATCTCCGGATGTAATTTTAGTGTTGGCTGATGTAGAAAATTTAAAGAGAAATTTATTATTATTTTCTCAAATAAAAGATTTAGAAATCCCTACAGTATTGGCTATTAATATGGTAGATCAAATGCATAGAAAAGGAATTTCTATCGATTTGTCTCTGCTAAAAAAAGAGTTAAATACAGAGGTGATTTTAATAAGTGCCAGAAAAAACGAAGGAATAAAAGAAGTAAAAGAAGCAATTATACGCTGTCATGTGGCAGCAAAAGCATCTCCTTTATGTGGTGTTAATCATAAAATAGATCCAGATTATTTTAATACCTTAAAAGAAATTAGTCCTAATTATTCTTTGTATGAGTTATGGTTGATGGTTACTCAAAATAATTTTCCCGGAACCGTAACTAAAGTGGAAAAAGAGAAGCTCTTGGCTTTTAAACAAGATGTTTCTAAATTGAAGAAATATCAGCATAAAGAAACTATTTATCGTTATCAAGAAATTAATAAAATTTTAAAGAAAACATATATTGTTGACAAAACAAAAGCAACAGATTTACGAGGTAAATTGGATAAAATTTTTACACATAGAATTTTTGGATATGTTATTTTTAGTTTCATTTTACTTATAATCTTTCAATCTATTTTTGACTTGGCTTCTGTGCCCATGGACTTTATTGACGCTACTTTTGCACAATTATCAGATTTTGCAAAAAGTAACTTGCCAAATGGAGTTCTAACAGATTTATTAACAGAAGGAATTATTTCAGGAGTAGGAGGGGTAATCATTTTTATACCACAAATTGCTATTTTATTTTTATTTATAGCCATTTTGGAAGAAACAGGTTATATGAGTAGAGTTGTCTTTTTAATGGATAAAATTATGAGACGTTTTGGTATGAATGGGAAAAGTGTAATACCTTTAATCTCAGGGACGGCTTGCGCAATACCAGCAATTATGGCAACCAGAACTATTGCTAGTTGGAAAGAGCGTTTAATTACCATTTTAGTCACACCATTTACCACTTGTTCGGCAAGGTTGCCCGTCTACGCGATATTAATTGCATTGATAATACCTGATAAGAAAATCTTAGGATTTTTAAATCTACAAGGCTTAGTGTTACTTTCTTTATATGCTTTAGGTTTTGCTTCAGCGATAATAGCTGCATATATTTTGCATAAAACTTTAAAAGTAGAGTCAAAATCGTTTTTTGTTGTAGAAATGCCAAACTATAAATTACCATCAATTAAAAACGTATTTTTTGATGTTGTAGAAAAAACGAAAGCTTTTGTTTTTGGAGCAGGAAAAATCATTTTAGCATTATCAATTGTTTTATGGTTTTTGGCTTCCAATGGAGGAGCTGCTTATGAAAATGCAGAAACAGTGATCTTAGAAAATGTTGATAATCAGAATTTAAATGAGCGAGAAGTTCAACAAAAAATAGCATCTTTAAAATTAGAAAATTCTTTTATAGGGATCCTTGGAAAATCTATTGAGCCAGTCATAAGACCTTTGGGTTATGATTGGAAAATAGGAATTGCTTTAATAACATCATTTGCAGCAAGAGAGGTATTTGTGGGCACTTTGGCAACTATTTATAGTGTCGAGGCAGATGATGAGGATACATCTACGATAAAACAAAAAATGGCATCAGAAATAAATCCTGATACTGGAAAAAAACGCTTTAATTTCCCTGTAGGTATGTCATTAATGGTTTTTTATGCTTTTGCAATGCAATGTATGGCTACTTTCGCTATTGTAAAGCGGGAAACCAAAACATGGAAATGGCCATTAATCCAGTTGTTTGGCATGGCTTTACTGGCCTATGTTGCCTCTTTTTTAACCTATCAAATTTTAAGCTAATGCAAGAAATTATTGTTTATTTTTTAGTTCTTTTTGCAGTTGCTTTTTTAATTAAAAAGTATGTTATTCCTTCAAAGAAGAATAAAAGTTGCAGCACAGATTGTGGCTGTCACTAAAGTCTTAACAGAAAATTAGTAACTTTTGTTGGTTAGGTTTTTTAACTTTGGGGATAGGTTAAAAGAGAAATCAGAAATTTAAATATTAAAAAACATGAAAAAAGTTATTTGGTCAATTGCGGTTTTTACAATTGCTTTAATATCATCAACAGAAATAACAGCTCAAGAATTTCCTAAAATGGATGCAAGTCCTATGGATGCTGCATCTCATCCAAGTAACTGGAGAGAAGCAAACAAACTCGTAAAAGTACTTTACAGTAGACCACAATTAAAAGGAAGGTCTCTAGATAAGTTAGCTCCAAACGACAAGGTTTGGAGAACTGGTGCCAATGAAGCTGCTGAAATTACGTTTTATAAAGATGTAACTTTTGGTGACAAAAAAATAAAGGCAGGGACTTATACGATGTTTACAATTCCGTCTGATGGAGATTGGACCGTAATTCTAAGTAATCATAAAAATATTTGGGGCTCTTATTTCTATAAAGAAGAACAAGATGTTGCAAGGGTTAAAGGTATTGTTTCAAAATCAGAAAAATTAATAGAAACTTTTTCTATTGTGTTTGATGGTGAGGCAGATGCCGTTAAAATGCATTTAGGTTGGGCAAATACAGTTGTTTCGGTTCCTATAAAAGACTAAAATTAATTTCATTAATACATAATAAAAAACCTCAAAAGTAAATTTCTTTTGAGGTTTTTTTGTGAAATTTAAAATTTTAAACAGATTGTTTTTGTTGCCATTTCCAAACTGATCTTAAGGATTCTTCAAGGCTTATTTCTGTTTTCCAATTTAGTTCTTTGTTTGCAATTGTAGTATCAGCAAAAGCAGCAATAACATCACCTTCACGTCTTCCAACAATTTTATAATTAATTTTTACGTTATTTACTTTCTCAAATGTGTTGATAATTTCTAAAACAGAACTTCCTTTTCCTGTACCGATATTGAAGTACTCAAAAGATTTTTTGTTGGTTTTGTTGATGAGTCTTTTTAAAGCAGCAATATGTGCTTTTGCTAAATCTACAACATTTATATAATCACGAACAGCGGTGCCATCTGAGGTTGGGTAATCTGCACCAAAAACTGATAATTCTTTACGAATTCCTGCAGCTGTTTGCGTAACAAAAGGAATTAAATTTTGTGGAACACCTAAAGGTAATTCTCCAATTTTTATTGAAGGATGCGCCCCTATTGGATTAAAATAACGCAAAGCAATGGAATTTATATTATGGGTACTGCTTGTATCTCTAATAATTTCTTCACCAATTTGTTTCGTGTTTCCGTAAACAGATTCTGCTGCTTTTACCGGAGCTTCTTCGGTTACGGGCAGCAAATCTGCTTGTCCATAGACCGTGCAGGAAGAGGAGAAAATGAAATTATTTAACTTACGATCTCTCATCTCTTGCAAGATGTAAATTAGAGAACTTAAGTTATTTTCATAATACTCTAAAGGCTTACTCATACTTTCTCCCACCGCTTTAAAGGCGGCGAAATGTATAATTCCATCAATTTCATGAGCGTCAAACACGGATTTTATTTCACTCTTTATTCGAACATCTACCTTATGAAAGGCTGGTTTGGTGCCAGTAATCTCTGTGATTTTATCTAAAACATCGATAGTTGTATTTGATAAATTATCTACAATTACTACTTCAAAACCTTCATTTTGCAGCTCTACAACTGTGTGAGATCCTATAAAACCTAGACCGCCTGTTACAAGTATTTTTTTCATTTTAGGGTATGTTATTATTAAATTATTTTTTAGTGTAAGAAATTTGTAATGGTTTCTGTAATAAAAGCAAGTTGTTCTTTATCTAATTCGGTATGCATCGGTAAAGAAATCACAGTTTTTATTAAATTATTGGTTACTGGAAAATCCTCTTCTTGATATTTTGAATCTGCATATGCTTTTTGCGAATGCAAAGCAATGGGATAATAAATAGCATTTGGGATCTCTTTTTCTAATAAATGTTTGTGTAATTGATCGCGCTCACCATTAGTGATTTGCAATGTATATTGATGAAAAACATGGCAATTGCAAGTATCGCAAATTTCTCCACAAGAACTGGATGTAGGAGTTATAATATTCGGATTGTTTGCAAAAGCAGCATTGTAAAAGCGAGCCGCATTTCTTCTAGTCTCGCAATATTGATCTAGCAAAGGAAGTTTTACTTTTAAGACACCTGCTTGAATAGAATCTAACCTAGAATTTACACCGACTACATCATGGTAATAACGCGCATACATTCCGTGATTTACAATTCCTCTTAAGATGTGTGCAAGTTCATCATTATTTGTGAAAATTGCGCCACCGTCACCATAACAGCCTAAGTTTTTTGATGGAAAAAACGAAGTGGTACCTACATCTCCTATGGTTCCAGCTTTTTGTTTTGTTCCGTTTTTAAATGTATAATCTGCGCCAATTGCTTGTGCATTGTCCTCAATAATAAAAAGGTTGTGTTCTTCTGCAATTTCTAAAATAGCATCCATATTTGCAACGAGTCCAAAAAGATGAACAGGAACAATGGCTTTTGTTTTTGGGGTAATCGCTTTCTTTAAAGCATCAATATCGATGTTAAAAGTTTTTGCATCAACATCAACTAAAACAGGGGTTAACTTTAAAAGTGCAATTACTTCTACAGTCGCTGCAAACGTAAAATCAACAGTAATAACTTCATCTCCTTGCTCTAAACCTAAACCCATCATGGCAATTTGCAGAGCATCCGTGCCGTTTGCGCAGGGAATTACATGTTTTACATCTAAATATTTTTCTAAATCTTTTTGAAATTCTTTTACGAGAGGTCCGTTTATATACGTAGATGAATTTAAAACTTCTTGTATGGACTGATCTACGGTTTCTTTAATTTGTTGATATTGACTTTTTAAGTCAACCATTTGAATTTTTTTCATAAATCAAGTAAATTTTATTAGGTCAAAAATACAATTTAAATCTATTATCTGCGGTTACATTAATTGGTTTTCCAATAAATTTGATAAAAAAAAACAGAAAATAGTTTTTATGACTGTATTACTAATTTTTGTTGTTCTTGTGCTGTAAAACGTACCACTCAGAATTATAATAGTGAAATAGAAATTAAAAATTTATATGAAAAAGGTAATCATTTATTTTGATGGTATTGAAAAATTGCAGGTTTCTATAGAATGAATATATTTTCTCGATTATTTGTAAGTGCAAGAAGCATTAAATAAAATTCTAGGAAATGGAATTAAGTATTTTGCGGTCAAAAATAATGGCGCTATTTTAGTAATAAGGGCTTTTGATGTGATTTGATAAAATTCCCATAATTGAATATTACTGCTGTTTGGCGCTAAAACAGCTTGTTCTGTACATCTTTTAACAATGCATTTATCCATTGTTTTTTCTGCATCGTAAACTCTTACTGAACGTCTATAATGTATCGCTTGCGAAACTGTTTTTTTCTTTTTTACATAAATTTTTAAGAGATCTCTCTAATTTTTTTATTCATCACTAAAAACCATAAAGGGGGTGAAAATGATAGTATCATTATACCTGAATTACCTGTCTGCATTTGCGGACTTTTTGGAACTATTTTTATAAGTGGATAAGGTTTTGCACTATTAAAAGAATAATATGGATGACGCAATAAAGTGAATAATAATATGTGTCCAACTTGATGATTAGAGTTTTAAGAATGAGTTCTTTTTACTTTCTTATAGCGCTCCTGTTCAACCTTTTTACTCAACAGTGCATAATGTTCTATGAAGATTACGGTTTCTAAAAAAGCAAAACTAATTGCACTTGCTACATCGTTTAAATTTGCAACATTACAATGGTTAATATTTACACCAATAATTGTACACATAATTCCCATAGAAAAAATCCGTCCAAAAATTTCTGAATTTGTTAAACTGGTCGCTTGCATTGCATGAAAAAAGAATAATAAACACCCTAGTTGTAAGGGTAAAGTATTGTACAAAAGATAGGTGTAGAGCTGTTTTTTTTATTTTCTGCTTTTCTGAAACTAACGTTATTTGGTTTTATTAGAAACTCAAGTCAAGAATAGGCCCAAAAAAAAATAGAATAATTGCCGGTGTGCAGGATAGCTAACCTCTATTTGTAAAAGAAATATATAAAAAAAAAAGAGGAACCGTTAAAATTGAAAAGTATTTTAACGCCTTCATTATTTATAGTAGATTTATGCTTTAAAGAGACTAATTATTTACAAGCGTCCCAAATAACTTCTTTAGGAGTAGGAGCAATTACCGAAATTTCCTCTTTAGAAACAGGATGCATAAATATTATTTTCCTAGCATGCAGATGGATGCTTCCATCTTTGTTACTTCTATTGAAACCGTATTTTAAATCCCCTTTAATAGGAAAGCCAATAAATGATAATTGCGCTCTAATTTGATGATGTCTACCAGTTTCTAAATCAATTTCTAATAAGGAATAACTGTCTAGTTTTTTAAGGATATTATAATGTAATATTGCTCTTTTAGAATCTGGTATTTCCTTCGTGTACACAGAAGATTTATTATTTTTTGGATTCTTTTTTAGGAAATTAATTAAAGTGCCTTTTTCTTTCTTAGGATACTCTTTTACAACAGCCCAATATGTTTTGCTAATGGTTTTGTCACGCAACATTTTGTTTAAACGTTCTAGAGCTTTCGAGGTTCTTGCAAAAATAATTACACCAGAAGTAGGTCTGTCTAATCGATGAACAACCCCTAAAAAAACATTACCAGCTTTGTTGTATTTTTCTTTAACATATTCTTTTACAACATCACTTAAGGGTTTGTCGCCAGTTTTGTCTCCTTGCGTAATATCGCCAGAACGTTTGTTAACAATAATTAAATGATTGTCTTCAAATAAAACTTGTAAGTTTTCTTTTGTAGAATGCATTAATGATTATTTAAAATCTTTTGCAACATCTTGGTTTACTCCATCAATAAACTCTAAAAACTCTTTACGCCCTAAACCCGTTGTTGAAGAGGTAAGAAATGTCATGGGTAAAGTTTCCCAAGTATCTAATAATTTCTTTTTGTAAGAAGTAATTTGTTTATTTATTTTAGAGCTTCCTAATTTGTCTGCTTTGGTAAAAACAAGGCAGAAAGGAATTTGAGTTTTACCTAAAAACTGCATAAATTCAAGGTCAATTTTTTGAGGATCATGCCTACTATCAATTAAAACAAAGGTGCAAACTAATTGCTCTCTTTCTTTAAAGTAATTTTCTATAAAATACTGAAATATGGTTCTTTTCTTTTTAGAAATTTGAGCATATCCGTAGCCAGGTAGATCTACCAAAAACCATTCGTCATTTATTTTAAAATGATTGATGAGTTGTGTTTTTCCTGGTTTCCCGGATATTTTTGCTAAATCTTTGCGCTCCATTAACATATTAATTAATGAAGATTTACCAACATTAGAGCGTCCAATAAAAGCATATTCAGGAATTCTATCTTTGGGAGCTTTTATAACATTACTGTTACTCATCAAAAATTCTGCAGACTTTATTTTCATAATTGCAAATTATTTTAGTTAGAATTTTTTTTTCTGAGAAAGTTTAGATGTTTCTAGAATTTAGCCAATTATGAAGAATTGTGTTAAATTCTTTTGGTTGTTCCATCATTGCAGCATGCCCACATTTATCAATCCAAAATAAATCTGAGTCTGGTAATATTTTATTAAAATCTTCAGCAACTTCAGGCGGCGTTACTCCGTCTTGTTTTCCCCAAATTAAACAAACTGGTTGTTTCATGTCTGGCAAGTCATTTGCCATATTATGTCTAATAGCACTTTTTGCAATCGACAGTGTTTTTAGCGCTTTCATTCTATCGTTTACAGTTGCGTATACATCGTCCACCAATTCTTTAGTAGCCGTTTTTGGATCGTAAAAAACTTGCTGTGCTTTTTGCTCTATATATTCATAACTTCCTCTTTTGGGGAAGCTATCTCCCATCGCTTTTTCATATAAACCAGAACTTCCAGTAAGTATTAGTGCACTTACTTTTTCAGGATAATGTTTGGTGAAATATAAAGCAATATGTCCACCTAAAGAATTGCCTAAAAGAATTGCATTCTCTATTTTTTTATGTTCTAGGAAGTCTTTTAAGTAACTTGCTAAATTTTTAACATTTGTCTTAATAAGGGGTAAAGAGTATAAAGGTAATTCTGGAATTAATACTTTATAGCCATTGTTAGAAAAATGTTCAAAGGTTTCTCCAAAGTTACTTAAAGCACCCATCAATCCGTGTAAAACAATGATTGTAGGTCCTTCTCCAGCTTCAGCATAGGTAAAATTACCCTCAGTTTTTAACTTATCAGTCATTGATTTTTATTTATTTTCTCTTGGACGCAAATGTAGTTCTTTTTTATAACATATAAAGCGATTTAAATTAGGGGATATTGATGCTTTTTACAAGCTTAAAGCAGAGGTAATTAGAGAAGGTTTTTAATACTTATTAACAAAGTGGTAAAATGTGGTAAAATGTGGTAAAATTTTTATATTTTTGATACTTCTAAACGTTTTTTGAGTGATAAATTTAATTGGGACATACGAGTGCAAGGCAGATGCGAAAGGAAGGGTGATGTTTTCATCAGCTTTCAAGAAGCAGTTGTCCTCGGTGTTGCAAGAAGGTTTTGTTATTAAAAGAGCTGTTTTTCAGCCTTGTTTAGAATTGTATCCGATGCAAGAGTGGCGTTTAATAATGGACAAAGTTAATAAACTAAACAAGTTTAAAAAGAAGAATAATGATTTTATTAGAAGGTTTACGGCCGGCGTTAAGATTGTTGAATTAGATGCAACTAGTAGAGTTCTAATTCCCAAAGATTTATGCGATTTTGCAGGGATTCAAAAACAAATTGTTATGGCATCCTCGGTAAATATTATTGAGATTTGGGACAAAGATAAATATGAAAAAGCAATTGATGATGCAGCTTTAGATTTTGCGGATTTGGTTGAAGAAGTAATGGGAAATACAAATGAAGATGAAGTATCATAATCCAGTTTTATTAAAAGAAAGTATTGATGCATTGTCCATCAAAGAAGATGGAGTGTATGTGGATGTAACTTTTGGAGGAGGAGGTCATTCAAAAGAAATTTTGAAAAGACTTGGAAGTGAAGGAAGGTTGTTTGCATTTGATCAAGATCCAGATGCATTAGGGAATTTAATTGATGATGAGCGTTTTGTGCTGATTCCTGAGAATTTTAGATTCATTTCACGTTTTTTAAGGTTTCATAGAATTCGAAAAGTGGATGGTGTTTTGGCAGATTTAGGTGTTTCATCTCATCAATTTGATGAGGCAGAAAGGGGTTTTTCGACCCGTTTTGATGGTGATTTAGATATGAGAATGAATCAGAAATCTAAAACATCAGCAAAAGAAATCATCAATAAATACACCGAAGAAAAACTAGCAGAAATATTGTTTTTATATGGTGAGTTAAGAAACTCTAGAAATATAGCGAAAACAATTGTTGAAGAAAGAGAAAAGGAGAAAATTGAAACTAGTTTTCAATTAAAAAAAGTACTGAAGAGATATTTACCAAATGCAAAAGAACATAAAATTTTGGCGCAGATATTTCAGGCGATTAGAATTGAAGTGAATGAAGAGTTGGATGTTTTAAAAGAGTTTTTGCAGCAAATGCCAACTCTTTTAAAAGAAGAAGGAAGATTGAGTGTAATCTCATATCATTCTTTAGAGGATAGGCTGGTGAAGCGATTTATAAGAACTGGTTTATTTGTTGGTGAGTTGGAAAAAGATGCTTTTGGTCGATCTAATGAACCAATGCAAAAAGTTGGGAAATTAATTGTTCCAAATGCCGCTGAGATTAAAATAAACAACAGGTCAAGAAGTGCGAAATTAAGAATCGCAACGCTTAATAGCAAGAAGAAGTAAGCGCATGCGCCGCATTAAGAGCTTAAGCCAAAAATAAGTAAATGTAAATGTCGAATATTAAAAAAGGAGTTTATGGTTTTCTAAGAGGAAGTTTTCTTACGGATGAATCAGCTTTTAATAACTGGCGAATTATAATTTTTGTAGTAGGGCTTCTGTTAATTATGATTTCCAGTGCACACAATGCGGATAAAAAAGCAATTAAAATCTCAGAATTAAATAAAAGGAAAAGAGAGTTAAGGGCCGAATATGTTGACACAGGAACCATCCTAATGCGAATGAAAATGGAGTCTAGTATCCGGAAAAAAGCAAAGGAAAGAGGCTTAATCCCTTCAAAAACACCTCCAAAAAAAATAATAGTAACGTATAAAGATTAATAAATTGGGAACTCAGAAAAAAAGCATACTTACCAAATTTTATATAGTAGCTGCTTTTATGACGCTCTTTTTATTGGCGATTATTTTTAGGGTTTTTAATATACAATACGTACAAGGAGAAAAATATAAGAAACTTTCTACGGAGCTTACAATAAAGCAAGATACGATTAGAGCCAATAAAGGTAATGTTTATGCTGCAGATGGTAATTTGTTGGCTACTTCTATGTCAAAATTTACGATTAGGATGGATGTTGTTGCAGCTGTTAAAAACCGTGCTTTTGAAAAAAATGTAGCAGGTTTGTCTAAAGAACTATCTAAAATGTTTGGTAAATCTATAAGGTATTATCAAACAAAATTAATAACAGCAAAAAAACGTAAAAACAGGTATTTATTAATCGCTAGAAATGTTGGGTATAATGATTATTTGAAAATGAAAAAGTTTCCAATTTTTAATTTGGGAGTTTATGGAGGGGGTTTTATAGCTGAACATAAAACAGTTCGCGCACATCCAATTGGTAAAATTGCAGAAAGAACAATTGGTTATGATGACTATAGAGGAGAGGCTGGTATAGAAGGTGCTTTTGCAGATTTTATGCAAGGTGAAAATGGTTTACGATGGAAACAGAAGATTGCAAAAAATCAATGGAAACCAATTTCTGATGTCAATGAAAAAGAACCGATTGATGGCCACGATGTTATTACAACAATAGATGTTAATATTCAAGATATTACACATCATGCATTATTACGTCAATTAGAATATTTTGATGCAGAACATGGTTGTGCGGTGGTTATGGAAACCGCAACTGGAGAAATAAAAGCAATTTCTAATCTAGGAAGAACATCAAAAGGAAAATACTACGAGAAAAGAAATTATGCTGTTTGGGAAAGTCATGAGCCGGGTTCTACTTTTAAATTAGCAAGTTTAATGGCGGCTTTAGATGATGAAATGATAGATACGTCTACGGTTGTTGATACAGAGAAAGGGAAGATATATATTCATAATAGAAAAATTGAAGATTCTAAAAAAGGAGGTTATGGAAAAATATCTGCGGCAAGAGTTTTTGAGGTTTCATCAAATGTCGGGATTGTAAAATTGATTAGAAAACATTACGATGATCAGCCAGAAAAGTTCATTAGCAAATTAGA
>Ga0209712_10003757_pt1 | contig 12248 bp, 10 predicted proteins | sample ArcOceMetagenome_FD_187443 | JGI IMG/M metagenome (GOLD analysis project Ga0209712, IMG submission 187443) | Marine eukaryotic phytoplankton communities from Arctic Ocean - Arctic Ocean - Greenland ARC118M Metagenome (SPAdes) (version 2) | ecosystem: Environmental > Aquatic > Marine > Oceanic...
AACCCACATGATAAGTCACATTGACTGTTACCGTTTCTTTGGTTTGATCTGGGAATAATAAAACTCGTAAGCCGTTATCGAGATTATATTCACTGATCCCTTCAACTTCGGTCACTTTTTCAAACTTATCTTTGGCAAAAGCCAAAGGTGACGCCACAATAGTAATACTCATGACTGCGCCAATAAAGAATAGTCTTTTGAACATCCGTTTTTCCTTATAATTATTTCAGCAATAACATTAACGTAGCTGCTTGGATTTAAGCTTCAAACAGTAATAGACTTTGATGACCAAAACAATTGGCTTCAATATTAATTTATGTAAATTATTATGACTAAAAGTTTACAGGGGAATATACAGTTGCTCATAAAAAAGCCGATTCGTAAAATCGGCTTTATAAGTACTTATTTTAAAATAACTAATTTATAACTCAGCGGCTAATCGCGTTCCTTGACCAATCGCTCGCTTGGCATCTAATTCTGTTGCCACATCCGCACCACCAATTAAATGATGAGGTTTAGTCAAACCATCGACTAATTCCCTGAGAGGCTCTTGACCAGCGCAAACAATCACGTTGTCGACGTCCAATACCTGCACGTTATCATTCACCTTAATATGCAAACCAGCATCATCAATTTTCAGATATTCAACACCCGCCAGCATGCTTACACCTTTACTGAGCAGTCCTGCTCTATGTGCCCAACCACTTGTTTTACCTAAATCTTTACCTACTCTTGTTGATTTACGCTGCAACAAATAGATTTCTCTAGTTGATGGTGAAGGGGAAGGTGTCATACCTTCAATACCCGATCGAGAGCCAAACGTCATATCTATTCCCCACTCTTTCATAAAAGCAGGAATGTTTTGACTAGTAGACTCGCCTGCATGGGACAGATATTCGGAGACATCAAAACCAATACCCCCAGCACCTATGATGGCGACTTTCTTACCAACAGGCTTTTTATTCACGATCACATCGATGTAACTCATCACTTTACTATGCTCAATCCCTTCAATAGGAGGTGTACGCGGAGCGATACCTGTAGCAACGATCACATCATCAAACTCGCTGCTATTGAGGGTCTTCGCATCCACACGGGTGTTGAGTTTTACTGTGACATTATGCAATTCCATCTGGCGAGCATAATAACGAAGTGTTTCAGAAAATTCTTCTTTCCCAGGAATTTGCTTAGCAATATTGAATTGCCCACCAAGCTCACTAGCAGAATCAAAAATGGTAACCTTGTGACCACGTTTAGCCGCGGTTGTAGCCGCTGCTAAACCAGCTGGTCCAGCACCGACTACCGCTATACTTTTGATTGCTATAGCTGGTTCGATGACCAATTCTGTTTCATGGCAAGCACGAGGATTAACCAAACAGCTACTTGTTTTCCCGTCAAATACATGGTCTAAACAAGCTTGGTTACAACCAATGCAGGTATTAATCTCATCTGAACGATTTTCGATTGTCTTTATTACAAACTCAGGGTCAGCCAAAAAGGGTCTCGCCATTGAAACCATATCGGCATCACCGCGAGCTAATACCTCTTCTGCCACTTCTGGCGTATTGATACGGTTTGAAGTGATAACAGGAATAGATAACGCTTTTTTAAACTTGGCTGTTACCCAAGTAAAGGCGGCTCGTGGGACCTTGGTGATAATAGTGGGGATACGTGCTTCGTGCCAACCAATACCGGTGTTAATAATAGTAGCGCCAGCCTTTTCAATGGCCTGGCCTAACTCAACCACCTCCTCATAATTCGAACCCCCTTCGACCAAATCCAACATCGATAAACGATAGATGATGATAAACCGTTCACCTACAGCTTCTCTTACTCGACGCACCACTTCCAACGGCAAACGAATACGATTTTGATAAGAACCGCCCCACTCATCATCCCTATGGTTAGTGCGTGCTGCGATAAATTGGTTTAAGAAATACCCTTCAGAGCCCATTATTTCTACACCATCGTAACCCGCTTTTTGCGCTTGTATTGAGGTGTCAATAAAGTCTTGTATTTGTTTTTCTATGCCTTGTGCATCCAAAGCTCTGGGTTTAAAAGGGTTGATGGGTGCTTGTAAAGCCGATGGTGCAACCTGAGCTGGGTTATAGGCATAACGCCCAGTGTGCAATATTTGCATACATATTTTACTGCCATGCTCATGCACTGCATCGGTAATAGTTTTATGTTCAGCAATGGCTTTATCAGTATCTAAGCGTTTAGAACCCTTGTGGGTAGCACCTTCATCATTTGGCCCTATTCCACCTGTAACAATTAAGCCTACTCCACCTTTAGCTCGTTCGGCGAAATATGCTGCCATACGCACATGGCCATTGGGCAAATCTTCTAAGCCAGTGTGCATAGATCCCATAAGCACGCGGTTTTTTAGTTGCGTAAAACCCAAATCTAAGGGCTTAAGTAAATTAGGATATTTTTCGAAGCCTTGTTCTAAAGCGGTATTATCTGTCATTTGATTGTTGATCCTGTAGTGTAATAATTGAATAATCTGGATTACATACCAGAAGATTTTTTATATAGTTCTGCGTAAACAGGCAAACGTTGAGTCTGTCCTGCGGCCATGGCTTCTTGCACATCGGGCATTTGGAACATGCCGCTTTGCCATGTGGCCATGTAGGTTAAGCTATCTGAGACATTGTGATCACGGGTGTAGTTAATCATTTCTTTACAACCCGCCACAGCCATAGGTGAATGCATGGCAATTTTAACTGCTATCTTCATTACACCTTCTAGCATAGCGTGTTGATCTTCAAACACTTGATTTACAAAGCCACACTCTTTGGCTTCACTGCTTGGCATATTACGCCCTGTGTAGGCTAATTCTCGGATCAAACCTGGTGGTATTAGATGAGGTAAACGTTGCAACGTGCCTACATCAGCAGTCATTCCTAACTCTGTCTCTTTAATAGTGAAATAAGCATCCTTGGTACAATAACGACTATCTGCAGCACAGATCATATCCACGGCACCACCTATAACACCGCCCTGCACGGCGACTAATACAGGCATACGTATTTCTTCGAGTGCATTAAAACTATCTTGTAATTCAAGTACTAGTCTGCGGGTGCGTTCTGCCCGTCGCGCTGGCTCGCCTTGAAAGTCTTTTGCCATATTAGTAAAAACAGACAAATCCATTCCCGCGCTAAAATGTTTACCCTGGGATGAGATCACAATCACCCGTGCTAGGGACTCTGCATCAATCTCTCTAACCACAGCAGGCAGTTCCCGCCAAAAAGCTGGCACCATACTATTAAGCGCTTCTGGGCGGCACAATTGGATATGAGCAATATGATTTTCGATGCTCACCGATAAAGTTTCTAGTGCAGATAAATCGATATTCGGCACAGGTTTTCTCCTTAGCTTAGCTATACGCTCACCACTGAAAGTCAGTGAATAAAACTCACATTGTTAACAAAAAATTAAACTAGACAGCGTCAAGATAAAAGCATATGTTGACGCTGTCAAGATAACAAACATCAAATTTATTAATAGACGTTTATGAGTCATCAAGCAGAATATAAACTTAAACAAAACAAGCTGAATTATCATCATGGTGACTTGCGAAGCACTCTTCTCAGTGCCGCTAATGTGCTACTAAAAGAAACGGGCATTGAAGGGTTATCTTTACGCAAATTAGCCGACAAGGTTGGGGTGTCTCGCACCGCACCCTATCATCACTTTAAAGATAAAAATCAATTGCTTTGCGCTATAGCTGAACAAGGTTTTGTACATTGGCAACAAGATGCTGAATTTATTTTTAACCAAACGGAGTTACTTCCAAAAGAAAAGTATCGACAGTTTTTTCATGGTTATATTAGTTACGCAGCTGATAATCCTGAATTGTACGACTTGATGTTTGGTCGCACGATTTGGAAACAAAATAGTGCCACTAATGAATTACGTGACGTAGCTTACCCAAGTTTTCACTATCAGGTAGAAATGACCAAGAAATGGCAAGAACAAGGATTAATGCCCAGCGATGAAGATACCTTACGTTTATCGCAAGTCACATGGGGCACTATGCACGGTATAGCGCGCTTATTAATTGATGGGATTTACGCTGACCGCAGCCATATTGATGAAATGTGCGATTGCGCAGTGAATTTGTTTACACATCAAATAACACAAGCTTAAGAATGAACTGATGTGTTCATTTTTAAGGGATAAAGCACAAATATATCAAAGATAAAATAGTTATTACATTACGATAGACTTAAACCAGACCTACAAATGAGCGTTTGCAGACTGACTAAATGAACAATATATGCCTTTAACTTAGATTCCAGATGCACCAAAGAAAGTAAAAGTAAAGATTTTGGTTAATTGCTCCCATAATAATTAAATAAATACATAACTATCACCTGGGTTTCTTTAAAAATTGACAAAAAACTTGTTGGCTAAGCTATTAATGAATGAATTAGACTAAAAGTCTCCTAGTTCATTTCCAACCTTGAACCCATTTCAATGTGTTCTTTAAGTCTCTCCACTGAATCTGTATTGAACGTTTTGACATAATCGCTTCTATAAGGCATGACATAACCGCTCCATCATCATCATATTCAACCTCGATAATAATGAAGTGTTTTTCTTTGTTCAAAGGCACTATTGCCGTCCATTTACTGTTTAGTAGTTTTTTGGGGGAGAGTTTGTTCAACGTGTTTCCTAATCGGATAAATACTTTAAGGTTGTTAATACCTGAAATACAGTCAAAGTGATTAAAAATAATTTATTGGAAATATACGCGAGTGATATAATCTAATTCATGACCTCTACAATGTTTATTAAATCTGATGATTGGGGTGATTTACTTTATGAAAATGATGACTTAAGCTTAAAATCCGCATGATTTGCTAAATATCAAGCGGATTAACTTTACAATAATGATGTTAGGGCTTTGACATCCTAATGACCACTCGGCGGTTTTTAGCTCGTGTGCTTTCATTAGTGTTAGGTGATGAATGACGTCTTTCACCATGGCCTGTTATTTCTATTCGCTGTGGTGCAACCCCCAAGGAACTGAAAAACGCTTTTATTTCCACTGCTCTGCGTATAGAAATTTCTTTATTGATGGCTCGGCCGCCAAAACTATCAGAATATCCATCTAACAAAACCAATTCTAAATCAGTATCTTCTTTTAAGTATTCTCCGATCATGGCTAAACGTTTCTGCGAGTATTTAGTCAAAATAGTATTATTAAATTGATATGAGAGCACTGTATACGCAATATCTTGAAAACTATAAGGTAATAAATTTGCCACACATTCAGCAAATCTCTCATAGGATACAGCAAAATTACTAGCGTTTAATCCTACTGCCACTTTGTCATATTGGTTGTACTCATCCTGATAATAGATAGTTGGCCAAAAACCCTTTTCTAACTCAGTAAGCATTGTCCAAGCGACTTGTTCAGGTAAATCACCATTATATTGCTTACGAATGGCCATCTCGGCAATAGTGCGTTGTACTTGGCCCGGCATCCATTTTGGTGGCACTGAGTACACAGCCGCAACGCCATAAGAATTAGGTAAGCGTATCATATCCAGTTCAAACTCCATATTGAGCTTTTTTGACGCAATACTGCTGAACGAAGCCTCTCCATAACCAGGAAGTAAATGGCTTAGGGTACACTGCAAACGAGTCTCATCTTTAAGCTGCCAAGTTGAATTCTCAACTTTTGCGATATACTGTCTCAATGAAGCTATCGAACTAGTAGACAGAAACACCAAGTTAGTAAAAATAATAATTTGTATAATTTTATTGAGCATGAATAAGAAGCCCCCCTCTCCTCTAATTATATCGGCAAAATACAATAAACGTTTAGTTAATTAAGTTTGATTAAAAATGCCGTGGATTGACGTTTTAGGCTGGCTACTGAAAAAGAACCTTGTCATAATCGTATCTTACTAAAACTCTTTAGGTTTCTATGTCAGAATCATTTGAAATAAAAAATCGGTTCAGGGGTTATTTCCCTGTGGTAATTGATGTTGAAACAGCTGGATTCAATTCACGTAATGATGCATTACTGGAAATTGCAGCGGTCACCACTAGAATGGATGAGAATGGATTCTTCTATCCAGACAAAACGTTTCATTACCACGTCAATCCCTTCGAAGGCGCTAATTTAGAGAAAGCGGCCTTAGATTTTAATGGCATTGATCCCTATTGTGCGCTCAGAGGTGCACTGGACGAAGCAGAAGTGATGAAAGACTTGTGTAAAAAGGTGCGCAAAGAACAAAAAGCAGCAGATTGCCAACGCTCTGTAATCGTTGCTCATAATGCGGCTTTTGACCAAAGTTTTGTCAACGCAGCTATTGAGCGCAGCCACATTAAGCGCAGTCCCTTTCATCCCTTTGTGTCTTTTGATACCACCACATTATCCGGCTTAGCTTTAGGACAAACTGTATTAGTAAAAGCCTGTATGGCTGCAGGTATTAACTTTGATCAAAATGAAGCACACTCAGCCTTGTATGACACAGAAAAAACGGCAGAGTTGTTTTGCTACATACTTAACAAATGGCAAAGCTTAGGTGGTGTAGAAGCTCATAATTAAAGTCAAATTGAGTAAAAAAACCACGCCAGTGGTTTTTTGTGTTTAGTTTTTTTTATAAGCTGTCAGCATTCCTCGGCTAAGTAACTAGCTAAGCCTTGTGGGCTATCTACAATGCCTTTTGAACCTTTTTGCCAACCAGCTGGACATACATCACCATGCTCTTCATGAAAATTTAGTGCATCAACCATACGCAACATTTCATCAATATTACGACCAAGTGGTAAATCATTCACAACTTGATGTCGAACTAGACCAGCTTCATCAATTAAAAAAGAACCACGCAAAGCCACACCTGCATCAGGGTGCTCAACGTCATATGCTTGGCATATATCATGTTTAACATCGGCAACCATAGTATATTTCACTGGACCAATACCGCCCTCGGCAATAGGAGTATTACGCCAAGCGTTATGACTAAATTGAGAGTCGATTGAGACAGCAATCACTTCCACACCACGTTTAACAAATTCTTCGTAACGTTTATCAAAAGCAATAAGCTCAGATGGACAAACAAACGTAAAATTCAAAGGATAAAAAAATAACACTACTTTTTTACCTTTAATTACTTCACTTAAGGTAAAACTGTCAACAATTTCACCACTGCCAAGTACGGCAGCAGCGGTAAAATCAGGGGCTGAACGACTCACTAATACACTCATTAAATATTCCTGTTTATATAGTTATGTGGACCACAAGTTGGTAATTACTTCTATTAGTCTAAATAATATTTCATTTGTTTTCAGTCATATGAGTGCATTTGGATGAAACACAATGTCTAGCCTATCAAATCATTTAAGGTTAAGTATCTAAAATTAAATGAGTTTATTTTTTGTAGTATCGGTAATAAAAATCGTGACACCAAACACTTGACCTTTATGCAAATAACAATTATTCTTATTTGCATAAAGATTCATGGATTATTTTATGTACGTTTGTTTATGCCACGGCATCACAGATAAAGCGATTAAACAGGCTGTCTTAGAAGATGGTGTGGGTAATATGCGTGAACTTAAAAAAAAATTAGGTGTCGGCACGCAATGTGGCAAATGTGTACAGATGGCGCAAGCAATTATAGATAGCACTATTATTAATGAATCTTTGTTTAAAGAGGTGTGTTGATAACGCTTTTTTCATTTCATTAACACCTCGCTATTAACAACAAAAAGCCGGTCAAAATGACTGGTTTTTTGTTGTTTTGACCTTAAATAATGTTACTGGACAAAAACTTCATTGGCTTTAACAGTTAATGGATGATAACCAGATTTTGCTTCAGCAAAGGCTTTCTGTGCCATTATTTTGCCCTCAGGGGTTTGAGAAAGCGCCTTATATAACGGTTTGACTAACTTGTTGCGGCCGATAGTAGTTAAGTAATCATGCAATCGGTTAAAAGCAGGTTGATACCAGTTATTAACGCTTATCAATAACCAACTATGAGCAATCTCGTTATTTTTGCTCTTAGTTAAGGCAAATACCTTATCCAAATCGGTTAATTGCTCTTGACTTAACTTTTCAGGCATATTATTTAAAAAATACAACCATTGATGCACTACCCACTTTTCACTATTAATTTCATCAGCCTGAACTGTACCTTCTAACCAGGCATCTCTTGCTTGATCAACAATAATAAAGGCGTCAGATTCTGGAACATAAGCATCCTCAGGGATACCGGGTTGAAAAATCCATTCCTCTATTCTTTGCATTGATAATGTATCACTATGATCTTTGAGTAATGTTTGTTCCAAATAACTAATAAATTGATCTGTTGTTATACTTTTGAAAGCAAACTTTTCAAAGTAGTTCAATAAAAATTGGTCAAAATTTTCTCTTCCTACTTTGAGCTCTAATTCGCGTAAAAATAATGCGCCTTTCTCATAAGGAATATTACTAAAAACATCATCAGGATCTCGGCCTCTTAAATCGATGGCCATAATCTGATCTTTGTCAGGCAAAGAATCAATATCTGCCTGTAAATCTTGACGACCTAATACGGATTCCATTTCAAATCGTTCATCTCCATAGACCATCTGCATTATTCGATAAGTTAAATAAGTAGTAAAACCTTCGTTTAACCATAGGTCTCTCCATGTTGCATTAGTGACTGTGTTACCTGACCAAGAGTGAGCTAATTCATGTGCAATCAAAGACACTAAACTTTTGTCACCAGCTATCACAGTGGGAGTAATGAAAGAAAGTCTTGGATTTTCCATACCTCCAAAAGGAAAAGATGGAGGCAAAATCAATAAGTCGTACCTATCCCAACTATATGGTCCAAAAGCTTTTTCCGTAGCTATAAGCATAGATTCAGTATCAGCAAACTCAGCAGCAGCGGCATCTAAAATACCTTTTTCTGAATACACTCCTGTGCGCTCACCCATTGGTTTAAAGTGTAAGTCACCTACAGCTAAAGCAATTAGGTATGACGGGATAGGTTGCGGCATCGAGAATTCATAAATCCCGTCTCGTTGGGATTTAGGATCGTTAGACGCACTCATTACAGCTAGTAATGCTTTAGGCGTGCGAATAGTAGCTTCATAGGTCATCCTGACTTGAGGAGAGTCTTGTAACGGAATAAAACTCCGTGCGTGGATAGCTTGCGCTTGTGTGAATAAAAATGGATGTTTTTTCCCTGCTGTTTGCTCTGGGGTTAGCCACTGAACACCAGATGCTTTGGGTGAAGTCTGATAACTAATCAACACACTATCAGCTGCCGCTGGGACATCAATTGTTAAGGCAGCCCCTAAAAAAGAATCGCCGTTTGCTAAACCAAAATCAACCTTTTCACCCATAGCTGTGACACTGTTAATCGTTAAGTTACGGGTATCCAATATCAGCTGTGTTGCATTTTGGTCTACTTTCTGAAGATCTAAATGAGCGGTTCCTATTAACATTTTTTTGGAAAAATCAACTGTCAAATCCAAGTTTAAATGCGTTACTTTAATAGACTCTGGATTGGAAAACGAATGATAATCTTTACATAATTGGATTGCATTTGTTGCAACTTCTGCAATAGATTTAGATTGATCTACTTTAGGGTTAGTAGTGGTATTAGATGTATTGTCCTCAGAACAACTGCTAAAAATGGTTAAAGCCAAAGCGGCAACAATAATATATTTTATAATCATGATTTTACCTGATAGAAAGTACTTATATAAATTGTGGCATATTTACCGCCACATAAAAATATGTAATCGCTGGGGTTTGTTTGAAATAACAGGTAGCCAATCATAAACATACGTTGCGGCGTAAAGTGGGATCTAAAATGGCAAACAATGAAGTATTAGACGACGGTCTAGATGCATTTTTAAACGAGCTTAAAAACGTTAAGCCTATTAAACCAATAGATACGGTTTTTACTGTTCATCAAAAAAGCACCTTGGCACAACAATTAGAAAGACAGGCAATAGAGGCCAATCTACTCCTTATCAATAATTATTTAAGTCTTGAAAAAGTTGAACTCGTTGATCCATATGACCACATCAGTTTTAAACAGGATGGGGTTCAACAAGGTGTTTTTAAAAATTTAAGGTTAGGAAAATACAAAATTGACTTTGTTTTAAATCTACAAAAACATAAATTTGAACAGGCTAGAACATCACTTTTTAATCACATAATGAGTAGTCACAAAGAAGGTGATCGCACATTATTAATTAAACATGGCCTTGGATTGCGCAGTCAGCCGTTTCCAGCATTTTTAAAAAGTTACCTGCACCAATGGTTACAACAAATGCCTGAAGTGATTGCTTATCATACTGCACAACCAAATCATGGAGGTAACAGCGCAGTTTATGTATTACTAAAAAAGAACCAGCAACAAAAAGCTAACAATCGCGAATTACATCGTAAAAAGTAACATTTGTTATTAAGGCTTTCTAAGTTTGAGAATGATTCTTAATTAGATGCTCTGATGAAGTATCTACAGAAAATTTAGAGATTGTAGAAGACTTGGCTGAAGCGCTAAAGATAGCAGCAACAATCAGAAAAATAACCGTCACTATCACACCGGTTAAACCAAAGCCTTTATTTGAACGATTCATGAGCGTCTCTTATTATTTTAATCTTTAATTTTATCGAACACATATCTTTATACACTTAATAAAACATGCAGAATAAGAACTCCTTGTCAAATTTCGTCTAAATATTAATCACTATTTTACTGATAAACAAGGGTTTTATTATTTTTCACTAATAAAAATTAAATTATCAAACAACTCAAAGTGACTGAAATTGTAAATTTACCCATCACCTATAAAATCGATATCAATAAATATAAGTTTTACAAACAGATTTTGACTGCCTATAAACATGTATTCTGAGCCCAAGCTTTAATAAAAGTTCCCTCTAGCCTAAATAAACTCGAGCATTTCTAAACATGCGCATCCAAGCACCGTCTTCTTGCCAATCATCTGGGTGCCAAGAGTTTGCCACAGTTCTGAATACTCTTTCAGGATGAGGCATCATAATCGTTGACCTACCATCAGTACTTGTTAACCCAGCAATGCCAAGTGGAGACCCATTTGGGTTAGCGGGATAGTTTTGTGTGACGCTACCGTAATTATCCACATATTGCAGAGCAACAGCAGCGCTTTGTAAAGCGTTGAGTGCACCTTGTTCGGTGGTAAACTCTGCACGCCCCTCACCATGAGAAACTGCAATTGGAATTCTTGAGCCTTGCATACCGTCAAAAAATACTGACTTTGATGATTTGACTTCTAACATAGCGACACGTGCTTCAAAACGTTCGGATTCATTCGACACAAAATGTGGCCACAGCTCTGCACCAGGAATAAGTGATTTTAAATTAGACATCATCTGGCAACCATTACACACCCCAAGAGAAAAAGAATCTTGGCGCTCAAAAAACTCAGTAAATTGATCCCTTACTTGATTATTAAACAAAATTGATTTTGCCCAGCCCTCCCCAGCTCCTAAAACGTCACCGTAAGAAAATCCACCGCAAGCCACTAAACCTTTAAATGTAACCAAAGACTGTTTACCTGATAATAAATCGCTCATATGCACATCAACTGCACTGAATCCTGCACGATCAAATGCGGCAGCCATTTCAACATGTGAGTTAACGCCCTGCTCACGTAATATAGCGATACGCGGAGCCACACCTTTGAGAATATAAGGAGCAGCAACATCTTCAGTGACATTAAAACTTAGGTTGGCATGCAAACCAGGATCTTTAATATCAGCTTTAGCGGCATGCTCTTGCTCAGCACAACTTGGGTTGTCTCTCAACTTTTGCATCCGTAGCGTAGTTTGTGCCCAGGTTTGGCGATAAAACACGCGGCTATTTTCGAGGACAGCTTGTCCGTTTTGTTTGAATACAATCTGGTCAGTGTTATTGAGGCTACCAATATTATTAACTAAATGCTGAATTTCATACTTAGCAAACACCTTTAAAACATGTTCTTTTTCAAGTGCAGAAATTTGAACGACAGCACCTAATTCCTCGTTAAATAATAATTCGAGTGCTGATCCGATAAGCCCATCTAAATGGATATCGACGCCTGTTTTACCAGCAAAGGCCATTTCCACGACAGTGGTAAACAAACCACCATCAGATCTGTCGTGGTAAGCCAATAAACGTTTTTCATTAACTAGTTGTTGTACGGCAAGAAAGAAACTTTTTAATATTGAGGCAGAATCGACATCTGGAGCCACATTTCCTAAC
>Ga0209712_10003763_pt1 | contig 12238 bp, 6 predicted proteins | sample ArcOceMetagenome_FD_187443 | JGI IMG/M metagenome (GOLD analysis project Ga0209712, IMG submission 187443) | Marine eukaryotic phytoplankton communities from Arctic Ocean - Arctic Ocean - Greenland ARC118M Metagenome (SPAdes) (version 2) | ecosystem: Environmental > Aquatic > Marine > Oceanic...
TTCACTAGGTATGGAGCATCAAGTTTGAATGTTTTTGATACGGTACCATACAATGCGATTGAATGCTCGTTTATTACCTCCGAGCCGCCGCCTTTGTCTGTACCGAATACGGGCGTGAATGATTCTTTCTGCTCATTTGCCTTTAGTTTGATTGGCTGCGAGAGTATCCCGCCAAGGCGTGCCTCGACAACTAGGTACTAAAGTGATGGGTGAGAAATTGCATGTGGGCGTATTACCAAAGCCACTCGTCAAAAGTGCAGGAAATACTTACTCTTGAGCAAACATCGGCTGCTGTGTTCCTGGGAAGTGCACAAGGTAACGTGTCTACACATGAGACACAAGCATCAATGTTTCGGAGTACTTTACCACCATTCGAACTAAGAAATCCATCAGTGCATATACACTTCTCTAATCTCTCTGGCCCACCGATTAGGCGTGAGTTTGGATCAGTGCACTTTCCATTCTCGTAAGCATTTATCACGATTCCTGTGCTCAATTTCATGTCGCGAAGTACCGAATGTACCCCTACTGCCGCATTATCTGCTTCCTGAACGAAACCAAAATATGATACATCAATTTCTTGATACGAAATCATAGGAGCCACAGAAATGGTGAGAGGTGACGTCTCAGTTGGAGGGATATCATAGCAGCTACTGGGGCAATCCAGCTCTGCAGTAATGTACACACAGAGTTTTAAGCTGCTTACACCCTCGCCGTATGCAAAGCTAAATTGTATTTCCGTGAATCTATTGAAACGGACAGGATTGGAAAGTTTGTAAATGACACGCGTGTTGTTGTACATGTCAATGGCTCTTGAAGAGTCTACCAAAACTCCACCATAACCTAATTGGGTACTCAAAACATTATCCAGCTCCAACGTAACAATGTCATTTCCACTGACTAGCGACGTGATCTAACAATGAATTGAAGTGAGAACATTGCAATGCAAAATGAATCATCAACAGCAATAGTAATAACGTACCCCAGCACTGCACGTGTTTGATTGGCAAACACCCAACAAACAGTCTCGGTCGATGTCGCAAGCGTTTCCATCGTATCGTTGCGGTTCTAAAGATGGGACGCAGGCATCTACCTGTTCATTTAATCTGTTTCCTCCATTCGACGAAACGTAGCCAAAAATACAAACACATTTACCACCTTCGGGCGTTGGAGTTGCATTAGGATCTGTGCATTTCCCGTTGGACACTTGATTCAAAACTGATTCTTGCAAAAAGATGAAGTTGGAAAAAACGACTTCTACCGCTTTGGCGGGTACAATGTCATGATTCACCACTTGTTTCAATGAAATGAATTTCACGAGGACTCTCTTGCTCAAAAACTGCTCCTTTCCAAAAGATATTGTAGTCGTGCCCTCGGTGGAGATAAGCGCACAGCGAGATTCGTCGGGTGCTTGCGTTAACCGTAACAAGTCACCGTCTCGTTCATTGTGAAGGCAGATTTCAATAAATGAATCTTCACTGGAGCCAGTATTAAAGTCTTCCTTAGATAATCGTTGCAAATCCAATCTAAGCTTCGTTCCTTTATTGAATTCAAACGCTTCAGACAGCATAAAAGTCGATACGGCATCTCCAAGTAGATGCACAGCTCTCGTGGTTTCGATTTCCCGCACAATAACTCCTCCTGTACTTGCATTTTCACCTGATGGATCCAATGATGCGCTTAAGAGCGAACCACTGGATAATTGCACATCAAATTCCTACCATGAATTGAGAAGTAAGATACAGCACAAGAAATGAGCAATGCTATGTTCACTGCAACGTACCGATGTGAGGCAGACACCGTTGGCAGTGTCACAGCTGTCAGTCCAACAATCACCACCGTCAGTACAAGAGTCCCCATCAAATCCACACTGATTGGAGGTATCTACACAGCTTTCACAGAAGTCGCCACTTGTAAGCAATCTGCCATTCCCTGACGAAGATACGTAATCGGGTTTACATATACATCTCTTTGGATCGTTGAACAAATCGGATGCACTATCACAGCATTTATCCCCGCAAAATATTCCCCCGTCCTCATTAAAGATCTTGACACCACTGATAGATGATTTGCCACTTGACTGCAAAAAAACAAAAGTTTTTGCGTAGACTGTTCTTCCATCGAAGAAAATTAGTCCGGCACCAATAAAATCTTGCAAAGAAACATTTACATTAACCATCGCACAATCATCCAAATTGATATCTTCAGGAGGTGCCCTCGGGTAAAAGCAGATATAAAATCCTTCGGCGCTTCCTTCATTGCTAATCGTAAATTGAAGTCTAGTGTTCCTTCCCATGAGAACGTTCTTGCTCATTGTATATACTTCTTTAACATTTTCATACAGGGTTAGAGATGATGTTGAGCTTGCGATGATTCCTCCACTCCCGTTGTTCAAGTCTGAGCGAGCCATTGAGACACTCAGCGTTTCTTCAAGATCTTCTTCAGAAGCTTGGTAAGATATACTGAAAGGCTGTTGATGAGGAAATTCATAGAAACGTGAGATTATGGCATCGCGAACAACAGTTGAAAATAAATAAGTTCCACTGACCTCCGCTTTGCATCGTCCATTCTCACATACTCCAACCTTACATTCAGCATTATAAACACATGCATCACCATCATAAAGCGACGAAGGGGACCAACTTGGTGCCGAGGAAGGCGAATCGGTGATGAATGTAGGTCTACTAGATGGAGCGGTTGTAATTGAAGTTGGACGTGGAGTAATTGGGATCGGCGTAGGCGCCGCTGTCGGACCATCCGGTCCTCTCTTACAGTCACCAAATCCCTCTGAAGATTCACACGGGATGCAAGCATCCCTCGAAAATTGAAGTAATTTGCCTCCAACCGCATTGGACGACTTTCTGCCCTCGCCGCATTCGCATATCGGCTCGAAAGCATTATTATCCCTGCCTCTAGAAACTGCAAATGGATCATTGCATACGATAGTGTACTTTCGAAAAGGAAGACAACGGGTAAGTATACGTTGCAAAAAATATAGGTGTTTCTCACGATACTATTCAAACGTACCAAATATGATAAACGATCACCAGCACTGTCGTTTGCGTCCAGTCGGCCTTTAACGTCATCTACAGCTACACCGCCTTGCCCAAGCCTTAGATTATTTGCGCTTCCGTAAATGTAGGAATTGACTAGTACCCACCGGGACAATGCTGTGTTGTATAGATAAAGAAGAACACACCCTATATCATCGCCGCCGTTGCCTTCATTGTAGAGGGGAACAGCAATAGCAATAGAGTTTCCGGTAGGAGACAGTCCGACTTTTTCACCAAAATTAAAATTCCTCATTTCTACTGGAGCAACTATGTCGACTGCACTACTGCTGAATTCTCCAGAAGAAGAAATTGTGAAAATCGAGACAATCCCTGCTTTTGGGTTACCAATGGCAACTTTGTCGGCAGAAGGTGTGATGGAAACACCGCGTCCAAATTCACTCCCTCCAATTTTATTACCCTGATCATTACTACTCACTACCTTACCAATCTTTAAGATGCGAACTGCAAAAGTGGCCCCCTTCGCAAAACTGCAAACACTAAAGCCGTTGTTGGCAATAGCAATTGCTACGTTATTGTCTAACGCATCCTCGTGGTACAAAATTTGACCTGCATGGTAGAAAATTACTCTATTGACCGCGGTTGGGTCTGTCAAACCAATATAATCACCACTTTCACTTCTGGTGACAGTTGAACTTCCTTGGATGTTCAAATCATCGGCATCATTTTTGAGTGCCCACTCAATGACCTACACGAATATAAGAGATGGTTGACGATAAGCAACCTTTCATGACCAACATACATTTCAAATTTCGATAAAAAATTGCAAGTGGTACTTACGGAGATAGGCTCTACAGGTTTCTTAACGAAGGTAACATCCGAGATAGTAGACTTGCCGGTAAGACCATCTTGGATAAAAGCAATACGGTTCACTGTCCTCTTGGAGAGGTTGAATAACGCACCAAAAGATACATCGAAGTTGTAGTAATCACCAAATACCTCAACCTCCGCGAGACTCAAAATACGAGAAATGTTACTATTCAAAGAGATTTTGACTGTATAGTAATAGAGGCCACGTTGTGAGCGCATCGGTGGAGGAATGAACATGCGTTTACAGAAAAGGAAAATGCAAACTCATACCTTTTTGAGCAAGGAGATTTTTCTTGCCCGAGAGAGCAACAATATCAATTTTCAATACATTATCTTCAACCGTATCATCGAAAGTTCTTCTCCATACTTCTTTCTCTTGTAGGTTTCCATCGACTTCAATAATTTCAAGGAGTTGCAAATCGTAATTCAACAATCTACCACTATAACCATCAACTCTCTTGTAAATGAGGATATCTTGGATATTGTAAGAAGTCCCCAGATCTACCTCCCACCACGCTCCAACTTCTGATACAGTGCTTGTCACAGAGTTTTTAGCAGCATCTTGGAAATCGAATATTGCCGTTGTATCCCCATCGATCGCATTATTTGCGTCCCCTGAGGAATATTGAGAAGATTGAGTAGCTGACCCCCCCAAAGCCCAATTTTTCCTCGTTCCACCCAAAGGCTGTGCACCACCGCTGACAACATTTACATTATTCAAGTTGGATATAACACTGCTTCCAAGAATTACACAGTTCACATCTTCCGCTTCGGAAAATTGTGTAGTACCATCAGCCTGGCTGTATATGCAGATTCCGTTTCCAACCACATCTGTTTCCTCGACATAGTCGAACTCCAAGTGAGTATATTTATCAAGGTAAGATGGCGGATCTATTTCGAATATCGATCGAACTTTGCCCTCGATAGTAATCGTGGATGAAGGTCTGACGACATAACCACCATTTTCATCATTGATAGTGGAAAGGTAAGTTGCGGGAATAGGAACTCGTGGTGGCGAACCCACCGATATTTCATCTCTGAAATATACCTCAAAAGACTGAGCGAAGTAAGTAATTGAAGAATTCATGAGTTTTTGGAAGAAGCAAATGTTGGTGCATGAACGCGTATCGCGTATTTGGTCTTAAATTTGAAGGGGCACAAAAGGCCCAACGCCAAACACTCTGACCTATCTTCAACTCACCCGTTTGCATGTACCGCCAGCACACCGCCCTCCTAAGCAATTCCCATTATTTGTGCATGATTCGTTATCAAAATTTTGCCCATAGACCTGAACATAAGAAATGTGTGAGCTTGTTGAAAGAAGAACTTACAAGAGGACAAAATTAAGCTGTGAAGGTGATAGAAGTGGTGCAAACAACTTACAGATAGCAAAAGTGATGCAAGAAATCCAACACTTAGACGCTTCATTTTGTTGAGAAGAAATCAATTGATTGGTCAACGTGTATGAACTATTTGTAGCAGGTGAGATCTATTGAGAAGGCCGTAGTAGTTGAAGGTTGGTGGTGTAGTTTGTTCGTGTTTGTGAACAATTTCGCTCGTACCACCGGAGGAACACTACTAAATAATGTTCAATGTTCATGTTGTTGTGTTTTGTTAAATGTCCCAAAGGTGGCCAATCTCGGTTTATTTTCATCACAAAAGGCTATTATAAAAGTCTATTTCTACCAGAAAGTCTATTTCATCTTTCCTATGAAAATATAAAGGTTATATTATAGGTTACGATATTTGGAAGGGAAACTTTGGAACGTCCGAGGTCCGAGGTTCCGACCTCCTGCTGGAGATTCGTTGGAATGAAGGTAATAGGTACTACTACTCTTCTCTTCTACTCTACTGAACTGCAGCCTTTACACATCATACAACTCCAACTAACATCTCTGAAAATATCCCATAGGTCCAAGCTAAACATAATTGATCTCGATATTTTGGATGATCATGGAAGAAAAAGGGTTTCCTCACGAGACGACATCGGTATCCAATTCGGGAACAAAGACCCAAAAAGATCAAAACATATCGGGTTATGCAATCCAGCCCCTCGCGTCTATTCGCATACCACAATCCACGTCAGCAGTAAATGGCTCTTCTACACAAGATGTATTATCTCGCATATATGAATCCTACTCATTTCAGTTTCCCAATGCACAAGTTTGGCGAGAGAGAGAACGTCATGCTCACGCTCAAGCGAAAATGGAGGCCAATGCCAATCAGGGGCACAGACGAGCTGGGATCTTTGCTCGTCTCTTTGGACCCGACCCAAGCAGCGATCAGACGACACCAGTAACAATGAATGATGTAAGGAATGAAGAAGGGCCTACGAGTATTGACGGATCTGATGAGAAAGAGAATGTAGGCATAAATGCCATGAATGAAAGTGAGCAAGATATTGACAATGAATTTCCTCTCTTGGGAACGGATAGATTTGATGGGAATGTGGTGCCGCCCGAAGCACACCAATGTGCACGCTTCTATCTGTCATCGGTCAAATCGAAAGCAACCGCATCTTCTAGGGATGATTCTTTGGGGGAATTCAAAATCTGCCAGAGTGATTTGAAGGCGCAAAAGTCTATGTGGGCCATTGTTGACTTTGGTCTACTTGTTGAGATTCCCTTGGATGGTCAAAATGAAGATATGCATATTGACGAAAATGCTGCAGTTCAAACAAATGATCGCGAAGCACTTTTGGAAGCGCAGGAATCATATGCGCAGTCACCGACGCCATTGGTTCCATGTATGGATTTGGTGAGATGCACGCAACTGTCTACGAACTGTATTGCAATCAGCTGGGGAATAGAAGACGGTATCATTGTCATTTATCGTAAAGTGCAAGTGAAGGACGGTCAAAGTGAATGGCATAGTGTGGCGATGGTAACTCCATTGCAAAAGGTTGTCGAAGATGCAGGAAGAAAATGTACTTTGGCAAAGATTGTCGGAGAATCAGGAGTCAATCCACGATCCATCTATGAATCTGGAACGCTGCGTGCGACAGAGTTGGTGGCGCTCCATCTCGGTAGTTCTCAATCAGGATACAAAACTCTACTCGCGGTCTCTAGATTGGGTGGTTATCTTGAATTTATCGTAATCCCTGCTGAGGTTTGCCAAGGGCCTATCATTGCTCCCAATCAGAAGAGGGCCCGTGGGCAAGGGCATTACGCTGCGGGTATGCCCAACATATCGGGAGATCGAAATTTGAGGCACTGTTGGTTACCAACAGCTGAAGCACATGCAGATATCACCGCAATGGCGGCGTTGAGGACGCACGTCGGCGATGATAGTGTTTGGGATGAAACTTTACACCCCAATGCTCCTCCCGCTGAATATGTTATTTGTACGAGTGGAGCTTCGAGTGCGCCTAATAGAGTCGACAAAAACTCAAATGTAGCAAACGATAACGATTCCTGTCAAGAAAGCCTGGCACTTTGGCGATTGACGATTTTGCAGCAATCTATCGATGAGAATGATATCTTCATCCACGCAGGGCTCTTGGACAAATTGCAAATGAGAAATCAAGGGCCAAATGTAGCTGCATTTGTTTCAAAATCTACATCATCAAATTGGTTGGATGGATACAATCCTAGGTCAGGTGTATCGTCTTCTACAGTAACGACCTACTCTCCAATTAGTTCGATCCGAATAGTTTCGTCGCCGACTGCAAATGCATGCCTTGTTGCTACTCTTGATTTCAACGGAGGGGCAGAGATAATAAACTGCAGCGACGTCATTCGAAATGCAACACATGAAGTTGGATTCGTTAAGATTGGAATGAATTCCATCTATCGTAGCGACAAAATTAGGAAAGTCAATGCACAGCTGTGTCAGGATTCTGGATCGATGGTCGAGCTCAGTTGGTGGCAGTCAGACAACAGTCTACATCTTTTAGGTATCTCTTCGAAAGGTAGTATTATTGTGCGGAAGGCCTTCACTTCTGATTCAAACATGCTAGACTTGACCTTCCCAGTTGTCGGGCTTACCTCAGTGCCAGCATCGAAAGCATGTTTCATTCTAAAGAACAACAACGAACCCCAAAATGCTATAAACCTGTTTGGCCACACCACTAAAACCCTGATGTTATGTCTTTGGAGTATCGGAAATTTGTCCCCACAGTACTATCTACAATCCTTAATTTCGAAGGGGCGATTCCAGGAAGCTTCAGAGACGATGAAATTGTACAACCTCAATTTTGAAGATGGATCCATCATGGACAAATGCTTCATTCGCCTTTGGGAGACAGACAGGGACGTCAAGGCCCTGAAGAAGGTATCAAATATTCAATATGTTGTTCAACAAGCTTTATCTATTGAGAGCTTAATTGCAAGTAGACCAAGTTTTGACATTGTGGACCTGCATGGAATACTTTCTGATGCCCTTCAAAGAATTCTAGCATCAAAAAGTGATGATATCACTTTTGACGCCGGCACCCAGTCCAAAATCCAAGAGTACTTTTCGCGGCTTGGCACATTCATACTGATTGGCAGACTTATTGGTGCCAGTAATGCTTCTCCAAAAAGATTCTATCAAAGGTTTTTGAGAACAAATATTTCTGAACTTGCAATATCATTCGCAACGCATGGTGATATCCGGGGTGTGCTACTGTTTGTGTTAAGACACTGGAATGAATTGGGGTCGTCCGCCAGTCTTCGGGATATAATTCATCACCTTCCTCTTTCAACTCCAATCGACGCATACGAATTTCTTCTTCCGAGCTATGAAAATTTCGATTGTCTAGAGAAATGGGTAGCACTTGTTGAGCATGCCGAGAATAATTTGTCGATAGATATCTTTCTAGGCGAAAGCGATAAAAGCCTATTCTACAATACTTTGTCCCAATGCGAGATATTTGCCGACGAAGACGAAAGTGTCATGGACTGGTATCTGAATAGAGCGAAAGAAATGATATCTGGTTTTGGATTCCTTGATAATGCAGTTTTGCTTCTAAATAAAGCCCTTGAAATATGCGGAGATGGAAATACAGCAGCTGACGACACGACAATCCTTGATATTTTATCCTTACGAGCGAGTGCATATCACATTCACTGTATTGTAGAACTTGGTGTGCATCTGGATAGCAACCTTGTTGACCGAATGCAGTCTATGACAATTGAAGAGTTTGAAAGTCTCGGAGTGCTTGGAGCAATCCGTTTAATACTCAGTGGCTGCAGAGACAGCAGTGACACAATTTTTAGGTACAAAGAGTTACTGTGCCCAATGCTTTGCGATGATGGAGAAGGGACAGACTTCATAATCCGGTGCTGGCCTGACTTGACAACCGATGAACCATCATTCAGTGTTGACCGTAGAAAGGAGTTGGAGCTCGGCACTGTTTTGTTTTGTTTGGAAAATATCCAGGAAGCAGTTGAAGTAGATCACAGACAGTGCGACCGCGGACGGCATTCATCACTTATTGCTCTCTCCTTATGCGAAGCAGTTGTGACATCAAGTTCTATCGACGTCCCTACCCATGATAGAATTATTGACGACGAGCTATTCCTCATGCAGTTTGTTCTTGACACAGCAAAAATCGTTGGTAATTCTTTGACATCTTCTCATGTGGAAAAGTTATGGCACCTCTACGAATTCATGCCCACCTATCCGAATCAATTTGAACCACCCAACGATGGCTTACAAATTTTATCGCGAAGTGTGGATTGTTTGTATCGCAGTCTAACCGGACTTTCTATCGCGCTGAAATGGCAGCAGGAGGAGCCCGTTGAAGATTTCGCGCTGGAAAAAATCCTGCATGCCCATGAGGCATACTCAATAAACACCGGCGACACTGAATTGCATTCCTCGAAACTAGTAGCACTGGGAACAAAATTGATAGTCGTAATGATCCAAGGGTTTTCTGCTGCAAGTGCCTCGTGCATAGAATCTGACCAAGATACTTTATTTTGCCGTTTTGTATCTGATGTCACCGACGTGAACGAACATTGCTGCTACGGACTTCTTGTCAAGTCAACTACTTTCAATAATTCTTTGATCGAGACTCTCTTAGACCTGCATTCCTTTAGAATGCTGAGACGGTTTCTCTTGTGTGACCTAATCACTGAAGAAGCTCTAAGTGCAGCTGTTTTCAACTTCATCACAAAATTAGCTGCTGAGTACTGGGGAGGTGAAAACTCGAATCTCATCCAGATAATATCTGACTTCAAGGCTTGTTTTAGCGTTGCATCGCCTGCTTGCTGTTCAGTGGTTGACTCACTCAACTGCTTTATTGCTGCAACAACATTCATGAAGGACAGTCTCGGCTTTTCAAGAGGATCTATCCCTTCTTTTGATAAGTTTTTGAGTACATCGCCAATGTCATTGGTAGACCTCACTCTTGAGACAAATCCGCGTTGTGTATTCTTAGAGTGCCCAAGTTGGGATGATCCGACGTTTGTTTCGGCAGCAATGGCGAAGATATCTGAGCAATTCATAGAAGATATTGATAGCGTTGGCGTGGATATACCTCCTGTACCAGGAAATCATATTCTACATCTTGCGAATTTGGTTGGACTCGGAGATCCTAGGAGCCAATTTTTTGTCAAGAATCGCATTGTAGAGAATGCACTGAATAAAAATCAGCATGGCGTTGCATTGGCCTTATGCATGACCATGCTCCATGCCGTAATTTCTGGCGAAAAAAATGGTCATCGAATCGACACCCTTGCCGAAGAGACATTAATGAAGTCAATTGCAGCTACTGTATCACAACGTTCTTTGGCAAACGATGCTATAAGTGCTACCATCTGTAAACTGTGTCTGAGTTGGTACAAGGCTGACGATTGTGGTAATTATGCCGTCGAATCATTGAATTGCGTCATGCACACCTATAGCTTACTCGAAGACAAACATTTAAAGATGAAAACTACCGACAAAATCGAACAATGCGATCTCAGCAGCTCAATGCATGGTATTCTTTCAATGATCCATGCAATGGATGCAAGTTTCAGGACACCAGAAGATTCGTGCGAAAATATCACCGCTAACCATATTCTTCCATGGTGTTTAAAAACTCTCTTCGATTCCTCTATTTCCAATAATTATCATGCGGTTCACGTCCTTGAGCTTGCTGTAAGTTTTCTAACTGAAGCGAAGGCATCAAATGATGCTCTAAGATCAATGTCAAAATGCCTCAGTGAAATTGAAAACAGATCTTCTTTCGATGTACCCGATAATGCGTTCAAAGCTGATGGAGCTATCGTTGATAAACTCATCTATCGAGGCTATACCAGAAATGGTGCTTGTAGAGCTGCATTGATGACTAAAAATGAAAGTGCAAGTGCTGCTTTACTGTGGGCAGTTACCCATGCCGGCGATGCAAATTTTGATGAACCCATTGCAGTCCTTCGTCGAGAAAACGATTCTGCAAATAATGTCGTACCCAATGAAGGCGCAATTCGTGTAGCAACAATAATACTTGCGCGGGCAATTCATTACTTGGGACATAAGGACAATCAGACACCAACGGGTAATTCTCCGATCCCTGGACCTGTTACGGCTCACTTTCCAGTCCAAAAGACAGGTGAAAGATCTCCAATTACGTTAAAAGAAACGGGAAAAAAGAAACCGCATATTATAGATGTGAGTGTAGTTCCGAGCATAAACACTGACCATTACAGCGTTGCAGAAAAATCGCATCATCGGCCGAAAACAAGGATGATTGTAGTTCCAACGAAGATCAAAGTGGACAGTTCGCAGCCTGAAAAGAAAAAACTCGTCGAGGGAGGCCGCCAACTTCTAATGAGACAAAGAGGACATCTGAGGAGAAACCAACGCAGCAAACTTGCCGCTGAAGGTCGTCGTATTTTAGACGAAGCAAAAGGAAGAGGAAGGAGCACAAATTCTTGTAGATCAATTGAAAGCGCGGGCAGTGGTATTAGCTCTTTTACGTGGAACGAAAGGGAAATTTGTATTCTGGATTCTCCGCAAGACGAAGAGAGTCAAAGCGGGATTATCCAAACGGAATTCTCAGCTTCCAAGGAGTATCAATATTCAGCAAATATTGCTACAGGACCCAAATCACTGCAAGAAGAACTTTCACGAATTAAAACTGAAGGAAGCTCTGAAGTGCGTCTCCGCATTGAGGCCAAAAAAGAAGCTGCAAGATTGCAGTCTGGAAAGGAGGTCAGACTACGGATTCAAGCAGAAGAAGAAGCTGCACGATTGCAGGCAGAAGAGGAGGAGCGTCTTAGATTGCAACATCATCAAGAGGAAGAACATCTTCGCATCGAGGCCGAAGAAGCAGAAGCTGCTAGAATGAAACAACAAGAGCAAGAGAAAGAGCAAGAACGTCTACGAATCGAGGCTAAAGATGCAGAAGAACGTCTTCGTATTCAGGCTGAAGCAGCAGAAGCAGCTAG
>Ga0209712_10003764_pt1 | contig 12235 bp, 6 predicted proteins | sample ArcOceMetagenome_FD_187443 | JGI IMG/M metagenome (GOLD analysis project Ga0209712, IMG submission 187443) | Marine eukaryotic phytoplankton communities from Arctic Ocean - Arctic Ocean - Greenland ARC118M Metagenome (SPAdes) (version 2) | ecosystem: Environmental > Aquatic > Marine > Oceanic...
CAGCAAGTAGGCGCAGATTTTTATTATACGCGCCCTGAGCCGCTTGGCGTATGTGCTGGCATAGGTGCGTGGAATTACCCATTACAAATAGCCTGTTGGAAAGCAGCTCCTGCCCTTGCCTGTGGCAACGCGATGATTTTTAAACCTTCGGAAGAAACACCATTAGGTGCATTAAAGTTAGCTGAAATTTTTATTCAAGCCGGTGTACCCCAGGGCGTATTTAACGTTATTCAAGGTGATGGCAAAGTGGGCGCTTGGCTAACTCATCATCCAGATATTGCTAAAGTCTCTTTTACTGGCGAAGTCGGCACAGGTAAAAAAGTGATGGCGGCAGCCGCAGGCACACTCAAAGAAGTGACCATGGAGCTAGGTGGCAAATCACCTTTAATTATTTTTGATGATGCCGATATCGATAATGCCGTATCTGCGGCAATGCTGGGCAATTTTTACACTCAGGGAGAGATTTGTACTAATGCTACTCGGGTATTTGTACATAAAAATATTTACCCGGTGTTTATTGAAAAATTACATAGCCGTATCAAAGCCAATATTGTGGCTGGTGACCCTATGCATCCCGACACTAACTTTGGTGCGCTTATCTCCAAGAAACATCAAGACTTAGTACTTAGCTTTATTGAAAAGGGTAAAGCACAAGGGGCGACTCTATTATGCGGAGGAAAGGCACTGCAACCTCAAAGTGCTCCCGATGGCTATTTTGTTGCGCCTACGGTATTTACTGATTGTGAAGACGATATGAGTATTTGTCGCGAAGAAATATTTGGCCCGGTTATGGCAGTGCTAACGTTTGAAGATGAAGACGAAGTGATCGCTCGTGCTAACAATACTCACCTGGGTTTAGCTGCGGGAGTATTTACCCAAGATATTAGCCGGGCACACCGAGTCATTCATCAGATGCAAGCGGGTATATGTTGGGTGAACAGTTACGGTTTATCTCCTGTTGAAATGCCGGTAGGCGGTTATAAGCAGTCAGGAATAGGCCGCGAAAACGGCTTAGCTACACTTAAACAATTTACTCAGTTGAAATCGATATATGTCGGTTTACAACCTTTAGATAGTCCGTTTTAGAGGCCGCTAATGAATATCCAAGCAGATTATGATTACATCATTGTTGGCGCAGGCTCTGCAGGTTGTGTGCTGGCGAATCGTTTAACCGAAGACCTATCCAGCAGTGTGCTGTTGTTAGAAACCGGCGGCAGTGACAAAAGTATTTTTATTCAAATGCCCACTGCGTTGTCTATCCCCATGAACAGCAAAAAATATGCCTGGCAGTTTGAAACTCAACCTGAGCCCTACTTAAATGATCGCAAAATGCATTGCCCTAGAGGCAAAGTGTTAGGCGGTTCATCGTCAATCAATGGCATGGTGTATGTGCGTGGTCATGCTAGGGATTTTGATGAATGGCAACAAAGCGGTGCCACAGATTGGGATTATTCCCATTGTCTGCCTTACTTTAAAAAAGCCGAAACGTGGGCGTTTGGGGCTGATGATTATCGTGGTGAAAAAGGACCACTTGGCGTTAACAATGGCAATCAAATGCAAAACCCACTGTATCAAGCCTTTATAGATGCGGGAACAGATGCCGGGTATTTTGCCACCGACGATTATAACGGTGAGCAACAAGAAGGCTTTGGACCTATGCATATGACAGTCAAAAATGGCCGCCGTGCATCCACTGCCAATGCGTATTTACGCCCTGCCATGCAGCGCCCCAACTTAACGGTTGTGACCCATGCCTTAGTACATAAAGTGCTGCTTGAAGATAAAACAGCAGTCGGAGTACGTTTTGCTCACAAAAATCAGACTCATGAAATAAAAGTTAATAAAGAGGTGATTTTAAGTGCTGGCTCTATTGGCTCTCCGCACCTCTTGCAACTCTCTGGTATTGGCTCTAAAGAGGTATTGGATAAAGCAGGTATAGAGTGTCTGCATGAACTAAACGGCGTAGGTGAAAACTTGCAAGACCACCTGGAATTCTACTTTCAATTCAAATGCACCCAGCCCATTACTCTCAATGGTGAATTAGACTGGTGGAGTAAGCTCAAAATTGGAGTGCGCTGGATTTTGAAAAAAGACGGTTTAGGTGCCACTAACCATTTTGAATCCTGTGGCTTTATTCGTTCAAAAGCTGGGGTACAATGGCCTGATTTACAATATCACTTTTTGCCTGCTGCGATGCGTTACGATGGTAAAGAAGCGTTTGCTGGACACGGTTTTCAGGTGCATATCGGTCATAACAAACCCAAAAGTCGGGGGTGCGTCAAGGTGGTATCTTCACAACCAGATGTCGCACCACAGATCAGTTTCAACTATTTGCAACATCAGGATGACATCCAAGGGTTTAGAGACTGCGTTAGGTTAACGCGTGAAATTATCAATCAACCCGCTCTTGATGGTTATCGAGGAGAAGAAATTCAACCTGGGATGCATATTCAAAGTGATGCACAGATTGATGCCTTTGTGCGTGAGTCAGTAGAAAGTGCCTATCACCCAAGCTGTTCATGTAAGATGGGTACAGACGAACTGTCTGTGGTTGACCCAGAAACAAAAGTACACGGCATTCACGGTTTACGTGTGGTGGACTCGTCGATTTTTCCGACCATTCCTAATGGAAATTTAAACGCTCCAACCATTATGTTGGCAGAGCGCGCAGCCGACATCATAAGAGGTCAAACACTGTCTCCAGAAAAAGTTAAGGTAACAGGGGATCCACAATGGCAAGTTCAACAACGAGCTAACCAACCTAAACGACAATAATAAGGGCTAAGCTATCACATATTTTTTGGTTGTACTTTTTTCGGTTGTACTATGACAATTTGGTTATCAGCAGGTATTTTATTTACTTTTTTTTGCATTGGCTGCATTTTATTTAAATGGGGAAATGTACGTTGTATCGGTGTGACGCCTGTCAGCACTTTTACCTTTATTGCTATTTTGTTTACCTCTGGGTTAGATGTAGGGCTGATAATGTTTCCCTTAACTGAGTTTGCTGGCTACGCAGACATTGCCACCAGCCCAGAGTATGCGTTTACTAACCCCTTAGCGATTGAATTCGGCTATTGGGCGTTTTTGATTTGGGGTTTCTATTTTTTAACCTGCTTTTACTTTTGCATTATTGAGCCTAAAGTTCAGTTTTTTTCTATCCCGATTATCAAATTTATCAATAACTTAGTCATAATCGGCACCTGTGCATTTACCGCTTATTTATTATTAAGTAATTTACCTTGGTATATTCCCCAGCTTGCTGATGAAGGCGCACTCACCGCCAGCTTTTATTTGATTGTGTTAATTGTGATAGCGGCTGCCGTTTATTCGAGCACTGATTTCCGTTATGTACGTTTACTTAGCCTTGGCAGTACTTGGTTATTCTTTGCGCTGATTGCTTTAATGTGGTCAGGAGCATTGTTGACAGACCAAGGCAATGTCAGCGAGTTTTTACACACCTTTACCTTATTGGGCGGCTACTTTTCGAATATTGAGCAATTTGTTTTACCACTTAATGCTTATCATGAATTCTATCTATATTGGTGGTTTGCTTGGAGCATTATGATTGGTCAATTTACCGCACGTTTTGTTGGTGGGTTGCGCACTTATCAAATATTTTTAGCCATGTTGATATTCCCTTCTATCCCGATCGCCATATGGTTTGTAGGTCTGTATTATTATCACCTCAACGAGTTAAGTATTGCAGGCTGGTTGAATGGTTTTATGGTGGCCGTAGGCATACTCTTTGTAATCAATTCATTGGACTCCTTGATACGCCTTTACAGCGACAACTTAAACCTCACCATTACCCGTATTGGTAAGGTCCCCTATTTTATGGGCAACCTTCTAGTTTTAAGTGGCCTGACCTTGTTGTTCACTTTAGATTTTTTACAAATCCAGTGGGTAGGTGCCATAGTGATTGGCTTAATGTTTAGTTGTTTACTGTTTATTGTATGTACCCGCTTTAAATCAGTGATCGAGATTGAGAACAGTCCTGAACAAAACATTTTAGACTTTCATGCTATTGAACGAATTAAGTAACGAATTTATCTTAAAAGATAACAAGTTGATTTCACTGGGAACAGACATTTTTTTAAGCTATATCAATGCAATAAATCTTTGTAAAAAGCATAGTTCTACGGACAAGAAACACGTTCAACTATGATAGAAGACAGTAAGTAATTTACCGTGCACTTGGCGCTGATGATGGCAAATCTTCGCTTAAGCTATATTCTGTTAGCGAAGCATACTTCCTATATGGTGATATTATTTATCTATGGATGTGGTTTTCTCTATCCAATGCTCTTATCTAGATTTCTCTGTTGATCCACCTCTACACTTGCTTATTAACCTTTCGTTAACATTTTCATCATATTATTCAATGAATTAGTCGTTACTATGATGAAAATTTAGATTTTTGCTCTGACAAAAAAAGGCTACAATAGCCTTGTACCACTATTTGCCACTTCCTTTGGAGAAATCATGGATAAAAAAACCGAGTCTCGTAAGAGCGTGAGTTCCCGCTCAACGACCCAAAAAGCGTTACGCATTAACCTTGATGAAAAGAAATACGGCACAATAGTGGAAATTGGTGCAGGGCAAGAAGTCGCCCGACAGTTTTTCTTGGCAGGTGCTGCGGCAGGTACCATTGCCAAAACCATGTCTGCCTATGACATGAAATTTTCAGATGCCATATACGGTGTGCAAGATGACGGCCGCTATGTCAGTAAAGCGCGTGTTAAAGCCATGATGGAACAAGAATTTGACTTGGTGGTTGACCGAGTGGGTGACATTCGCTCTAAGTCGTCGCGTTATTTTGCCTATGCAGCCACGGTTTCGGCAAAAAGTTTTAATCGTAAAAACGAATGCCATGCATGGTGCGGTGTGCGCGTACAGATGTATCCTGGCGCAAAACCTTCAAACATCACAGTGCATGTTAGGATGCTTGACGACAATGCTGAAGCGCAACAACAGGCATTAGGTGTGCTTGGCGTCAACCTTATCTACGCCGCTTACCATTATTTTGAAAACCCTAAACAAATTATTGATTCATTAACTGATGGCATGAAAGCCGATCGCATTGAAATTGACTCAATCGATTTTGAAGGTCCTTACTTTGAAGATGCTGACAATAGAATTAAAAACATCCACCTTATCCGTAGTTGGAAAACCCGTGCCATCATGTTTAAACCCGATGGCAGTGTGGCGGTGCCAGCTGAGGTGTTATACAAAAAAAATATACTCACTATTCGAGGCTCATTCCGCCCAGTCACCAAATTAAATGTAGACATGATTGAGCAGGGACAAAATTCCTTTTCTGAGCTGCCCGGAGTCGACCCAAGCAACACGATTGCTATAGCTGAAATATCTCTTAACGATGCCCACGGTAACGATGCGAAAGTGCCAGAAAGTGACATTGTGGCAAGAGTACAACTACTCAACTCCCTTGGTTATAACGTAATGATCTCGGATTACACCCGTTACTTCTCTCTCAGAGCCTACTTCCGTCAATTTACCCAGTTACAAATCGGTATAGTGATGGGTATGGTGAATGTTAAGCAGATATTCGATGAGAAATTCTACCGAGGTGTAGAAGGCGGAATATTAGAAGGTTTTGGTAAACTGTTTCCAGACAATACGCGTATATTTATCTACCCAGAAATGGATACAGATGGCCAACTAACAGAATTTACAGATGTGAAAGTGCCTGAGCATTTACGCTTTTTGTACCGTCATTTACTAGAAAACGGCTTTTTACATGGTATCGAATGCAGTGATCCAGCATTGTTGAATATCTATTCCCGTAACATCCTGCAACAAATTTCAGGTGGCAAAGGTGATTGGAAAAAAGATTTACCTGAAGGTGTGGCACAAGAAATTATGAATAATAAATTCTTTGACTATCGTGGTTAGATAGCGTCGTTTTTTAAAAAAAGTGGGTATAAAACTTGATTTTCGTGCTCACTTTTTTGTCATCCTCCCTCGCCTATCATAATTATTTCCTCTTAAATACGCCCTCAATGCATTTTGCCCTGATGCAAAGGCAAGCTCATTAGCATTGACAGTCGACATATCCAACCAAAGATAACGACTCACTTCATCTTGCTGCAAAACTAAAGCAGGTTTAGTGGTTAGATGGATCTCAAAAAAGCTGTCTAAAGTATAATAAAGCACGTCTTGGTAAAGGTAACGATTCGGGTAAGAAAAAAGGTACCGCATGTTGTCAATGGGCAGCTGTAATTCTTCTAATAACTCTCGTGTTAACGCCTGCTCATTTGATTCGTTGTAATCAACAAAGCCACCAGGGAAGTCTAACTTTCCCTTGGATGGCCGTTGTGCCCTTTGCACCAGTAACATTTGTTGGTCACAAACAATCACCCCGCTAACTGCAGCGGCGACATTATGAAAATACACAAAGCCACACAAGCTGCATCTAAAGGCTTTTTCTCCTTGCTTGAGGAGACTGGGCTGAGCGCATTTTACGCAATGCAAGGTTGGGGCATCATTAACCATACTGACCGAGTTTGGGGTAAGCAATTAAATAGGTGAGCCCGGCGGTAAAGGTTTTAATGTAAACTGCGTATGCCATTTACCTAGACGCCAATACTGTTCCAACTGACGAGCCATTACTTCGTTGTGAGCATTGCGCTTTTTATTTTTTAACCACTTGTGTAAATCAATCAACTGTAATGCCATTTCGCCCCGAGCTTCAGGTGCCAATTTTTCCTGTTGCATGGCTTGTACCACTTGATCTAACACTAAATAATTGATCCGTTTACTTAGCTGCGGGTAGTCTCTGTCGATACCGTCTTTTATGGTCAGTTTAAACAGTTCAGTCAATAAATACGCCAAATCAGGTACGCCTTTTAACCGGTGTTTTTGTTGCGCAATACGGTTTAAACGTTCAGCTTGTAACAATAGGTTAAGACTGTAACCTGCGGCAGATTCTGCGGCGCTAATGGGGTCAAATGTATGCCCGGTTCGCCCTTTGAAACTTTCGCGATTGCGGCTTTCACCATAAGCTTTTGGAGTAATCAATTGAACCACAGACTCAGGAATACTCAAAAAATCACTCTGCAGGGTATTTAACATGGCCGTGAGGGCATCTTTTTGCTGTTTAGCAGAAATGACTTTGACACCCTTAGCAACTGAATAATCACCTTTTGATTCGTACTCGTAGTTCACCCCACCAATTAACTTAGCAACCGCATCTAACTGATAACGATGAAACAAATAAATAGGGGCAAAAATTTCCTCCAAAGAAGACAGTGTGGCACCGGTTTTAATGGTTTTAAGACCAAAGTTTGCTATAGCCACTTTGCGCACTTCGCTGATCCGAGTTAGCTCTCTAACAGGGTCTGCGCCATTGTCCCAAAGGTGCCCTTCTACATTGGCTGCATGAGACTGACGAGCGTCTGGGTCGGACTGATACTTGAACCCTTTAGCCCTAGCATCACTGACTAAATGTTTTAACGCTTGTTGTTCGGTAATGGCATCGGGGTATTCTTGATAACCATAAGCCACCACATATTTATCCCACGCTCCCATGCCCACATCGTAAGCATTATCTAAACTGATTTTACCATCCTTAACACTCACCAAAGGATGCGGGTAATCCATCACGGATTCTCGACCATATTCGCTGGCTGCAAAGTTATGAGAAATGCCTAAGGTGTGCCCTACCTCGTGAGCAGAAAGCTGACGAATACGCGCCAGGGCCATGTCTGTTTGTTTAGAGGTATCTACTTGATCATCAGACAGGTTATGTCTACTAGCAACGTCCGAAGCAGCCCCATCTCCACTAAAGGGGCTAGTCAAACCCAAGGCAATTAAATAATCCTGTTTAACCCGCAGTGAACCCAAGGTGACATGACCTTTAATAATTTCGCCGCTACGGGGATCAATAACAGAGGAGCCATAAGACCACCCCCGAGTTGCTCTATGTACCCACTGGATCACGTTGTATCGCACATCCATAGGATCAGCATCATGTGGTAACACTTTAACCTGAAAAGCATTTTTATAGCCTATAGCGTTAAAAGCTTGATCCCACCATAAAGCGCCGTCTTTTAATGCACTCATTACCGGCTCAGGAATGCCAGGGTCAAGGTAATAAATAATAGGGTCAATTGCCTCGCTCATATCCGCATTGGGCTGCTTTTTATTCAAACGGTGGCGAGGAATAAACTGTTTTTTCATGCTTTCTTGAATTGGCACTGAGTAATCTTCATAACCCACTGACCAGAATCCGGAAAAAGGTACAAATTTTCTTGGTTGATAATCCGTATTGGGTAACTTCACCAATGAATGATGTAAATGCACAGAAATACTAATGGGATCTGGCGTAACCTGATACACATACTGACCCGGTTTAGAGCCACCAAAGGTTACTAGAGCTTCTAGTTCAGTATTTTCAGGGAATGATTTACTACGCTTTAAAAATACCCCACTACGCGTTAAATCAACCTTATAGCTACCTTGTTCAGTTGCTGTTAGACGTTGAGAAATTTGATGAATATCAGACAGTAAAAAATCAGTATAATCGATAACAACTATATCGCCGTCAGTGGCCACAATAGAGAAACCAGCAATGACCGAATCAGCAAAAGCTTCGTCAATACTCGCTTGTTCGGCAAGGTTAGATGAACTAGCGCGATACTGTGTATTCAATTGTTTAAGCAGTACCTTGTTACCATAACGCTCGAATTTCACTAATCGAGTATCACCCAACTGCCCACGATCTAAGCCTATATCATTGGAGCCAATACCCTGTGGCATACTACTTTGAAATAAAAAAGGTTGCTCAAACTTGTCGATCTTTAAGAAAACTTTGTCAGTCTCTATTTGATAATAAAAATCAAAAAAACCGGATTTATGCTGCATGTCAGCAGTAAAACCCGCTATCGGTTTAGCATTTTCGATTTCATCAGCAGTCGACAAAGCAGATATAAAGATAAAACAAACTAAAAACATTCTCATAAAAACGCATTTCCTTAATAATTAATTGTGCACAAAGCAACATTATCTAAAATTGTTCCTAAAGAGAAGATTAACTGGAGTATTGAGAAAACCAATGGTCGTTCAAAAATGGTGCAGAAAAAGCACTTTTTAAGTGCGCGAGATATAATCATGAATTTTATAACGCATAGTAAAGTTTTTTATATAAAGTCACAAAAAAAAACTTAGCTATATCGTGCACCCACGATAGGTTGAGGATAAAAGTGTGATTATATTTCACGTGCAAACATTTCGACCGAACACTGCACCACAAAAATGCATAAAACAAAAAAACAAAAAAATAACAAACTTGTTACAAAAACGCTATAAAAATTCCATAAACATTAAAAAAAACTAAAAAACTGTTATTTATCATATGCATGATGAATAAATAAAAAATTTAAAACAATAAATAACGTCATTAAAACCACTATTTACATGTGGTTTTAAACGCTTCAGATCACATTTAAATAAACTTCACTATAAAAACAAAAAAAATAAAACAATTACCTTAAAGCATTGATTTTATTGAATTTATAAAATAGGCAAACTATTTGCTTTGACATATCCCTGCATACAAGAAAGAATGCGAGGTGTAAGAGAATACTCTCGAAACGGAATTTGATGGAAGTAAAAATGGACACCCAACAATCTGGCGCGGTAAAAAACAATACCAATAAGTTTGCAGCGATTTACCGCCTAGTCGATATTATTTTAATACAATCCCTGTTGTATTTTTGTGTAGTAATGTACTCACAAGATTACACATTGTCATATTTTACTTTATCCCTTATTGGCTCGGTAGGTTTTGCATTAATAGCAGAGTCATTTGCTCTTTATCGATCTTGGCGCGCAGGTTTTTTCAATCAAGTCATATTTTACACCATCATATGTTGGATTTTCGCAAGTCTATTGGTATTGACTTATCTGTTTGTGTCTAAAACTACCGCAGATTATTCCAGGGTTTCACTTTTACTGTGGATGTTTTCAACACTTAGCACATTGCTAACGTGGCGCTATTGCTTTCAATTATTTTTGCGGAACATGCGTAGCAAAGGTCTCAATACTCGCAATATAGTCATATTTGGATTATCAGAAAAAGGTATACGCCTAGCCAAAGAAGTCGTGGACAACCCAGAGAGTGGTTATCGTTTGGCTGCATTCTATGATGACAGAGAAAAGGTGCGATTAGATGAGGAGTATCATTATTTTTTGAGAGGCGATGTTGCCGAAGGTATCAAAAACGTCAAAAAGGGTAAATATGATGTGGTCTACGTTACGCTCCCCATACTAGCGCAGACACGAATTCAAGATATATTATTCGCACTCGGTGACTCAACAGCCACAGTCCATGTAGTACCCGACCTATTTATGTATTGCCTGATGCACGGTGAAATGTCCCATGTGGGTAATATTCAAACCATAAGTGTTTACGACAACCCTATGAAAGGGGGCTTAGCCGTAATCAAAAGACTAGAGGACTTAATACTCGCCAGTGGCATCATGACGTTGATTACTATCCCAATGCTAGTGATTGCTGTGTGGATAAAATGCACGTCAAAAGGTCCCATCATATTTAAGCAAGACCGTTACGGTTTAAACGGCAGAAAAATCAGGATGTGGAAATTCCGCTCCATGACCGTCACAGAAAATGACGCCGTGGTCACACAAGCCAAGAAAGGTGACACTAGGATTACTAAAGTAGGTGCCTTTTTACGCCGAACCTCATTAGATGAACTGCCACAATTTATCAATGTACTCAAAGGCGACATGTCGGTCATTGGCCCAAGGCCACATGCGGTAGCGCACAATGAAGAATACCGAAAAATCGTAGATTTTTACATGTTACGACACAAAGTTAAGCCCGGCATAACTGGTTGGGCACAAGTTAATGGTGCCCGTGGCGAAACAGAAACTGTTGATAAAATGAAAACTAGGATTGAGTACGACCTGGAATACATCAGAAACTGGTCGCTGTGGTTGGATTTCAAAATAGTGATATTTACGGTTTTTAGAAGTTTCAATGATAAGAATGCGTACTGATTTGTGATATTGATTTGTTATAAGGATTTAAAATGAAAGTTACGTTTTACGGTATTGGTTATGTAGGTTTAGTACAGGCAACGGTGCTTGCCGACGCGGGTCACGATGTGTGCTGTGTGGATATAAACGAAAGCCGCATCGCAAATCTTAAAAAGGGTATTGTGCCTATTTTTGAACCGGGGTTAACCCCGCTAGTTGAAAAAAATCATGCTGAAGGACGCCTTATCTTCACCACCGATGCCAAATTTGGTGTTGAATTTGGTGACTTGCAATTTATTGCAGTAGGGACTCCCCCCGATGAAGACGGCTCAGCCGATTTGAAATATGTGCTAAAAGTGGCCGAAACCATAGCCACCCACATGAGCTCAAACAAGGTTATTATCAATAAATCGACCGTGCCTGTAGGCACCGCCGACAGAGTGAGCGCGCAAGTACAAAGTGTGCTCGACAGCCGAGACTCCCAGTTAACCTTTGCCGTAGTGTCAAACCCAGAGTTTTTAAAAGAAGGCGCCGCAGTAAACGATTGCCAACGCCCTGATCGCATCATAATAGGCACTGATTCAAACGACGCAGAAAAGTTAATACGCTTACTCTATGAACCCTTTAATCGTAATCACGAAAAAATCATTGTGATGGACGTTAAAAGTGCTGAACTTACCAAATACGCGGCAAACTGCATGCTGGCAACAAAAATCAGCTTTATGAATGAAATGGCCAATATTGCAGAGCGCGTGGGGGCAGACATTGAAAATGTGCGTCATGGTATAGGCTCGGACCCGCGTATTGGTTACCAATTTATATATCCAGGTTGTGGCTACGGCGGCTCCTGTTTTCCTAAAGATGTCCAGGCATTGGTGCGCACTACAGATGGGATTGGCTACGAGTCTGAAATATTAAAAGCGGTTGAACGAGTAAATTTTCGCCAGAAAGACAAGTTGTTTGGTTACATTTCAAAACACTTCAAACTTGAGCAACACCCCGATGCCTTGAAAGGCAAAACCTTTGCACTGTGGGGCTTGTCATTTAAACCTAATACCGACGATATGCGCGCGGCGTCAAGCCTAGTATTAATGGCGTCTTTATGGGCAGCCGGTGCCAAAGTACAAGCGTACGACCCAGAAGCCATGGAAGAAACCCAGCGTATTTGTGGTAACCGCAAAGACCTTGCACTAATGGGCACCAAAGAAGCGGC
>Ga0209712_10003765_pt1 | contig 12228 bp, 8 predicted proteins | sample ArcOceMetagenome_FD_187443 | JGI IMG/M metagenome (GOLD analysis project Ga0209712, IMG submission 187443) | Marine eukaryotic phytoplankton communities from Arctic Ocean - Arctic Ocean - Greenland ARC118M Metagenome (SPAdes) (version 2) | ecosystem: Environmental > Aquatic > Marine > Oceanic...
GACCCGTCTATTTACCGTATTATTTTGTTTGATCAGCGCGGCTGCGGGCGATCCGGTCCCAACGCGAGCGTTGAGGCGAACACGACGTGGCATTTGGTTGCAGATATTGAACTGATCCGCGAAACGCTAGGCATCGACTGTTGGGTTGTATTTGGCGGGAGTTGGGGTGCGACGCTGTCGTTGATTTACGCCCAAGCGCACCCTGATCGTGCGACAGCGCTTGTGCTGCGTGGCGTATTCTTGATGACCCAGCCGGAGCTTGACTGGTTCTATGGTGGCGGGGCTGGCGTTTTCTGGCCGGATCTTTGGGGGCATTTTTCCAGTTTGATCCCAAAAGATGAGCAGGATGATTTTATTGTGGCCTACCACAAGCGGCTATTCTCGGGCGATTTGCAAAGCGAAATCCGTCATGCGCGTGCATGGGCCTCTTGGGAAAATGCGCTTGCGTCTATAGAAAGCAATGGACCAAGCGGTGACAGCCCTGCGGGATATGCCCGCGCATTCTCGCGGCTAGAAAACCACTATTTCTATCACGCTGGCTTCCTTGGTCCAGACCAACAGATTTTGGACAATATGGATAGAATCGCCCACATTCCTGGAGCGATTGTCCAAGGGCGGTTTGATATGATTTGCCCCCCCGTGTCCGCGCATAAGTTGGCGCAACTTTGGCCAAATTCGCGCCTGACGTTGATCGGCAAAGCGGGTCATGCATTGTCAGAACCGGGGATTAGTGCAGAACTTGTTCGGATTATGGACCAGATGGGCGCACAGGGCATTGGTTGACTTTGGGGTTTACAGGTCGAGGTCAGTTGTTAAGGTTGATATCTTAACCATCTGGGAACTTGAATTTTGGGCAACGTCCTAAGCATTATACTTCAACGGCTTGCACTGGGCTTACTTACTCTTTTGATTGTTTCCATCGTGATCTTTGTGGCGGTTAACATGCTGCCTGGTGACTTTGCTGAATTGATCCTTGGTCAAGGGGCCACCCCCGAAGCCGTCAAATCTATTCGTGAAGATCTTGGTCTCGATCAGCCACTGGTTAGCCGGTATTTCGGATGGCTTGGTGGAATGTTGACGGGTGATCTTGGTACCAGCTTTTCGCAATTGAATTTCCAGACCAATTTGGGTGGGGGAGCGGGTAAGACCGTCGCCCAACAAATTGCACCACGTTTTGCTAACACGATGTTCCTTGCGACGGTCACTGCGGCGATTGCGGTGCCGGTTGCCGTAGTGTTGGGCATTCTTGCCGCATTATACCGCAACACCATTTTTGACCGTGCGGCCAACATATTTACGCTCAGCTCCATCAGTAGCCCTGAATTTTTCATGGCCTATGTGCTGATCCTATTCTTTGCTGTTTTGAACCCGATCCTGCCGTCGCTGTCGAACATCTATGACGGAATGGCGTTTAGTGATCGGTTAAACAAATCCTTGCTGCCTGCGTTGACGCTGACATTGGTTGTAACCGCACACATGATGCGGATGACGCGTGCCGCGATCATTAACTTACTGGCTTCGCCTTATATTGAAATGGCGCGCCTCAAAGGCATGTCGCCAATGCGCGTGATCGTCAAACATGCGCTGCCTAACGCGCTGGCACCGATCATAAACGTAGTTGCGTTGAACCTTGCTTACCTGATCACTGGTGTTGTTGTGGTCGAGGTGGTGTTCGTCTATCCGGGCATCGGTCAGCTGTTTGTGGATAGCGTGAAAATTCGAGACATCCCCATCGTTCAAGCCTGTTGCTTGATCTTTGCTGCCGCTTACATCCTGTTGAACCTGACAGCCGACGTTATGTCGATCCTGTCCAACCCACGTCTGCGGCATCCAAAATGAGCTTTATTTTCGGCACAATTATCTGTCTTGCCATTATCGCTGGTACTGCGTGGGCATTCCGCAGACTTGGTCAGTATGGAACGGGCAATGCGCCGCAATATCGCGATATGTCGTTAGGTGTGGCGTTTGGATATGTCCTTGCGCTGGTCGTGCTCGTTTGGTTGGGCTTGGCGTACGTCGCATCATTAAGCAGTGACACCGTCGTTGCGAACAAATTCTTTTTCCTCGGCGTCGCGATTAACGGGTTCATCCTGTTTTCCATCGCCGCATGGCTGTTTCGGGTGATTGGGCGTCACGTTGGCACAGAGAGCACACGCAAGCTGTTCCGTGTGATGCCGCTGACCGCATCCTTTGGTGTGCTGATAATTCTGGTCTATGCGATCCTTGCGATCTTCGCGGGTGCGATCGCGCCTTATGGCCAAGATGAAATTTTGCAGGGTGTTGCAGCTAACATCATTCCTGGTGGTGATCCGGCGCTGGGCGGTGATCCTGCATTCCCGTTGGGCACAGACCAGATTGGCCGCGATATCATGTCGCGCCTGATTTACGGTGCAAAAAATACGGTGGGTATCGCGTTTGCCACCACACTTTTGGCGTTCTTTATTGGCGGATCACTTGGTTTTCTTGCAGCGGTCGTTGGTGGCTGGACAGACCAAATCCTGTCGCGTGGCGTTGATGTGTTGATGGCGATCCCGTCACTGATTTTTGCGCTGCTGTTAATGACAATCGCATCCGTTTGGTCGTCTCGACTTGGCATTCCGCTGACCGTGTTCATGGTGCTGATCATTGCGGTGATTGATAGCACTCGTGTGTTCCGTTTGGCCCGTGCAGTTGGGCAAAACATCGTTGTGATGGATTATATTGAGGCCGCAAAGCTGCGCGGAGAAGGCATGTGGTATCTCGTGTTTCGAGAAATTCTGCCAAACGCGACTGCACCGTTACTGGCTGAGTTTGGTCTGCGGTTCTGTTTTGTGTTTCTGACCATCGCAGCGCTGTCGTTCCTTGGCGTCGGCATCCAGCCACCGCTGGCCGATTGGGGCACCATGGTGCGTGATAGTGCGGCGTTCATTAACTTCGCGCAGTTTGCACCAAAGGCGGCGCTAACACCGCTGCTGGCGGCTGGCGCAATTGCCTTGCTGACTGTCGCTGTCAACTTTGTTGTTGACTGGATGTTGCATAGATCATCGGGGTTGCAGGAATGACTGATACGCTGCTTGAAATTCGTGGATTATGGCTCGAGGGTCAATCTGAAGAAAAATGGAAACCGATTATCAATGGTGTCGACTTGACCTTGAAAAAGGGTGAGGTGCTGGGGTTGATCGGTGAATCTGGCGCAGGAAAATCCACGCTTGGGTTGGCTGCAATGGGGTTCTGCCGTGACGGTGTGCGTATTTCTCACGGATCCGTTGAATTCGATGGCATTGATCTGCTGACTGCATCTGCTGCCGTGAAGCGTGGCCTGCTGGGTAAGCGTATCGCCTATGTCGCGCAATCTGCCGCCGCGAGCTTTAACCCTGCCCACCGTATCATTGATCAGCACGTTGAAGGACCGACGCAGCACCGCGTTATGTCGCGTGCCGAAAGTGAAGCCGACGGCATGGCGCTTTATGCAAAGTTGCGTTTGCCTAACCCAGACCAGATCGGATTTCGGTATCCGCATCAGGTATCTGGTGGACAGCTGCAGCGCGCGATGACTGCGATGGCGATGGCGTGCCGACCTGATCTGATTATCTTTGATGAACCTACAACTGCGCTTGATGTGACGACCCAAATCGAAGTGTTGGCGTCGATTCGTGATATCGTAAAAGACTTTAATACTGCCGCAATCTATATCACCCATGATCTGGCTGTTGTGGCCCAAATGTCTGACAAAATTAAGGTCTTGCTGAAGGGTGACGAGGTTGAAACTGCCGACACGCGCACGATGCTGTCAGCACCGACGCAAGAATACACAAAATCCCTTTGGGCTGTGCGCAGCTTTGAGCGGCCTTTGAAATCACCTGTTGTTGCGGGCTCCATTCCTTCTGTGTCCGTGCAAAATGTTGATGCTGCGTATGGCAAATCCAAGGTGCTGTTTGACGTCAGTTTTGACATGCACGAAGGACGTACGGTTGCCGTAGTTGGCGAATCTGGGTCCGGCAAATCGACCGTTGCGCGTTGTATCACAGGGCTATTGCAGACGACCGCTGGACAGATCAGTTTTGGTGGAGAGGTTATGCCTGCCAATTACCGTAAGCGGACCAAGGACCAATTGCGCCAAGTACAGATGATTTACCAAATGGCCGATACTGCGCTAAACCCGCGCATGTCGATCGGCGAGATTATTGCGCGGCCTGTGCAGTTTTATCTTGGTCTGACTGGCAAGGCGAAGCGTGCCCGCGTAGATGCGTTGCTTGACCAGATCGAGTTAGAGCCGTCCGAGTATTATAACCGGCTGCCGTCCGAGCTTTCAGGTGGTCAAAAACAGCGGATTGGTATCGCGCGTGCGCTTGCCGCCGAGCCAAAGTTTATTATCTGTGATGAGGTAACGTCAGCCTTGGATCAGCTGGTTGCTGAAGGTATCTTGCGCTTGCTAGCTAAACTGCAAGATGACCTAAAATTGTCATATATGTTTATTACCCATGACCTTGCAACTGTCCGCGCAATCGCTGATGAAGTGGTTGTCATGAAAGATGGGCGCGTCGTTGAGGCGGGTCCGAAAAAGGAAATGTTTACACCACCCCATCACCCGTACACCGATTTATTGCTGTCATCCGTGCCCGAAATGGACCCTGATTGGCTGACAAATTTGTTACAGGAACGCGGAGTTGATAACATCGGCGACGCTGCTGTGTGTAAGATGTAATCACGAATCACCGCGCAAGTGGAGAAACTAAAGGTGTGGAAAATGCGCCTAAGATCAACTAGGGAGAACGAAATGTTACATGGAATTAGCAGACGTGGTCTGATGAAAACTGGCGCTGCCGCTGGTGTTTTGTCGATGACTGGTATGCCGCTTAAGGCGGCGACAAGAGGCGGTAAATTAACCGCTGGCTTGGGTGGTGCAAACACATCTGATAGCTGGGATAGCCGCACGCATTCTGATATCTTTATGCTCGCTTGTGCGCAGGGGTCTGTTTTTGACAGCCTGACAGAAGTTGCGGCCGATGGATCTTTAAAGGGCGAGCTGGCCGAAAGCTGGGAAGCATCCGCTGATGCGAAAACTTGGACGTTCAATCTGCGTTCTGGCGTGACGTTCCACAACGGCAAAGCGTTTGGCGCTGACGATGTGATCGCGTCCTTGGGCATGCACATTGGTGAAGACAGCAAATCTGCAGCGAAACCGATTGTTGAAGCCATTGCTGAGATGAAGAAAATGTCTAACTTGCAGGTGCAGTTTACGCTTGCATCCGCCAACGCAGATTTCCCATACTTGATGTCTGACTATCATATCTGCATGTATCCAGCTGGCATGATCGAAGAAGCGATTGCCAAGGGTATCGGTACGGGTCTGTATCAGGTCGAAAGCTTTGATCCAGGTGTGCGCATGGTCGCAAACCGCGTTAAAGATCACTATAAAGGTGACACTGCTGGCTTCTTTGATCAGATCGAATATATCGCGATCAACGATAACACTGCTCGCATGAATGCGTTGATGACTGGCCAAGTTGATACGATTAACCGGATTGATTTCAAAACTGAAGCTTTGCTGAAAGCCAACCCTGCGTTGCGCATTCAAGAAGTCACCGGCAACCAGCAGTATACGTTCCCAATGCTGACAGACACGTCGCCATATAACGACGTCAACGTGCGTAAGGCGTTGAAGTACGGTGTGAATCGTCAAGAATTAGTCGACAAAATCCTGCAAGGTCACGGCGCAGTTGGTAACGATACCCCAATCGGTCCCGCAAACCAGTTCTACCACGACGAGATGGAGCAGCTGGCTTACGATCCTGATAAGTCCAAGTTCTACCTCAAGCAGGCTGGCTTTGACAGCATCGACATCGATCTGTCCGCTTCTAACGCAGCATTTGAAGGTGCGGTTGACGCGGCTCAGTTGATGCAAGCCTCGATGTCTGCGGGAGGGATCAATGTGAATGTGATACAGGAACCTGCTGATGGTTATTGGTCAAATGTGTGGCTGAAAAAGAGCTTCAGTGCTTGTTATTGGTCCGGCCGTGCCACTGAAGATTGGATGTTCGCGACAGCGTACGAAACTGGTGTTCCTTGGAATGACAGCCAGTGGGATGATAAAGACAGCGCTCGTTTCCAAGAACTGCTTTTGACAGCACGCGCTGAACTAGATAGTGATGCGCGCAAGGCCCAATACTTTGAAATGCAAGAGATTTTGCGGGACGAAGGCGGCGTGATTATTCCGATGTTCGCCAACTATGTTCAGGCTGTGAACAACCGGATCAGCAGCCCTGATCAGATCGGTAACCTGTGGCAGATGGATAACGCACGCATGTCCGAGCGTTGGTCCGTAGCGTAAGCTACCCTACCTAAGAATGAGAACGCCCCGCAATTTGTGGGGCGTTTTTCGTTGTATTTTTCATATAAGTTTTGCGTAAGTTTCGCATAAGCCGGTTTTTGCCTGTGGCGAGAGTATTTTGAGAAGCAAAGGTGGATGCATTTTTCGCCATAGGATTGCCACGTTTGTATCGTTTGGATGTGGTTAATTGCGGTGGCGCAAAAATCTAGCAATGGCTGGGGAGGGAACTTTCTATGATCGACGTTATGAAATCAACAACCAAGACTGTGATGGCGGTATTACTATTGACCGTGGCGCCTGCGGTCGCGATCAGCGTTTCGGCGACGCCTGCATTTGCTAAAAAGGGCGGAAATTCCAGTCGAGGGAAATCCAATGGAAGCCGTGGCAACCGTGATGCGCGACCTAACGGTAATTCAGTAAATCACGGCAGCCACGATGCGGAATCTACCGAAGATTCAGCAAACCATGGCGCAATTGAAAGTGAATTGAAGGGCCTAAATGCAGCCCATGCAAGCCAAAACGGCTTAGAAAATTCTTCGCCAAATAGCATGCGGGGTAAGTTGTATACTTATCAGCAGGCGATGCTTGCTCCAACGGCGTATCAAGATGCGTCTGAAGCACTTGATACGTTGACGGGCGAGATGGCAGAGCTTGATTATTATAAAATGTACCCTGACGGTGATTATGAAGCAGCGCTTAGTGAAGCACAAAGCACTTTCGATGCCGCGAAATTGGCGTTTTCCACTTTTGAAACTGATGCAGAAACATCGTTGTTCGATTTGATAGGTGAGGAAGAACTAACTGACGAAGCGATGGCAGCATTACTGGCGCTTTTGGGTCTTTAATCCAAAAACGGGGCAAGCGATCATTTGATTGCTTGCCCTCTTGCAGACTCACCACCCTTACTCTATGTGCTAATCAACAGCGGCGTGCTGGCTTCCACCCCCAGCGCCCAACCGGAAAATTGTGACGGGCCGTGCGCCCGTTTTTTTGTGCTTGGAGCACCCATGAACGATCTGATCGCCAAAGCGGCTATTGACCGCCGTATCGCCGAGATCATCACACCTGTTGTCGAAGACATGGGTTTTGAGATCGTCCGTATTCGTCTGATGACTGGCAAGGAAAGCATCTTGCAGATTATGGCCCAAGGCCCTGATGGCAACATCGAGGTTGATGCTTGTGCCAAGATCAGCACCGCCATTTCGGCCACGATGGATGTCGAGGATCCAATCCTTGATGCCTATACGTTGGAAGTATCGTCCCCCGGCATTGACCGCCCGCTGACGCGGTTGAAGGATTTTGCCAAGTGGGAAGGTTTTGAAGCCAAGATCGAGACTGATGAGTTGATCGACGGTCGCCGTCGTTTTAAGGGTCAGCTTTCTGGTGTTGAAGGTGACGAGATTTTGATCACGATCGCTGAGGGCACGATTGGCCTGAAATTTGAATGGCTGTCAGATGCTAAACTGGTACTGACAGATGAATTGATCCGCGATGTTTTGCGCGGACGTAAAGATGCGGGTCAAATCGACGAGACCCAATTTGATGAAATCGAAACCATCATTGATGGTGAGGAGAAAACCTGATGGCAATTACTTCAGCAAACCAGCTTGAGCTTCTGCAAACAGCCGAGGCTGTGGCCCGTGAAAAGAACATCGACGCCAATTTGGTTGTTGAGGCGATGGAAGAATCACTCGCGCGTGCGGCTAAGTCCCGATATGGCGCAGAGATGGACATTCGTGTTGCCATCGACCGCAGCACTGGAAAAGCGACCTTCACCCGTGTTCGTACAGTTGTTGAAGAAGAGCTGATGGAAAACTATCAGGCCGAGTTCACTGTTGAGCAAGCCAAGGATTACATGACTGACCCTGAGGTCGGCCAAGAGTTTGTTGAGATCGTCCCACCAGTTGAGTTGGGCCGTATTGCTGCACAATCCGCCAAGCAGGTGATCTTGCAAAAGGTCCGCGAAGCCGAGCGTGACAAGCAGTATGAAGATTTCAAAGACAAAGCCGGTACAATTATCAATGCGCTTGTTAAGCGTGAAGAGTACGGCAACGTTATTGTTGATGTGGGTTCTGGCGAAGCGATTTTGCGTCGCAACGAAAAGATCGGCCGCGAGGCTTACCGCCCGAACGATCGTATCCGTTGTTTCATCAAAGAAGTTCGTCGCGAGCAACGTGGTCCGCAGATTTTCTTGTCGCGTACAGCCCCAGAGTTCATGATCGAGCTGTTCAAGATGGAAGTCCCTGAGATTTATGAAGGCATCATCGAGATCAAGGCAGTTGCCCGTGATCCAGGTTCACGTGCCAAGATCGCTGTGATTTCATATGATAACTCTATTGATCCGGTTGGTGCCTGTGTTGGTATGCGCGGTAGCCGTGTTCAGGCTGTTGTGAACGAACTACAGGGCGAGAAGATCGACATCATTCCTTGGAATGAAGATATGCCAACGTTCCTTGTGAACGCATTGCAGCCAGCCGAGGTTTCCAAGGTTGTTCTGGATGAAGAAGCCGGCAAGATCGAAGTTGTTGTTCCAGAAGAGCAGCTGTCGCTGGCGATCGGCCGTCGTGGTCAAAACGTGCGCCTTGCGTCTCAGTTGACTGGTTTGGCCATCGACATCATGACCGAAGAAGAAGAATCCAAGCGTCGTCAGGCCGAGTTCGAGCTGCGCACTGGCTTGTTCATGGAAGCGCTTGATCTGGACGAATTCTTTGCCCAGTTGCTGGTATCCGAAGGGTTCGCGAGCCTTGAAGAGGTCGCTTATGTTGAGCTGGCTGAATTGTTGGTCATCGAAGGTATTGATGAAGGTACGGCTGGCGAATTGCAGACACGTGCCCGCGAGCATCTGGAAGCGATCAACAACAAGGCGATGGAAGCTGCCCGCGCTGCGGGTGTTGAAGATAGCCTTGTGAACTTTGAAGGTCTGACACCGGTTATGCTTGAGGCACTTGGTGCTGATGGCGTGAAAACGCTGGAAGACTTTGCGACCTGTGCGGATTGGGAGCTGGCCGGGGGTTGGACCACAGTCGACGGCGAGCGTCATAAAGACGAAGGCGTATTGGAGAAATTTGAAGTGTCACTGGAAGAGGCACAAAATATGGTCATGACAGCCCGCGTTATGTTGGGTTGGGTTGATCCTGCTGATCTTGAAACCGATAGCGACGATGCCGATGCGGCAGAGGAGGCCGAAGCCTGATCGCAGGCTTCGGAGTTTCCCCATGGCACGCGGTGGTCACAAAAAACAACAAGACGACGATGTAGAACGTAAGTGCATCGTAACAGGAGAGGTCACACCAGTGACTGGCCTTATCCGTTTTGTTGTTGGTCCTGAAAACACGGTTTACCCCGATATTTTGGGTAAATTGCCGGGCCGTGGTATGTATGTGTCCGCAACAAGGGCAGTATTGGAAGAAGCAGGGCGTGGACAGTTTTCGCGCAGCGCCAAGCAGGCAGTGACCGTTCCGGATGGTTTGGTCGACGAAGTTGAACGTCAATTGGCGCGTCACGCGCTTGAGATGATCACTTTGGCCCGCAAGGCAAGCCGCGCTGTTTGCGGATTTGAAAAAGTTAAGGGCTGGCTCGCCGGTGGTGAGCGTGTCCGCGTTTTGTTGCAAGCATCTGACGGATCAGAGCGCGGCAAGGCAAAATTATGGACCCCTGAGGGTGCCCGATATTTCGGGTGTTTCACTTCGGAGGAATTGGGTTTGGCATTTGGGCGTGGAAGTGTGATACATTGCGCGCTCTCGACTGGAAAACTCAGCAACCGTGTTGTAGAGGAAGCCACAAAGCTACGTGGCCTACGAGAGATAGACGGCGGCGATGAGCCAGCCGGGAAGGATATAGAAGCCAAATGAGTGATAACGATGGCAAAAAGACACTCGGTCTTGGTGGTTCGCGCCCAAGCAATGTGAAGCAGAGCTTCAGTCACGGACGCACCAAGAACGTGGTCGTTGAAACCAAACGCAAGCGCGTTGTGGTACCCCAACCTACTAGTGCTGCGAAGACAACGGCGAGTGGTAACACTGCGCCTCCGATGGGCGGCGACCCATCCAAGCGTCCGGCAGGCATTTCTGATGCCGAGCTCGCGCGCCGGATGAAGGCATTGGCCATGGCCAAAGCCCGTGAGGCCGAAGAAACCATTAAGCGTGAAGCTGAAGAGAAAGCCCGTGCCGCAGATCGTGAAGCACGCCGTGCTGAGCAAGACGCCAAAGAGGCCGAACTTCGTGCACGTGAAGAAAGCGTGAAAGCAAAAGCTGACGAAGAAGAGCGCAAGCGCGCCGAGGCCGTTCGCGCCAAAGCGGTTGCTGATGCGCCTGCTGCTGCACCGCCCAGTGAAGCGACTGCGCCTCGTCCGTCGTCCGCGCCCCGCAATGCGGACCGCGAAAAGGCGAACCGCGGTAACGACAACACCAAAGCCAAACCAGCGCGTGGCGCTGACGACAATCGCCGTGCCGGTAAGCTAACGCTGAACGACGCGATGGCTGGCCGTCATGGTGGCCGTCAACGGTCAATGGCTGCGATGAAGCGCAAGCAAGACAAGGCCCGCGCCAAGGCGATGGGTATTTCTGCTGAGCGTGAAAAGGTTTTCCGCGACGTGTCTTTGCCTGAGGCGATCACCGTTTCTGAGCTGGCTATTCGTATGACCGAGCGTGTGTCTGACGTTGTGAAGGCGTTGATGAACAACGGCATCATGGCGACCCAAACACAGACTATCGATGCTGATACTGCCGAGCTGATCATCGAAGAATTTGGCCACACAGTTGTACGTGTATCTGATGCCGACGTTGAGCAGGTCATCGACCAAATCCAAGATGATGAAGCTGATTTGTTGCCGCGCGCCCCGATCATTACGATCATGGGTCACGTTGACCATGGTAAGACATCGTTGCTTGATGCGATCCGTAACGCTCGCGTTGTTGCTGGCGAAGCTGGTGGCATTACGCAGCACATCGGTGCGTATCAGGTCACGACCGAAAGCGGTCAGGTTCTGTCGTTCCTTGATACCCCGGGTCACGCGGCGTTTACGTCGATGCGATCTCGTGGTGCTCAGGTTACCGACATTGTTGTTCTGGTTGTTGCTGCTGACGATGCGGTTATGCCGCAGACCATCGAGGCGATTGCTCACGCAAAGGCCGCTAAGGTCCCAATGATTGTTGCGATCAACAAGATTGACCGTCCTGCGGCTGATGTGAACAAAGTGCGCGTCGAATTGTTGCAGCACGAAGTTATTGTTGAAGCCATGTCTGGTGATGTGCAGGACGTTGAAGTGTCTGCGATTACTGGCGAAGGCCTGCCAAAACTGCTTGAGGCCATCGCGCTGCAAGCCGAGATTTTGGAACTGAAAGCGAACCCGAACCGCGCCGCATCTGGCGCTGTTATCGAGGCACAGCTTGACGTGGGTCGTGGTCCTGTTGCGACTGTTCTTATCCAGAACGGTACACTGAAGACTGGCGACATCTTTGTTGTTGGCGAACAGTGGGGTCGCGTCCGTGCCCTGATCGACGATAAAGGCGACCGTATCAAAGAAGCCGGTCCGTCCGTTCCTGTTGAGGTACTTGGCCTGAACGGTACGCCAGAAGCAGGTGACGTTTTGAATGTGACTGAGACAGAAGCACAAGCGCGTGAAATCGCAGAGTATCGTGCCAATGCCGCCAAGGATAAGCGCGCTGCCGCTGGTGCCGCTGTGACCCTTGATCAGTTGATGGCCAACGCCAAGCAAAGCGAAAGCGTTAGCGAGCTGCCAATTTTGGTCAAAGCCGATGTTCAAGGTTCTGCCGAAGCGATCGTGCAGGCGATGGAGAAAATCGGCAACGATGAGGTCCGCGTTCGCGTGCTGCATTCCGGTGTTGGTGCCATCACCGAATCCGATATCGGCCTTGCCGAAGCATCGGGTGCGCCTGTCATCGGCTTTAATGTGCGTG
>Ga0209712_10003768_pt1 | contig 12223 bp, 11 predicted proteins | sample ArcOceMetagenome_FD_187443 | JGI IMG/M metagenome (GOLD analysis project Ga0209712, IMG submission 187443) | Marine eukaryotic phytoplankton communities from Arctic Ocean - Arctic Ocean - Greenland ARC118M Metagenome (SPAdes) (version 2) | ecosystem: Environmental > Aquatic > Marine > Oceanic...
TTTATAAAAATTGAGTGATAATTTTTGATACTGTTGGTAAATTTCATTCTTTAAATCAAACTCTATTAGCCTAGAAGTAACAATAATGGTTTGCCTCATTATAAAAGTTAAAAATCCACCTAATAAGGCAATTCCGATAATAATTAGTACATTTATTAAAAGCTGATGCTTAACAACAGCGATATCTGTAATACTATTAGTATGATAATCCTCTACAACATTTAAAGAGTCTCTAATTATTTGCGGAATTTTTAAAGACAAAAGTTTAGATAAGACTGTAATTAGCAAACCTATTAAAATTCGCCATTTGTATTTAGAAAAATATTTGTTTAAATATTGTAGTGCTTTCAAAGAAATTTTGGGTTAAAAAATAAAGCACGAATATACGAGTTTCATAAAGATAAATTTTCTTAAAAAAGAATTAAAAAATGAGTGATGAAAAACTAAATTAAGACTACTTTTGCAGAGCAAAAAAAACGAAATCTATCTAAGTTCTTTACCATGATTAACAGAAGACATATTCGAGTTAAAGTAATGCAATCTGTATATGCTATGCAGCAATCTCGCAATGATGATATCATTAGAGAAGAAAAATTTTTAAAACATAGTGTTTTAAAAATGTTTGATTTATATGTTTTAAACCTTCAGCTTTTAGTTGAAGTTCAAAAGCTAGCAGCAAAAAAAATAGCACTTTCTAAAAAGAAGATTCTTGCAACGAAAGAAGATTTAAGGCCCAATACCAAATTTCTAGAAAATAAAGTGATCAACGCAATTGCAGAAAGCATAAGTGTTGAAAGTTATATTGAGATGAATAATCTTAAAAATTGGGAGTCAAATGGTGAGTATGTTAAAATCATCTTTGATGAATTGCAAAAAAGTGACCTTTATGAAAAGTATATAGGTACCGTTGAAAATTCTTTTAAAATAGATAAAGCTTTTGTAATTGATTTTTTTAAGGAAATTATTGCTCCCAATGAAAAATTAGCAGAGTATTACGAAGGTGAAATGATTTCTTGGGTAGATGATATTCCTTTTGTAAATACCTGGGTTGTTAAATCTTTAAGTAAATACAAAGAGGTTGCAATTTTTGTTGTAGGTAGTTTGTATAAAGATAAGGATGATGAAGATTTTGTCTCTGCATTATTTAGGAAAACTGTTCTAAAACATAAAACGTATGAACAAGATATTGCAGATAAAACACCAAACTGGGAAACTGACAGAATTGCAGACATGGATATGATTTTGATTAAAATGGCAATTTCAGAGTTTATTAATTTTCCATCAATACCTACAAGAGTTACCATAAACGAGTATATCGAAATTTCCAAAGATTACTCCACAGAAAAAAGCAGTTATTTTATAAACGGAGTTTTAGATAAAATTTCGAAAGATTTTATCAGTAACAAGAGAATTGTTAAAATAGGTAGAGGCTTATTATAAAAGATTGTTTTAGAGAATTAATTTAGTATTTTTACAAAAATTTAAACTTCATGAAAAAATTAACAATTTTAGTTGCATTTATAATTTCTGCAAACGTATTTGTATCTTGTGCAGACGGTAACACGGTTGCAACAGGAAAAATAAAGAAAGAAAATTTATCCAAAGCGATTGTCAGAGACATTGAAATTAAAAAAGGTACAGCTTCTATTTCTTTTGATAAGCAAGTATTCGATTTTGGTACAGTAAAAGAAGGAGATTTTGTAGAAACAGTATTTAAAGTAACTAATTCGGGTAAAACAGATTTAGTGATTACAAATGCAACTGCAACTTGTGGGTGTACAGTTCCTGTATGGCCAAAAGCACCTATCAAACCGGGAGAAACAGGAGATGTTAGAGTAAAATTTAATACCAGTGGAAAACCAAATAGACAACAAAAAACAGTTACTTTAACAACCAACACAGCAGCTGGAAGAGAAATGTTAACGATTAAAGGAATGGTTACACCAAAAGGAAAAATATAAATATGATTTCATTAATAGTATTACAATTTGATGCAGGAAGTTTAACATCAATGTTACCTTTTGTAGCAATGATCGGGGTTTTATATTTTTTTATGATAAGACCTCAAATGACCCGTCAAAAGAAAGAGAAATCTTTTCAAACAGAAATTAAAAAAGGAGCAAAGATTGTTACTTCAAGCGGTATTCACGGGAAAATTTCCGAATTACATGCAGCTGATAACACAGTTACAATAGAAACTGGAGCAGGTAAAATTAAATTTGAACGTTCTGCAATTTCTATGGAACTAAGTAAAAAATATTTGGCACCTGCTGTTAAAAAATAAAGTAATTAAAAATTTTAATAGGTGAGCTTTTCTTTAATTAGTGAAAGCTCATTTTTTTTGTTTATTACTTTTCCTTAGATTGCAATTAAAATTAGAACTATTAAGTGAAAACTTCCAAAAAAATACCAAAAACCTTTATTAGTTTTTTAGTAGCTTCCTTTTTAATTTGGTTGCTAATTACTTTTTCTAAAGAATATACTACAGTGATTACATATGCTGTTGTCTATAAAAATATTCCTCAAAATAAATTACTCCAAGAGACACCTATTAAACAATTAGATATTACTGTAAAGGCATCTGGTTTTAAGATACTTAGATCTAATTTTAAGAATAAAAAAATAGAATTAGAAGCATCAACTTTGCAAAGAAAAAAACGCACTAAGTTTTATTTTTTAACAAGGAATCAAGTGACTAAAATTCAAAAACAATTACTTTTTGGAGTTGAGTTACTAGAGATTGCACAAGATACTATTTATTTAAATTTAGGGCTTTTAACTTCAAAAAAAGTAGCCTTAAAAGCAAATTTGGAAATTAATTATCATATCGGTTACGATCTTTTAAATAATATAAAAATCTCACCAGACTCCATTATTATTTCAGGTCCAGAATCTCAGGTAAAAAAAATTAACTATTTAGAATTAAATGAGTTAAAACTGAATGACGTGAAATCTAATTTTTTAGAGGAAGTCGCAATTTTAAAAACGAATAATAATTTTAAGTTTAGTGCCTTAACAACTACAATCTCTGGTAGTGTTGATAAATTTACGGAAGGTAAATTACAAATACCTTTTACGACTAAAAATCTTCCAAAAGATATTAATTTAACAACACTCTCTGAAAATGTAGAAGTTGTTTTTGTTGTGGCTTTATCAAATTTCTCAAAAATTTCGGAAGCTTCTTTTAAAGTTGATTGTGATTATATAATGTCTGAAAAGAATAACTTAGGATATTTGATACCTAAAGTGATATTAGCACCAGATTTTATAAAAAGTGTTAAAATTATTCCTAAAAAAATAGATTTTTTAATTCAAAAATAACTCATGATTATTGGTTTAACAGGTGGTATTGGAAGTGGTAAAACTACCGTTGCAAAATTCTTTTCAGAGTTTACGAATGTAGCTGTTTATATTGCAGATATTGAGGCAAAAACACTCATGAATTCATCAGAAATTATTAAAAAAGAGCTAATAAAACAGTTTGGAAAAGCCTCGTTTGTCAATCAAAAATTGAATAGAAAATATATTTCTGAAATTGTATTTAAGGACAAAGAACAATTAGTAGCTCTAAACGCAATTGTTCATCCAGAAGTGAAAAAACACTTTCAACAATTTGTTATAAAAAATGCGGATAAAACATACATTATATATGAAAATGCAATTCTGTTTGAAAGTAAAAGCAATCTGTTTTGTGATTTTATTATTACTGTTCATGCAACTATATATAGTAAAATTGAACGAGTTATAATAAGAGATTCCTCAACAAAAGAAGCAGTTGAAAATAGAATAAAAAGTCAATGGAAAGACAGTAAAAAAATACTACAATCTAACTACTTAATTTGCAATGAAAACCTTGATAAAACCAAATATCAGGTGCATAAAATTCATAATATTTTAACAAAAAAATCGACTTGTATTTAAATATATTCAGTGATTTTGTTAAAAAGGTCTTAAAATTATTGAAAATTTGTTAATCTACGTTAAAAACTTGAATTTCAATTTGTGAATAGCTTAACTTTGATTCATGGGCAAAAAAATGTTTGTTCTTATTGTTTTTTTAATGAGTATTTCCTTGATCGGAATTATTGCTGTTCAGTTGTATTGGATCAATAATGCAGTAGAAAGCAAAAAAGAACAATTTAAGAATGATGTACAAAAATCTTTGGGAAGCGTTGCCGAGAGAATTAATCAAAAAGAAAGAGACCTTTTTGATAAAAAATTTGAAAACATTACTGAAATTGGGGTTTTAGCAAATGATGCTCAAATAAAAAGTTTATTTTATCAAGAAATCGATACAATAAACAATCAAAAAATTTCTTTTGGCTCAACAATTTTAGAAGAAAACTTTGAAATTCCTGCAGATTTTTTAGGCAGTGATTCTCTAATTTTTAAGCGTGTTACAGGTAAAAAAGATTTTTTTCAATCCAGATTAATTAAAGGCTCTGATAATTTATTTTCGGCGGTAGATGAACAAAAATATTCGTTGACCAAAAGACTAACTAATATTGAGAAAAGTCAGTTTTCAGAATGGTTTAAAGATTACAATAGAATTAAACCGATTCATAAAAGAATAAGCAATAGAGAGTTAAATGAAACTATAAAGGATGAGTTAAATAAAAGAAATATTATTTTAGATTTTAAATATGGTGTTTACAGTAGTGATGGATTAGCTACCAAATTAAAATCAGGATATTATACGATTAATAAAAAAGATAGCTATCGGTATCCATTGTTTTACAACTCCGAAAATGAAGCTGAGTATTTTTTATATATAACATTTCCTACTAAAAATAATCATATTTTATCGGGTATCTCAAATATTTTATTACTTTCTTTATTTTTTATTTTCATAATTATTATTGCTTTTTCAAGTTCTTTATATCAGTTAATTCAGCAGAAAAAAATATCAGAAATTAAAACTGATTTTATAAATAACATGACGCATGAATTTAAAACACCTATTGCAACAATTAATTTAGCTATAGATTCTATTAAGAATCCAAAAATTATCAATGATAAAGAAAAAGTTCTACGTTATATAGAAATGATTCGAGATGAAAATAAAAGAATGCACACACAAGTAGAAAATGTGTTACGTATTTCTAGACTAGAGAAAAATCAATTAGAGATTAGTAAGGAATCGATTGATATTCACGATACAATACAAGATGCAATTAGCCATGTTAGTCTTTTAGTTAAGGATAGAGAAGGAACTATAGAAACGCATTTTGAGGCGATTATATCAGAGGTTTCTGGTAACGAATTTCATTTAGTGAATGTTATTGTAAACATGCTAGAAAATGCGATTAAGTACTCAAAAGAAAACCCTAAAATAGAAGTTTATACAGAAAGTACAAACAAGTTTTTTATTTTCAAAATAAAAGATAATGGTATTGGGATGAGTAAAGGAGCACTTAAATTTGTTTTCGATAAATTTTATAGAGAACAAAAAGGAAATATACATGATGTAAAAGGTCATGGTTTAGGATTAGCGTACGTAAAAGAAATTGTAGAAAAGCATTATGGAACAGTGTTTGTTGAAAGTGAAAAAGGAGAAGGAAGTATATTCACGGTAAAATTACCTTTAATCTAAAAAGAAAATAGTATGGGAAGTAAAAAGATTTTATTAGTAGAAGACGATCCGAATTTTGGAACCGTTTTAAAAGACTATTTGTCTTTGCATGATTATAATGTTACACATGCAAAAGATGGTATAGAAGGTTTAATTATGTTTAAAAACAGTGATTACGACCTATGTATATTGGATGTAATGATGCCTAGAAAAGATGGTTTTTCTTTAGCTCAGGATATTAGAGGAACCAATAAAGAGGTGCCAATTATTTTTTTAACTGCAAAAACATTAAAGGAAGATGTTTTAAGAGGATATGCTGTAGGCGCAGATGATTATTTAAACAAACCTTTTGATTCGGAGGTATTATTGCATAAAATTAAGGCAATTTTGCAGCGGAAAGAAAGTGATCGATCTAAAGAAACCGAAGAATTTGAATTCAATATTGGTTCATTTTTCTTCAATTCTAAATTGCGTCATTTGTCTGTGGGTAAAGATGCGGAACCAATAAAGTTGTCACCAAAAGAAAGTAAGTTGTTACGTATGTTGGCAATTCATAAAAATGATTTAATGCCTAGAGAGTTGGCACTAACTAAAATTTGGAGAGATGATAATTACTTTACTTCTAGAAGTATGGACGTATACATCGCAAAGCTTAGAAAGTATTTGAAGGTGGATGATTATGTTGAGATTTTGAATATTCATGGAGAAGGATTTAGATTGGTAGATAAGTCTTAGTAAGTAAAAACTTCCTTAAAAAAAACTCAATTTGTTGTATTTCAAGTTGAGTTTTTTTGTATTTTTATAGTATGGCAACGTTCATAAAATTATACAACGACAACCCAAATCAAAAGCAAATAGATAGGGTTGTTAAAATCTTAAGAAATGGAGGTATTATTATTTATCCTACAGATACTGTGTATGGTTTAGGCTGTGACATTACAAACATGAAAGCACTAGAAAAAATTGCTTTAATAAAAGGGATTAAGCTAGAAAAAGCTAATTTTTCTCTGGTGTGCAATGATTTAAGTCATTTATCTGATTATGTAAAACAAATAGATTCACCAACATTCAAACTATTAAAGCGAGCCTTACCGGGGCCTTATACTTTTATTTTACCAGGAAGTAACAATCTTCCAAAAGCATTTAAAAAAAGAAAAACAGTAGGAATTAGGATTCCAGACAATAATATAGCTAGAGCTTTGGTAACAAGTTTAGGTCACCCTATTGTTTCCACCTCTATAAGAGATGACGACGATGTTTTAGAGTATACAACTGACCCCGAATTAATTTTTGAAAAGTGGAACCATTTAGTAGATATTGTTATTGATGGTGGTTATGGAGGTAATTATGCATCTACAATTATTGATTTAACGGATGGGTATCCACAAGTAATTAGAGAAGGAAAAGGAAGTTTAGATATCCTGTAGTAGTCATAATTTGGCTAAGTTCGCGTTAAGATAAAAAGTATATTCATCAAAAATAGAGTTAGAAATATTCTCTAGGATTTTAATTATATCCACTGCAGTCAGCAACAATTGTTAATCAGATTTTTACTTTATTATATAATAAACTAGTAAATATTGTTCTATTTATCTTATTACAAGGTTTAATGATTTTTAGCGCTTTTGTGAAAAATAGAAGAGTAGTTTCTTAAAGTAAGAATTTTCGAACATAATTTTGAAGTTACAAAATAAGCGGCATTCTTTTATTTAGCTGCATTCAAGATTTTTTTAAAGACTAACTTTATCGCCTAGTCAATATTATTTAGTTTTAGCTATTTATAATGTTCATCTATGGTGCCTTTTTCTTGTATTTTAAAAGATGTGTTTTAATTATTGGCTATATTAATTTGGAGTATTATAACTTTAAAGGCCAATAATAAGCATACTTTACTTTTTTGGTTTTTTATCTAGAATTTATCTAAAATAATTTAGCAAAAGCTTTATAGGTTTTGCAATAATGAGTGCTTATATTCTGATTTTGAATGGTATTTGCATTGAATACCAGTTTCTTTTGTTGGTTTAATTAAATCGATATCTTCAATTTCTTATTTAGTAATTTTACGTTTTTTGTCTTTTAACTTTATGATTGTTAAAATGCATAAGTTAAATTGATTAAGACAGCCTTTATTTGCTGCTATACTATCTTTGATTCATTTTTGAATAACATAAGCTTATTAGTCTAAATTCATTTATTATTTGGTCTTTGCATATAAATATGCCAAACTATTCATATTTAAACTTAGAAAGGTTTTATTTAACTTTTTAGCAAATAGTTAGTATTAATAGGTGATTAATTATATGTTTTCAACAAATGTTTTTCGAGCAATATTACCAATGATATTCGTTGTAACACTATCAAAAGTACCTCCTGTAATTCCACCAATTATAGGCGCCGATTGGCCTAAGTTTATAGCTCCTTTTTCGCTAAATTTAATTAGCAGTTTTAAGCCTACTTTTTGATTAATGGCAGTTATCATTTTTTCGGAAATATGCGAAGTGATTTGTTCTTTTAAATTTCTATCCACTACAATCCCAAGATCTTTTAGCAACTCTTTGTTTTTATTTCCTGCCATGCAGAGAAACACAAGTGCTTTTATTTTGCTGTCTTTTAAATCATGACCTCCTATAAAAGCGATTGCAGCAACCATTCTTAATTGTACGAAGATAACACTTGCTAAATTCACTGGAATCGCTACAGATATTTTTATACGTCCATCGATACTTTTTAAAAATCCATTGGTTCCAGCAATTTTGTTTTGCAAGCGTATTAATGAATTACAATTACTAACCGTGTCAAAGCCATTTTTCATATAATCTCCAGCCATGTCTTGGGCTGAATCAAAACCAGAAATTCCATTAATAGCCATGTAATAGGCATTGTCCAATGCTTGCAAAATCATTTCTTGATTTACTTCTTTGGGTTTGGTTTGTTTCATCATCTTTTTTCTTTTAATATTGCGTAATTAACAATCTTTGATTTAGCAAAATCAACAATTTTTTTATTTAAAAGGGTTGTTTTTTATCCCCAAAATCATTTCCGAATCTTTTTTTGTTACAGATGTAATTAGTTTATTTCGTGTTACTAATATTAATTTTTATACAACGATTACGCTTAAATCATTCTTTTTTAGTTTTCTTTTTTTTTGGTCAAACTCCCATTTTTAGAATTTTTTTTGGCTGTTTCTATTGTTTCTTGTTTTCCGTATTTATGAAAGATTGCCCAATTATTTTTTTGCATTTCTTTTGGTAAAGCTATTATTTGTTTACTCATTTTTATACATTCAATATGCCATTTTTAAGATGTAATTAAATATTTTTTATTATTTCCTTGCGCATTAATACTCAAAGATGAAGCGAAAATAGATCGTGTCAATAATATAACTTTTTTCATATTATGTGATTTTGTCTATTGATTTTTAATGATATTCAACTTTCTTGCCACATTTGGTTTTAAGGTAGTTTAAGTTTTTTTAGTCCGTCTATTTAACGTGTTACTTTTCGTTCGTTTATAAATTTAAAATATTCAATTTAATGTGCTTTAATGGTTTAAGTGCTGAAACTTTTTTAAACACTACTGATTTAGCTAGCTTTTCCTAAGGAGTCAAATCCATAAAAACCCCCTTTCGCATCCCATGCTAGATCTAAAATCTGATTTTCCGTTTAATTGATACCTTACATTTTGTCCAAAAGAGCTAATCACATATTTTATGACTATTTCTTTTAGGAACATCAATCCAAGAGTTATTTTTAAAGTTTAAACTCAATTGGTAGGTAGCTGACTTAATTTTTTTAACTGTAATTAGTTCGACTTCTTTTGGCGATTCTACATCTCTAAAAAGTTCGATTTTATTGGTTTTAGAATTAGATTTAAATCCTATTCCATCGATTAAGATAGAAATTCATATCCATTCAAATTTAGAGTACTTTAATACTCAATAGGGAGCGCTAATACGCTTTCATTTAAATTTCCGATTTCCGATTCAATTAGGTTTAATGTACTCTAAAATTTCGTTCTGTTTTTTGATGTATAATTTTCTTTTTTGAAAATTTTTACAGACCTATATATCTGAACTATGTCTGTTTTACTTTTCATTCAATTTTATTCTTTTTTGAAGGGAATCTAAATATATATTAAAATACAATACAAATTATGTAAATACATAAAACTATCCTCTTCTGCCAAATGGGTTATATGCGTCATTATTAAGTTTTAAATTTGAAATTCTTTCATAGCAAATGGGAAGAATCTATTTCTATAAATATACTAAAAAAATTAAGATGTGTACATGTTTTCTATGTAAATGTTTTCATTGATTTATAAATAAACAGATTTCATAAAAATAGCCTAGAGTAAAGAATAACTATTATGGTTTTTTGAAATTCTTCTAATTATTAATTTTTGTTATAACAGTGGGCAATGCTTGCTATTTTAAAAGACGATGGTCGTTGTGCTCTTGTTCCCTTTTATTTTGATAGACATATATATATATGTATATTGATTTGGAATATATTAATCATATTTTTTTTTAGTATAAAGCCCTCTTTTTTTGTCTTAAAAATAGAAGCAATACATTGAAAAGCTATTTTTATTCCATAAAAATAAATAGATAGGAATGTAGTTTTGTTAACTATTAAATTAAACTTAGACAAAAGTGCAGATGTATTAGAAGTGATGCTTTTTGATATATTAGAATTCATGATATTACGGATCTCTCAAAGAGTGCAGGTAGTAGGACTTCTAGAGTGTTGATTAGACCAACCATCAAAAGTCAGTGTTTGTTTCGTTGTCGCGGTATAACTGGCGAACATTTAATATAATTACTAGAAGCGTAAAATGCTAGTGTTTTTGAGGCCCCTCTTTCTATTTGAACAAGAGGAAATTTTGCGATTAAAAGAGCTTTGTAATTTAAGTTCGGAAAGCCAACAAGTTCTTTTTTGATACTTAAGTGAAAAATATAGAAGCGTTCATTAAATAGTAAGTAGCTGATGAAATTTTTTTTAATTTGCTGAAGTTTAGGAAGAGGAATACTAATAGATTACGACTCTAAAATCATTAAAACTTTAACAGCAAAGGGGGTAAAAGTAATTTTAAACCCTGCGGTGCCTGTGCTCAACTTGATTTGAGATCCAAATAAAAAGTCTAGACTGGATAGTGCAGTGTATTTTAGTATTCAATAAAATTATTAGAAGTCTAGATTTTTGTTGCATATCTTTTGGAGTTTGAATCAGTATTCATTCAGGAAAAATAAAGAGTCTGTGAAAAAAGAATTTAAGATTTTTGTTTAAGTAATTAGTACGTTTTATTTTGTATTCGTAGAGGAAAAAGATTGAACAAAGAAACACTTTTATCCTAAATCCAATACCCTATAAAATAAATAGACATCGTATTTTGGAACAACCTATTTTATTGGTATTCAGTTAAATAAAACTTCCTTTAACAGTTGAAAATAATACCAGTACATTTATTAATAGTGGTAAAACATAATAAAAACATTATTTTTGATGATTGATTATAATTTGAATACGAAAAGAATAAAAAAATGGCAAATACATTATTTGACAAAGTATGGGATTCGCACGTTGTTCGTCAGGTTAAAGACGGTCCAGATGTGTTTTTTATAGACCGTCATTTTATCCACGAAGTTACAAGTCCTGTAGCTTTTTTAGGATTAGAGAGTAGAGGAAATAGTGTTGTATATCCTGAGCGGACATTCGCAACAGCAGATCACAATACACCAACAATAAATCAACATTTACCGGTTGCAGATCCATTATCTGCTAATCAGTTAGACGCCTTAGAAAACAATGCTGCTAAACACGGCATTTCACACTGGGGGTTAGGAGATGAAAACAACGGAATTGTGCATGTTGTAGGTCCAGAAAACGGAATTACACTGCCAGGTGCAACGATTGTTTGTGGAGATTCTCATACATCAACACATGGTGCTTTTGGCGCTATTGCTTTTGGTATTGGTACATCCGAAGTAGAAATGGTTTTGTCTACACAATGTATAATGCAGCCAAAACCGATGAAAATGCGCATCAGCGTAAACGGAAAATTAGGTTTAGGTGTAACACCGAAAGATGTCGCTTTATACATTATTGCTAAACAAACAACTTCTGGTGCAACTGGGTATTTTGTTGAATATGCAGGGGGTGTTTTCGAGGATATGTCTATGGAAGGTCGCATGACTGTGTGTAATTTATCTATTGAGATGGGTGCACGTGGCGGAATGATTGCTCCAGATACAAAGACGTACGAATATCTTAAAGGGCGCGCTCAAACTCCGAAAGGAGCAGATTGGGATAAAGCCATGAAATATTGGGAGACTTTATATACCGAAGAAGGTGCAGAATTTGATGTAGAATATAATTACGAAGCTTCAGATATCGAGCCAATGATAACTTATGGTACAAACCCAGGAATGGGAATGGGCGTAACAAAATCGATTCCTATTGCAGAAAGTTTAACAGGTGGCGTAGAAACATACAGAAAATCTTTAGGATATATGTCATTTAATGAAGGCGATTCTATGATTGGAAAATCAATCGATTTTGTGTTTTTAGGTTCATGTACCAACGGACGAATAGAGGACTTTAGAGGCTTTTGTTCAATTGTTAAAGGAAGACAAAAAGCAGACAATGTTAC
>Ga0209712_10003769_pt1 | contig 12223 bp, 8 predicted proteins | sample ArcOceMetagenome_FD_187443 | JGI IMG/M metagenome (GOLD analysis project Ga0209712, IMG submission 187443) | Marine eukaryotic phytoplankton communities from Arctic Ocean - Arctic Ocean - Greenland ARC118M Metagenome (SPAdes) (version 2) | ecosystem: Environmental > Aquatic > Marine > Oceanic...
TAACGGATGCTAGGGAAAATCACACAGCAACAGTTCTAAGCGATGGACGAGTACTAATTGTAGGAGGATATGATGGTGGATATCTATCAAGTACAGAAATCTATGATCCAGTAGCAGATACATTTAGCGCTGCAGCTTCTTTGTCGGATGCAAGATCTAATCACACAGCAACAGCTCTAAGCGATGGACGAGTACTGATCGTAGGAGGAGATGGAGATGGTGGTAGATATCTATCAAGCGCAGAAATCTACGATCCAGTAGCAGATACATTTAGCGCAGGAGCTTCTTTAACGGATGCTAGGGAAAATCACACAGCAACAGCTCTAAGCGATGGACGAGTACTGATCGTAGGAGGAGATGAAGATGGTGGTAGATATCTATCAAGCGCAGAAATCTACGATCCAGTAGCAGATAGATTTAGCGCTGCAGCTTCTTTGTCGGATGCAAGATCTAATCACACAGCAACAGCTCTAAGCGATGGACGAGTACTGATCGTAGGGGGGTATGATGGTTCAGCTCTATCAAGCGCAGAAATCTACGATCCAGTAAAAGATAGATTTAGCGCTGCAGCTTCTTTGTCGGATGCAAGATCTAATCACACAGCAACAGCTCTAAGCGATGGGCGAGTACTGATCGTAGGGGGGTATGATGGTTCAGCTCTATCAAGCGCAGAAATCTACAATCCAGTAAAAGATAGATTTAGAGCTGCAGCTTCTTTGTCGGATGCAAGATCTAATCACACAGCAACAGCTCTAAGCGATGGGCGAGTACTGATCGTAGGGGGGTATGATGGTTCAGCTCTATCAAGCGCAGAAATCTATGATCCAGTAGCAGATAGATTTAGCGCAGCAGCTTCTTTAACGGATGCTAGGGAAAATCACACAGCAACAGCTCTAAGCGATGGTGATATCTTTATATTTGGCGGAACTGGAAGTAACGGAGCGATGAACTTTTGGGAGTTTAAATAAAGAAGTAGGAGTTAGGATGCATCACTCTAAACAGTAGCTTTTCAAAGACCCTCTACATTTAAAGACAATGAAAAATAAAATATATAGACCCGGTCACTAATCAGTTCTTATTTTGCTTTACTCTTCAAGACATATACAATGTTCCTAAGGGGATGCTTAGTAAGTGATGCATTGAACTTGGGTAAGTCGAAGGGCGTTGTTTTTAGCTTATTTATTAAGTAGTTTAATTAAATACCTTTTCAAATCCAATATAGATTTGCCCATAAGATTCATGAATCGTTCCATCAAAAGTTTTTCCACGACTAGATACCTCAACTAGCTTTCCATAATTAATATTTTTAATTCCTAAATTAATATTATTATCTTTATTATAATAATATTTCATTTCGAGCCCTGTTAATGAATTAGGTTCTCCTTGGAATAACCTTGGGAGTGATAGGACTCCAATCTTAAGCCTAGCTCGAACTCTATCACTTAAAGTAAAAGTCCCCTGAGCATTAAAACCTGTTGAAATCTCATTAATATTATTAAGTTGAGCCGAATTTGAAAATTCATTTAGTTTAAAAGATTTATATGAGTTTGTAGAAAAAGCAGTAATTAGTTCAAAACGTTCACTATCTACCACGACAATACCTAGCCCTAGTTGTAAAAAGTATGGTGTAATCTTCTTAGAAAATTTCTTTGAATTTACTGTTGACTCTACTTCTCCTGAAAGATATTCCAGATTAAAGTCTAGGTAAAGATTTTTAGCGAAAATATTTTTATAATATTGATATCCAATTGCAAATCCATTTAACTGTCCTTTAGTCTCAGAACTTGAACTCTTCGAATTACTTATTTCTAAAGTTGAGGTGATTATTTTTAAATTTATTTTCGGACCAAACACCTTCGCCATAAAAATTTCTTTAACTTCAGAATGATCACTGCTATATTTAGCTGAAATTGCTTTGATTCTTGTGTAAAATTTTTCGTGTGGGGTGATGACTCCCTTCTCGAATAAGTAACTTGTTTTTTTAGTTTCAAAAGATAAAATGTTTTTTTTGAAGCTAGGGTCCTTGCTCAATTCAACAATATACTTAACTGTAAAAGGAGATGGTGACCAACTCAAGAATAATCCTTCATCAATTTGAGTCTGTTCTTCAATTTTAGGTTCTTTTAGTTTGTATCGGTACTTTAAATCAAGTGAAGACTTTGCTGATGACAGTTGAGTATTGGATGAATATCCAAAGACTTCAACTTCATATTGGCCTCCACTAAGTCCCACAATCCTTATTGAAGGCTTCGTCGATTGATACTTATAAACTTTCTTGTTTTTAGTATTTATTAATTTGATCTTGAAATTATCATGAAACTTACTTGCATCCCAAGAAATAAAAATTGACCTTTTTTTTTCATCTCCAACAATTGCTTTTTTTGAAATAGATTGTTTCAATTGCATTTTAATATCTTTTGCTTTAACTGAAATTTTTACTAATCGACTTGGAATACCATTTCTGTTGTACTTATCTATTCCGCTTACTCTCCAATAATAAACACCTGGCTTAGTAATAAAAAAATTACTTCGTGATGGCTTCACCCTTTTAGTTTCTATTGGGTTTTCTAAATTTGATTCATGAAATAACTCAAAAAAATATGAATCTGCTTCATTTAACTTAGGCCAGTGAACCCATTGAAAAAAACCTTCTGCGTGTGCAGATGGAAAAATAAAATTGAAGATAGCCTTTAGCATAACATTTAGTATTTGTTCTTCTTCTTTTATCTTTATTGATGGAAGAATTTTAGGTGCTCGATATTCAATTTGTCTAATCTTTGTTTCTGATGACAAAAATGAGCCACTTGTCTCATATTGAGCTTTCCAGTAATAAATTCCTTTAATTTTAAACTCTATACTAAACAGTCCATCCTGGGACTCGTACTTACGAGTCTTACCCTCTAAGAATCCTGGCGTTGAGCTTATTTTTAAGACATATTTGTGAAATTCTTTTTGTTTCTTTAACTGATGCTTGAGCCTAACTCTGAATACATGTTCCTCTTCAAGGATATTAATAAAGTATTTGTTTTTAACTTTATTGACAATTATTGGAGCCGGAATATTTGACATACTCTTAATCTGAAAGATAAATGGCTTTGACCATCTTGAAAATATATCATCACTCATCTTCCCTCTAATATGAATATCAAAGAGACCGTGATCAAGACTTAATTGAGTAAATTTTTTCTCAGATTCCACAACTGTTACATTTTTTTTACCACGTTTTGAATATTTTATTTCGTATTTAGAATATTTATTGACAGCTGACCAGCCAAAGACCACATCAACATGACTGTCGATACTATTAACAACATTTGAGCTTGGTTGATGAAAAACTGGAAGATTAAGAACATCAAGAGAAAACTCTTTTGCTAAACTTACAAAGGGCTTATTGTTAGCTTTAGATTTAACTCTCCAAAAGCATTTTTTACATTTAATGTCTTTTGGAAACTCAGTTTTATTTTTTATATGATTATAACTTTCAAATTTTTCAAAGTGTTTATTACTAGAAATTTGCAATTCATAACTCGCAGCGCCGTTAATTTTTTCCCATTCAAACCAATTTTCAGTATTAGAGTTTGAGTAGAGTTTCTCATGTTGAAATGGCCGAATTGTTTTTAAATTAAATTTTTCAGTTTTAACAATTTTATTGCTTTCAATATTTGTTATACTATCCTTTGTTAATAATACTGCTCCAGAATTAACTGATACAGATCCTCTATGAACTCTAATTTCAATACTTTTTAAGTTTTTATTACTCTTGATGGATGCTCTTGATCCCTTATTCAATACAATTTCATTTCCAAATAATACAATTGTTAATGAGCTATTAAGATCAAATTCAATAGTTCCATTATGAATTAAAAGGCCATCTTTATTTGATACTTCAATTAGTGAATTATTATTTATTTTAATTGATGAACCTGACAATAATTCAATAGAAGCGGATGACTCATTACCACTGTAAATGAGTTGGTTATTAAAAACTTTTTTATTATTACCTATAGGATTCCAAACAACTGAGCCTTTTTGACGAACTCTAATATCATTTTTCTCTAATAATAACTGACCAACTTGCTTTCGATTATTGAAGCCGGACTCAGTAATAAGTAAGTAGTCATTTCTGATAAAGAAACAACAAATTATAGCAAGCAGTGCACTGAAGAGAATCAATGTTTTATCAATATTGTTTAACTTAATCATTTATTTCTTTATTCATATAATTTATATTATAAATATACCTCATATTCTGATAAATTGTTTATAATTATATATTTTGATAGTTAATAATAAGGAAAATGATGCTTAAATTAAACTACTCTATAAAGTACAAAATAATTGTGTTATTGGTTACGCTTCCTTGTTTTGGAATTGGTACTTATTTCTACTCAGTTCGTAATCTCTTCAAAGCTGACAAAAAGACTTATATATATGATGCAATTTTTACGTATAACAAGTCATTGCAAAAACAAGTTGGTAGTTTATTAAAAAACCAAGAGAACTTAATCGATTTCATTTCGTTTAATTGGGATGTTGTAGACAGGAAATTATCTAATAATATAATAGGTTTAATTAAAAAAAATAAAAATATAGATATTTTAAACATCTACACTTCAAAACGAAATAAATTACATAAAAAACTACACATCAACAAAAAAAAAGACTACATTGAAACATTTTTAAGCGGTAATTTTTCAAGTATAAAACCAATTTTAAATACAAACTACAGAAGTATTTCTAAAAAAATTATTTTTCTATATAAGAATATTCCAGATAAAAATATTATTATTGAGATTGGCTTAAATACAAAGTCAATTAACAATATTATTAATTCTGATGGTATATTTATAAATTCTTTATTTAATAGAGATGGTCTTAAAATATTTCCAATAAAAGAAGAACTTAACGAGAGTAATATAAGAAGTCACATTAAAAATAACTCAATTTCACCTGGCGTTTTTGAGTTGAATGATAACTTAATAGCATATGGCCTACTGGGTGATTTTGTATTTAGCTCTTCAATTACAAAAGAGAAAGCATATTTAACGATGGAGCTGCTAGATAAGAAGTCTATTCTATTTATTATCTTGATAGTTTCACTTGGCATCGTCGTCAGTATAATAACGGGAAAGATACTTACTGAAAATATTGAAAAGTTGAACACCGCAGCTGAACAATTTATGCAAGGAGATTTTGATGTTTTAATTGATATCAAAAGCAAAGATGAGATTGGAAAGTTTGCAAAAACATTCATGACAATGGCATTGAAAATAAAGGGGCTCCTGAGTGACCTTGAAGAATACAATAGACTCCTAGAAAAGAAAGTTCAAGAAAGAACAATGCAACTAAAAGAAGCAATGGATTTGCAAAAAACTATTCTAGATACCGTTGATCAAGGTTTTGTTCTTATTGATAATAAGCAAAAGATTTCTGATATATACTCAAAAAAAGCAGAGCAAATTTTTGGTGGCAAGCCAGATGAGTTATCATTTTCTCAGTTGCTACATGTTGATGATAGCGAGAGCGATTCCTATAAAGACTTCTTTGAAATGTCTATAAGTGAAGAAATGCCGTTTGAGGATATAATAATTGGGGCACCAAACAAGTTTATAAATAGCAACGGCAGGTCAATATTCTTGGAATATCACCAAGCTGTAAATGACAATAAGAAGATAGTTATTGTTGCGACTGATGAAACGGAGTTGATACAATCAGAGCAAAAAGCTAAAACACAACAATCTCAAGTTTCAATCGTTCTAAATTATCTTAATAATAAGGATTCATTTAATAGGTTTATTCAATACTTAAATGAGTCAGCGAAATCACTTATAACTATTGTTAACAAAAATATAAAAACAGACCTAGTATACACGTTGAGGCTTGTTCATACGATCAAGGGAAACTCATTATTCTATAGCTTTGACAAGGTTGCCAACTATGCGCATGAACTTGAAACTCTATTAACGTCTGTAGAAGAAGTGACCATTGATTTAAAAGAAAAAATTAATGAGTTAGCCCAAGTAATAAAAGCACAAGTAAGTGAAGTGCTAACACTTATAAACGATGATGATAAAGGTACTGAAGCCTATATTTCAGAATTTAATTTAAACCGAATAATGAATCTATCAGATACTCCTTTGGAGCTTCAAGAATACATTCGTTATTTAAAAGTATCGGTTCCTGGATCAAAGATATTTTCTTATATCTCTTCTATTATTAATAAAACGTCTAAATCACTTAATAAAGATATTTCTATCGATTTTAATGGAGAAAATGAAAGAGTTCCAAGAAAGCTTCTAAATAGTCTCGAACCTATATTTGTCCATTTAATTAATAATTGTATTGATCATGGTATAAAACACAAAGGCATTTTGAATTTTGAGATCGAGCATAAAGATTATCTTATGATAACAATAAAAGATGATGGTAATGGTATCGATATTGAAAAATTAAAGAAAAAAGCTTTATCAAATAAAATGGATACAAGTCATTTAAGTAATAATGAAATCATTCAATTAATATTTAAAGATGGATATTCAACAAAAGACGATATCAATTTTATAAGCGGTAGAGGAGTCGGGATGGCCGAGGTAAAGTCTAAAATTGAGCTGATTGGTGGCGAAATATTGGTATCAACAGAAACAGGCAAAGGAACATGTTTTGAGCTTCATTTTAAGTAATTAAGAATCTTGTTCCTCTAGGATGTGATGAGTATCAAGAACTTCAAGTATACTTGTGCAATTCTCTATTACTTTTTTTCTGTAGTAATACATTCTAATATTTCTTTTGTACAGTTCAGGTATTCTTTTTAATGATAGGACCTGATCTAATCTTTCAGCAACATTAGATATAGATGTTGATTCAATTAAAACTTTATAAAAACTTATTTTTATATATTCATCACAGTGGGTCTCATCCTTTAGAAAACTCTCTAAAACTAATTTAATATGCTTTTCATTCCCGCTTGAATATAGATTATTAGCTATATCGAGAAAGGTTGTCGGATAATGTGCAACTGAGCTACGAATACAGACAAGGTAATCTTTAAAGTTATCAAAATCAACTTTATCAGGCGCATATTTTAAAAATACAAAAAAAGCAGTACCTATTAATTTATAAAATGGAGCCTTATTATCGGTTTTTTGTTTGGCATATTTAAGAACTAAGTTTAATGAATGAAAATCTTTAGATGCTAAAATACTTTTTGTTCCAATTTCAAAATCCATATCTTTAATATCAAATTTTTCTAAAAGTATAAAAAACAAATCTATTGCCTTGTCATAATGCTTATTCAAGTAAAGAAGATTTAAAACTCCAAAAACACAACCTTGATGAAGATGGGAAACCTCTAAGCCTTTTGTATAAGCATTTAAAGCTTTCGCTGGAAGGTTATGTATCTCATAGAATTGCCCTATTAAAAGATAGTATCGCCCAAGATGTTTGAGTCCTGCATAGGTTATTTTTATTTCTTCTTTTCCCTTTTTAAATGACTCGCAATTAATAAGTTTTTTTTCTAGCTCTAGTAAGTGTCTTTTTGTCTCATTGACTTTTTTTGCATTTGAAATAACTTTTTTAAGATTAACGATATCGTAAGGAGTTTGTAAAATTTCATCAGCGTAATCTAGGCTGACCTTAATAAGAGCTCTTTCATTAGAAGTAAATGATAGTATTATTATTTTATCTTTTATTAACGATATTTGTTCGTAAGCATTTATGTACTTTTCTTTACCGTTTATTACCCAAAAAATGATATTAGAAATAGGTTTATTATTAGATATAGTATCAATCAAGTCCTCACTTCTTAAAAGTATTGGATCTTCAACATGTGTGTTGTGCAGCATGTTGGAAATTGCTTTTACTTTTGCCGGGGTTGCATCTATAAAGGTTAATCTACTCATAATAAAACTATACATCAAATATAATCAAATCAGAATTTTTTAATATATTTTAGTCAATTAATAATAATATCTTTTTTACTTTCTTTCAGTTTGGTTTCATCTATAATAAAACTTAAAATGCATAGGAAACTTATATGAGCACATCATTAAATATACTTTTAGCTGAAGACGATACTGAAACTCGCAATAATATCGTGTCTGATCTTAAGGAGCTAGGTTTTAATTCAATAATTGAAGCTGAAGATGGTCTCCAGGCTTTGGGTTTTTTTTATAGTCCTCCTGGTGATATTATTAAGTTTGATATCGTAATTAGCGACATGATAATGCCAAATGTTTCAGGTCTTGAGCTAATTTCAAGTATAAGGTCAATCGATGCAGAGAAGACTATTCCATTTTTAATGCTTACCTCCAAGAGTGATAAAAATACAATAGTTCAATGTGTAAAAGCTGGTGTTACCTCATACTTACTCAAACCATGGTCAAAACAATCATTGTCTGAAAAAATTGTTTTTTGTATTTCTAAAATCAAGGATTACAAGTGATAGATATAGAAAATAAAAAAATCATCATTATTAATATAGAAGGCTCAAAAGAAACTCTATCAAATCTGAATGACAATGAAACTATTGTTAGCAGTTATTCTGATGCATTGAAGCTTCTCGAAAATGAAAACTTCGATCACATAGTAATGCCTTATAATCTACTCGATCAGAAATGTAGAGATTTTATTGAGTTGATTCAACAGACCAGTTCTTACAATCCTAGCTTAATAGTTTCGATAGATGATTTAGAAAGTTATAAACCCATAGAAAAAAATAATATTAATCAAAAAGATGTTGAAAAAGTCATGGATATAATTAGAAATGCTAAAGTCTATGATGTACAGAAAAAGTTTCAAGGTATTCCTTTTGTTAAACTCAAACCAAACCATCAGATTGGAGCAAAAAGTTATATTTTCTCTTTTGAATTAGAATCTTTAATGATTGGAATTAGATCAAAAAGTCTTATTGAACTTCCAGATTTCATTGATGTTATAATTCAGAACAATAATACTGAAAGATGTATAAAGATAAATGGTATATTTAAGTTGAGTGAATCATTTGATAATGATGTGGATGACATTATTTACACTCGCTTTCTGATAGAGAGAGAGCAAGATTTAGAACAATGGTGTTTGTTTTTTGAGAACTATAAACAGCAGTCTGATGAGCTAAGAAGTTACCTAATTAGTAATATTTAATTATTGCCTAGGCCACCTTTAGTAGATAGTGACAATGCCAAGACTAATCTAATATCCTATTGTAATCTTTTAAAATCCTGCTGAGTATGCCTAAATTAAACTATAAAACTCCGATTGCTCATATAATTCCCTGAAAATACCGTTAATCCAGTAATCAGCTGATGATGGTGTTGGGATAACGATGATGTAATATTTCGTCACAAATGAATAAAGAAACCTAGACTACAATCCCAAATAGATTGATAATAAAAATGCTAAACTCTTGAGTAGTGATTTTCTTAATGTAGAAAAAGTCTTAGTGGTTATTTGGGCCTCACTTAGCATTGCGATACTGGTACCTCCAACATTCCTCGATAAATGGTCTCCTTTGATTTAGAATGATCTTGAATAAAAGACCTTGTTTTATATACGAAAAATTGTCCTACAAATATTATCGATGGATGATAGTCGGTTTGCAAGTTAAAGAGTTGCATGGAAGGATTTTTTTAAAAGTAGGGGGGCAGGGATTTGTTTTCATTAGGAAATGCGAATCTATCCTGATAATTTACAACGCACCAACCACTTCCGCCAGAATCTAATCATAGTTTCTCAAATGTTTGATGAATAAGTTAATTTATAAAATACTATTCTGTTTTCTCTAATTAAAAAAATGAATAGTAAATTTCTAAATATAGCTCAGATTTAAATTTAGGGGCTTTTTTAATATTTATACGTGATAATTAACACTCATCAATTTTTAAAAGAATACGTTTTTGTTCTTGCGATTTTAATGGAGGGGAACGGTGAACAGCTCCAATTGAACCGTTTAGAAACCTTTCTCCTTTAAGTAATAGAATATCAAATGAACTTGCAGATCTAATCTTTGAGATGTCTTTTACAATCTTGTTATTATCTCCATGACCAAGTGCTTTACGATTAATGTTATTTTCATCTAGCCACTGAGTTCCTTGGCCATGATATGTACACAGAAGTCTTTGGATATTATTGTCTACATGAAATAAACGGCACATATTATCTGTAACTACTTTAAACTGTATCTTTATGAATTTACTTTTTGTTTTATCAAAAAAATCGGCTGAAATTTTACAAATATCTTGTATTAAAGACAATTTTGATTCTTCATCTTTTGAGACTGGAAGGTCTTTGATTAAAATTGAAATTAAATCATTTTTATCAAAAAATCCTTCAACTTCATATTCGAGTGAATCCATTTGTTGAATCGTCTCGTTGATATAGTTATCAATCTTTTCTTTTGTATTTCTTGGTATATATTCAGTATTCATCAATAGATTTTATTATAACACTCTAATAATTGCAAGTAACTTGCAATTATTGTGAGTGTAATGTAGATTATCATTTGAAAGGAGAATTTTTATGGATGGATCAGTTATGACATCTTGGTTAGCTTTGAGTATCGGTTTTTTACACGCTCTAGAGCCAGGACACGGTAAAACAGCATTATTTACCTATTTGGCATCAGGTAAGAAGACATGGAGAGATGGTTTAGTTATTTCTTTGTCTTCTGCTCTAACTCACTCCTTAGCAGTTTTTCTAATTGCATTTATTTCTCACTATGTTTTACACCATAATGTAACTGAAGAAGGGATGCAGAAGCTATCTAGTTTTTTAGGGATTATTAGTGGAGCTATAATTTGTAGTCTGGGAATATGGGTTTTGGTTAAGGCAAGAAAAGGTGAAGACTTACATGCTAATTGTTGTGGCGTTCATGATCATGATGGACACAATCACCATGAGCATCATCAAGGGGAATCTCCTCAAAAGAGCTCATTTTCAAAGGTAAGCTTACTTACTTCTAGTTTAGTTGGTATTGCAACGGGTATGATTCCTTGTCCAACTGTGATTGTGGCCTATCTAGGTGGTGTCTCAACGGGAAATACATACTTGGGGTTACAAAGTGTTATCTATTTTGCTTTAGGTATGTTTTTAGCGCTTATGTCTGTCGTTATTGCATTCAACTTAGGCGGACAAAAAGTAATTAATAAATTTAAGGGTGGTAAATTGTCACAGTTTAATTGGGGTTATATTCAAGGTGGATTATTTATTATTATAGGTGTTATTACGGCCACAATATATTGATTCTAGTATCAGTTGAAACCTTGCTCATCATTTAAAAATAATAGGACTATGTCCTACTCAAGGAGTTTTATCATTTGAAAAATATTTTATAGCAATCAGTTATGATTACGTTGGAATTTTTATTTCTATCCTTTGCGGTTTTCACTGCTTGATTACACCCATTTTAATTATATATTTACCAATCATTGGAAACGCCGTTGAAAATATTTGGTTTCACACTGGTATCATGGGTTTTATGGCATTTGCTTTTTATCATTCTATCTATAAGCATTTTAAATTACATAACTCGAAATTAACTTTGGCCTTAGGACTAGGTGGAGTTATTTTATTCTTAGTTAGTTATATAAATGAAGTAATACATCTTTCAGGTGATCACAAACATGGTGAACATTTACATGATGTTCATGGAGATGAGACTTCTATGATTTATATTGCAATTACTGGTGCCATTTTATTGGTAAGTTCTCATATTTTAAATATAAGGAAATGCAAATGTTTCAATAGTAATGGCGTTTGCTCAAGTGAGGAGTAGTTTTGGAAGCTATTATTGTTATTGTGGGATTTCTTGGGGCTGGAAAAACAACTTTATTAAAAAAAATTGTTAAAAGCTATTTAGATAAAAAGTGGCATCCATTTGTTATTCTTAATGATTATGAGAATGCTAATTTAGATGCTCAAGATTTTTTGAAACTTTTAGATCCTAATCAAATTAATGCTTTAAGTGGTAGTTGTATTTGTTGTAGCGGTATTAATGAACTACGAGAAAAAGTAAATTTAATTCCAAATCGAGAAAAAGGTATCACTTTAGTCGAAGCAAATGGGACAACAGATGCTGTTAGTTTGATGGGGTTTCTGGGGGTAGGAATGGAGAAGCGGTTCTTACCACCGATTCAAATTGCAGTCGTAGACGTGAGGAATTGGCAAAAAAGAAATACTCATAATGAGCTTGAAGCGAATCAAGTTCAGGTTTCATCTATAATCATTTTAA
>Ga0209712_10003770_pt1 | contig 12221 bp, 8 predicted proteins | sample ArcOceMetagenome_FD_187443 | JGI IMG/M metagenome (GOLD analysis project Ga0209712, IMG submission 187443) | Marine eukaryotic phytoplankton communities from Arctic Ocean - Arctic Ocean - Greenland ARC118M Metagenome (SPAdes) (version 2) | ecosystem: Environmental > Aquatic > Marine > Oceanic...
ATACAGCAAGCTTTTATGGAAGATTTACCCTTATGTTTTAGATCGAGGAGATCGCAATGAGTAAGAAACTTATACCAGCACTAATATTAACAAGCCTCTTTGTAAGTTGTGCAAAAGAGAGATCTTATGACGAAGAATACAAGGCTGAGATTGAAAATATGTCAGAATTTCCTTGTGGAAAGTCACTAAAAGATGCTCCTAAGATGCTGTATGTTCCTTCGACTCTTGGTACTCCACGTATGGTTGCAGACGCAAATCCTTTTTTTCAAGGTGATGAAAAAGTAGTTAAGTGTTTGTTTACTAAGGATGGAATTGAAGTTGTTGAGTTAGAAAGTGATGAAAGATTCCAAGGTAATGACTTAAACCATTCTCCAGTTATCTCTATTCCTGTTGAATACAAGCAATTTGGTTGTAAAGAAGATGATTTTGGTGATTGTACAAATGAAGAAGAAGAGAAAAAAGACCTTGAATGGTTCCAAAAATATAATGTTAAAGCTGATTATGCCAAGCTAGAAGTTAAAGAAGTTAATATGCTTGATGTTACAAATATCGAAGGCAGTGAGTGTGTTAGTGCTGAAGGAACGAAGGTTATATCTACTGAGAAATCAGCTGATGGAATTTTAAATATTGAACTAGAGAAAACATATAAAGTTAGTAAAAAGTGGGAGTGTATACGAGAAAACTATTTTAATGATAATTTAAAAAACAATAGTTTTAAGGTTCGTTTTTTCTATTCAATGGTATCTTTAGATAAGCTATCTACTAAGGGGTATGAAAAGGTAGAATACCCAGTTACAAGCCATGATGTTTTTGGATTCTTTAAATCAAAAAGTAAAAAACTTAATGGAGACTTTGATAGTCAACGTGAAGAAGAAAAATACTTTCTAAACAGATGGGATCCGAATAAAAAAGTTTTAACATATTATTTAAGTCCTTCATATAGTAGTGATAAAAACAAACTAATCTTAGAAGCTACTATGAAGTCTCTTAAAGTGATGAATAAAAATTTAAGCTCAGCAGGAGTAAATTTCAAGCTTCAATTCATTGAACAAAAAGATTCAAAAACAGCAAAAAGCCCAGGAGACTTAAGGTACAATTCAATAGTATTAATTGATGATCCTCTTGCAAATGGTCTTCTTGGATATGCACCTACAGTTAAAAACCCAAATACAGGTGAAATTATTCAAGGTCATGTCAACATGTACGGAGGAGTTTTAACATCAGGTACGAGATGGGTCTATGAAGGAGCTGTTGATGTAATGGAAGAGGAATTAATAGCTCAAAAAGAAGATAAACTTGATGAAGGTATTTCTCTTGATATAAAAGCATTAGAAGATTTAAAAATTGAAAATTTTCCAACTGTTAGATTTGAACAAGCTTTAGGATTAGCCGCTACAGATAAAAGCTCTTTAATTCAAAATCGTTATGTTATGAAAAAAGAATACAGAGTTTCAAAGGCTGAAGACATGGCCTCTATTGATAGTCTTTCAAGTTCTAAATTTGTAAGATTTCATAAGGATAAACTTGAGCGCTCAAAGCAAAAAGTTGATTTTAGAGCAAAGTTTAATGAACTAATGTCTCGTCAGTTTGAAGGAATGAACGAAATTGAAAAAAGAATCGCTCAAAGAGATGCTGAAGAGAATGGATACAAGCTTGATACAAAACATAATGTCGAATTTTTTCCAATTGCAGCGACAACGAAAGCTGTTTTCCCTGAGCTTAAAAAAATCACAGGGATTCTAGACAATAGAGGCGTTCTAAAAAGATGGGAACTTCTTACTGGTGAGCAAAAAGAAAAAGTTAAAACGATAATTCTTATTCGTCGTTATACAGCTACATTTGTTCATGAGATGGGGCATAGTTTAGGCTTAAGACATAATTTTAAGGGTAGTTTTGATGCTGATAACTTCTATACTGATAAAGAAGCTCAAGATCTTGGAATGGATCAAGCACCAGCATATTCATCAGTAATGGATTACTCATTCAGTGAATACAATCAACTAGGTTCATTCGGTAAATATGATATTGCTGCTCTTAATTATGGTTATAAAGGAGAGATGACTTTAGAAAATGGCAATACAATGGCCATTCCAAAGAACACTACTAATTTAAGTAAGTTTAGAAGTGATTTTAATCAAAATATTCAAGAACAGTTTATAAAAAATGCAAAACAAGCATTTGAAAAACTAATACCAGTGTTTGATAAACCTCTAGATGAGATTGTATTCTTTGAAGCAAACGAGGTTATTGAATCTGTATCAAAAAACCCAAATCTTCCTGATAATTATAAAGAGGTAGTTGGAAACCTTTTGGGAATGCTTAAGTGGAGAATTAACGAATTTGAATACTGTACTGATGAAAATGCTTCTCTATCATCTAATTGTAATAGGTTTGACGAAGGTTCATCTTTAGCTGAAATTGCAACACATAGAGTTCAAAGATACGAACAGTGGTACAAATATAGAAACTTTAGAGATGGGCGTTTAGACTTTTCTGCTAATGATATGGATAGTTACATAATATCTAGATTTAGAGGGTTTGCTCAAACAAGAGATCTTCTTGAAGATGCAGAGCGATTCTTAGAGAGTTTCGGAGTAGGCATTTTAGTAAATGGTTGCTCTCCAGAAGAGACAGCTAAGTATTGGTTCTGTGGAATGGTTAATGATCAAAAAGCTGCAATTGATACAATTGGAAACCACTTCATTGATATCTTAAAAACACCGGACCTAACTTGTGCAATTGCTCATAAAGATAGTCCTAGTAAAATTATTAAGTTAGAAAAAATGTATGATGTCTATAATAGTATCAAGTACGATATTAAAAAGAACTTAGTAACAACGTGTTTTGATACAGAAGTTAAATCTTACTTTGCAAAAGAAGACCTATTAGTAGTTGGAGAAAATGGTAAATTCTTAAACGGATTTAAAGACACTAATAGTAATTATAAGTATATTACAGATCAAGCAGTTAGAGGTTTTTGGCCAGATAAGGTTATGGCTCTTAGATACCTTCTAAATAGATCAAGTAGAAGTTCTACAACCGATAGATCTCATTTTGCTCTTGTTGATCACCCAGTTATAAAAGCAAAGTTAGATAATGTACTTGAGCATTTGGTATTAGGAAAACCTTTAGATAATCCACTTCCATTTAAAAAAGAAAATGGTGATTTATTTGTTATTCCATATACGCTAGTTGGAGAAAAAATAGACAATCTTGAAAATCACCATAGATGGCTAAAAAAGTATTTAGGAATGCCAACAAATGGAGAAGCTGACTTAACTAAAGTTCTTTTAGCTCAGGTTAAAAATTTAGATACTAGTTTTGGTACTAAAGTTAATGAAAAGGCAAGTACCGCAAACAATTATGTTACTGTTAGAACAGATGATGGATTCCTAGCTGACAATATGAGGTTGGGCGGAGCATTATTTAGAACTCAAGGTGATAAATTTTTTGTAGCAACACAAGAAAATCATCTTGCTTATTTTATGATGGATGTTCAGGATAAAAAGCCAAAATTTGATAAAATGGGTAAAACTGTTATTTCAAAGATTTTTAAACAAAGAACAAATCCGATTGCACCTGAAGGGATAACTCCAACAGAGGCATTATTCTTTGGTATAGATATTGGTCTTCAAGTAGTAATAATGAACTCTATTGAAGAAGATCAGCTATTTCCTGAAGGAGCTTTTGTCTCAACTTTTGGAGAGGTAGCAGGAAAAGCGCTCTATGTTCTTTACCAAGAAGCAGCTAAAGATGAAGAAATTGCAAAAAGTCTACAAGCACTTTCTGACTTGAAAGAAAAAATAATGAGTGAACCAATGGTAGATGCTACAGAAGACGAAAAAAATTTATTTGCAGAATCTATTGAAATACTTAAAGACTATTTAGATGGTGCAATGAGTGAAGAAACTTTTAAGTTTTATAATAAACAACTTAAACTACTTCCTAAGCATATCTCAATTGAATAAAAACAACTGCACATAATAACTTATAGGCCAAGGTTTTATCCTTGGCCTTTTTTATGCTAAAATCTAATTATGACACCGGAAGAAAAAAAACAAGAAATTAAAGTCGTTACTCTAGTTGGTGGAGTAGTTAATATCATTTTAAGTGCGATAAAGATTTTTATCGGAGCTGCTTTTCATTCAAGTGCTTTGATCGTCGATGGTCTCCACTCAATGTCTGATGTTATTACAGATGTTTTTGTTTTGTGGGTTGCAAAGTATTCTCATGATGCTCCAGATGCGGAACATCCATATGGACATGGTAGATTTGAAACTATGGGGACGGTAGCACTAGGTGTAATCCTTACTGCAACTGCTCTTGTACTAGCATATGAAAATATTATTAGATTATTTATTGGTGATATTCATACAATTCCTGCGTGGCCCACACTTGTTGGAGCTGGTCTTTCTATTATTTTAAAAGAATGGGTATTTAGGATTACTCTTAAAATTGGGAAAAAAGTTGATTCCCCAATGGTAATTGCTAATGCTTGGCACAGTAGAAGTGATGCTCTAAGTTCAATTGCTGTTTTACTAGGGATTGTCTTCGCTATGTTTGGACTTCCTTGGATGGATACAGTTATGGCGATTGTAGTATCAATTATGATTGGTAAAGTTGGTTGGGACTTTTTATGGACGAGTATTAAAGAGTTAGTTGATAGCTCTTTAGAGCCAGAGATGATTAAAGAAGTTCGATCTGAAATTATGAATGTTTATGGTGTTAAGAGTATGCATAATCTTCGCTCAAGAAAAATGGGTGACCAAGCGGTACTAGATGTAAATATTGAAGTCTCTCGTCATATAACAGCAAGTGAAGGACATGAAATTGCGACTTATGTTTCTCGTAACTTAATTGATAAATTTGATAAAATTATAGATGTTACAGTTCATACTGATGTGGAAGATGACAGGGTAGATGGTGTTGAATTTTCACTAGAAAAAAGAGAGCTTTTACCACTAAGGGATGAAGTTACAAAAATAGTTTTACAACAAATAGATTTACCTGAATATCTATATATGGATATTCATTATAATGATAAACAAATTGTTATAGACTTTATATTTTCAGAAGAATCATTAGAAAATATTGAAAAACATGATTTACTTCGAGAAATTAACACAAAATGCTCTAATATAATTTGGTTAGATAAAATACAAATTTTAATAAGGTTGTAGCTTTGTATCTTAAGTCTCTCTTAGATCTGTACTAGATAAGTGTTCAAAGTCATGATTACCTAGAAAGATAATATTGACCCTGGATATCTTCTTAAGAGCCTGAATTTGTGATATTTTGACTTCAGAATCGTCCATTCTACTGGCAACATAAATATTTTCTAAATTGTTTAGTAGATCACTTGAATTAATCCATTTCTCAAGAGAGATAAAACTATCATATCCCATTAAAAGAGATGTCTTTAGGCCTGGATATTCATCTTTTATTTCTTGAATCCAAACTGAAGTTGGATTTTTTTCATTCTTCTCATAAAATGTTGAATAGATATAAGTCTGATTTTTAAAAGTTGAGAGCTTATCTTTAAGTGAATCCATTGAAGTAAGTTTATCGCTACTTTTAACTAACTCTTTAAATGGATTATGATCGGGAATGACTACGATTGGTAAGTTATTTGGCATCAAGTTTATGCAACTTGAATGACCTGCGTGCCAAGGGTTAAAACTTCCACCAAAGAATACAACTTCTTTTATTGTATCTAGAGAATTTTCTTTTAAAAAATTGCATATACTCATAGTTCTACTTTAATTTTTTTATCTATATATATTTCTTCTTCAGTTAATTTTGTTTGATAAACTAAAATCTCAACTCCAACTTCAAAGGCCTCTCTTAAAAGGTTTGAATATGTCGGATCAATGTCGAATGCTGGGGCAAAAGTATCAGCATCCTCTCTATTAACAACATAAAGCATAACAGCTCTAAACCCTTCTTTCTTTAATTGCATTAAGTCTTTTAAGTGCTTTTGACCACGAGTGGTGACAGAGTCGGGGAATAGTACATAATTATCAGGACCTTTAAGAGTCACGTTCTTAACTTCTAAATAACAGTCAGGTTTTCCTTCAATTCCAGATAAAAAGAAGTCTAGTCTTGATTCTAAAACCTTTTTCTCTGCTTTAATTTCTGGGTAATCTATTAGTTCTGTTATTACTTTATTATCAAGGGCTTCTTGAACAAGCTTATTAGTCATTCCAGTATTGACACATATCCATGTATCACCATTATGAGTCATCTCTAAAGTGTATTTTAATTTTCTTTTAGGATTATCATTTTGAGTTACAAGAACTTTCCAGTTTGGCTCCCAACAGGTTTTCATACTTCCAGTATTTGGTACATGAGCATTAACCATTTCACCATTATCAAGTCTTATGTCAGATAGGAATCTTTTATAGCGGTCTTCGATAATTGCAATTTTGGTTGGTAATGTGAACTTCATATCTACTATAGTAGCAAAAATAATTAAATTTTACATGTATATTTGTGTGAATTCCCTGTTTTTAAATTTAAATAGGGACCTTGAATAGATGTAATAACTCCAGAAGTTAAATTTAGACTTATTGATTTTACTCCAGCAAAACAGCCAGTTGTAATTATCTTTGAACTTTTAAGGATGAATTTAGATTTTTTTGGTGACCAGAGGCCAGTTTCAAATGTTGTTAGAATTTCTTTAGAATATTTTGATTTTAAAATTAAGGATACTTTTTTTAGTTTTCTTTTTCCGTATGTTGAGTTTGAACAGACAGATTCAGACTCTATTCCAACTTGATATTCTGAATTATTAAAGAAATATTTCATGCCTTCAATAGAGAACTTACAAGAGCAAAGGGCGCTTTGTGAAAAAACGCCCATTACTATTATAATAAATATTTTATTTAAACTCACTATTCAGATACTACTTGCTTTGTCTTTTCAAGTAAATCACTGTTAGGAAAGAGACCATTCACTTTTGGTTCTTGTTCTGTAAGTTTTCCATCAATATCAAAGATTGGAGCAACTACAGTTTTTAAATCTTTTACTGGATTATTTAAAAATGCTGGTAAATCAATTATTATATTTACATCATTTCCATTAATATCTTTCCCTAAATTAGACTCTTGTGCTCCAGAAAGAAAATCCATTATTTTATCCATTTCTACTCTAGATTCTTCTCCAAAACAAATTGAATCAATTATATTATCTTCTCTAGAATCATTGTCACAGAATTGATTGTTCAATGTCTCTAAATCCATAGCCATTTCTGTAATGTTTTCTAGGTCTGCTACAACTTCAGTCATTTTATTATCTTTCTCTAATGTTAAGTAGTCTGAATGCCTGCTAACGATCTGATGTGTCTCAGCATCTGTTAAGTCTCTTTGAAGATCTATCTCTTTAACTTTAACTTCATTTGAAATATGTTTTTGACCCTTTATACTATAGGCCGTCATAAACTTCATTATTGTTGCGTATCCTTTTAAGCCACTTGAAAGAATTTTAATATCACTTGAATCAACAGTCTTTGTAAGTGCTGCATAAACTTGCGTTGATACCTGTGTTGATTTTATCTGACATTCTTTATATGTGTAAGTTTCTGATGAGCCTGAAATAGTATCTTCAACATCGACACACTCATGAGACATTTTGTTTTCAAGTTGAGTTAATATAAGATTAACATCTCCTTTAATTGAAGCTAGTTTTCCTGAAGCATCTTCAAGAGCATCAACGACTTCAACTTGTAAAAAACGTTTCATATCTTGGTATGTTTTTAAATCTTTCTTATTAGCTTTATTTGATAAAAAGCTTACTAGTTCAGGATACTTTAAATTATCTTTTACATAATCCATTATTGATTTATAATCACTTGCTTTATCAAATGAAGTTTCAGCTCGCTTAACTGTTCCTTCGAACGCCATGATAATCCCAGTAAAAGCTGAGTAGAAAAGGGCTTTCTTATTTGTTGGATCTAGTCTTAAAGCATCGTTAAAAAGATCATTTGCATGAGTAATCGCTACTGGATTAGTAATAAGTAATTCCCCACGTCTAGCTAAAGTAGCTGCATACTCAATATCTGATTGGGAAGAAAGTCTTTTTGTATTAAATTCCTTAGGAGTAGCTGTGTCAGAAACTTTATCTTTATAGACAATTTTCGTTTGTGTTTCTTGAATTTCACAACCAATCATAGATAGTGCAACCGGTAGTACTAATAGTGGGAATAACTTCATCTTCTCTCCTTAAGTGTCTAAAAAACATAACTTGTAGATTCTTTAGACAGTTTTAAATACAGTTTTCAGTAACTTAGTATCTTTTAAATGTTTAATTACTGTTTATAAAGCAAGGAGCATGCCAAAAAAAGGGCCAGCTAATGCTGACCCTAATATTCGAGATTTAATTAAAAATTTCATTGAGTGTGAAGTTATTTAAAGTTCAATCCCGTTTGCTTCTAAAGCTTTACCGTGAAGTTCTTTAACAATTGCTTTCATACTTTCAGTAGTAGTACCTAGGTTAGATGATGCTTTATCGATAACGCTATCTAATTCCGCGTTATTACCAATTTGTGCTTCACCAACTGCTAGAATTACTTCTGAAGGATTTACTCCATAAAGCTTTGTAGCGAAGTCTGCAATATCAGCTTCACTTCTATCAGTTAATGCAGAGAAGTCAGAAACATTTTTAGCAACTTTAGCCGCAGCATCAGTTGATAGTGCAAATTTCTCAGCATATACGTTTGTTAATTTTTCTAATAAAACTGCTTCTTGATCAGCAACATTTGATACTAAGTCTTTTTCAAGTAATGTACCATCTGTGTTGTAGTACTCCCAGTAACAATCGTCATACATATAATATCCCCAGTAATCATAAACAGGGTAACAGTTATAGTTCCAAGTTGGTTCATAATAAGTAACTGTTGAAGATGTATTACATCCAACAAGTCCAGATAAGATTCCTAATAATACTAATAATTTCACAATTGATGCTTTCATAAAAAATGTCTCCTCATTTTTTTATTAATTAAAAAACGAACGTTCCGATCAAAAGAACATTCTGTCCAATTTCGTTTGTGATATATTTTTAGCAAATGATTAGAGTGATTGGCTTTAAAAATAGAATGACAAATACTTACGCAGTTGATGGTGTTTTTAGTGTTTATTGAGGCTTTTCTGGTATCGAAGTGACACTTTTGGCTCATTTAAGTGAACTTTTGGTTTCTTCTGTATAGAGTGGTGTCAACATGACATCAAAAAAAAAGGCCAGGAATAAATTCCTGACCTCTTTTACTATTTAAATTAAATCTTAATTATAATTCAATTCCATTTTCCTCTAAAGCTTTACCGTGAAGTTCTTTGATGATTGCCTTCGTTGTTTCTGTACTTGCTCCTAAAGTAGAAGATGCTTTTTCAATTACAGATTCTAATTCAGTATTGTTTCCAACTTGTGCTTCACCAACAGCTGAGATTATTTCAGATGGGTTAACTCCGTAAAGTTTTTCAGAAAAGTCAGCAATGTCTTCAGCAGATCTTGTTGATAGAGCAGAAAAATCAGTTAAGTTCTTAGCGATTTTTTCTGCAGCATCATTTGATAAAGAATATTTTTCAGCATAATCAGAAGTTAATCTTTCAAGAAGAACTGCTTCTTTATCAGCAACATCAGATACTATATCTTTACCGATTACTTCACCATTTTGGTTGTAGTATTCGTAGTAACAATCGTCATACATATAATATCCCCAGTAATCGTAAACAGGGTAACAGTTATAATGCCAGTATGGCTCATAGGGTTGAACAGTTACATTACATGAAGCAAATGATCCAATTAAAAACAGGGACGCTAGTAGCTTAGTTAAAGCAGTTTTCATAAAGTCTCCTCGACAGTTTATTTTATTCTTTGTGTGTTTGAGTTAAAGACTTAGTAACATGTTTTGATTTTTTTTCAAATCAGCTTGTAAAAAATTCTTACTTACATTTTTGAAATATCTATTTTTAGAATTTTATTTGTTGAGGCACAAAGATAAACAAGCTTATCGGCACTGTTTTCAAAAATAATTTGAACTTCTGAACAGCCTTTTGCTCCAAGAGTTTGATACATAGCTGGTCGGTACAAACCTCCAGTTCTAGACCATGGTTTAATTAACTCAGAACCAAGACCAGGAGTGAGATCGGAACGTAAGAAAAGCGCCTGAGATGTACTTAGTATATGATGCTTAATTCTTCTGGCATCAGTTTTTGAAGGTGTTGTTGATATAGAAGAGCTTTGTTGAATTAGCTCGTTGCTTGTTTGAGATATAAGATTTCCTTCATCGTAAGACAGAACAAAGCGAATAGAGTTTCTTGAATCATTTGTTAAGGCTTTTGTTTGATTAGTCTTTATATAGTTCTTACTTTCATTATACTTTAAGGACAAAACATTCTGTGTTCCGTTAATACTTTGAGTGGCAAAGAAAGCATTGTCAGAATTTTTCGAATTTACAATTGGAAGAGGTTTTGCTGATGCAATATCAAAAAACTTATTAAGATAAATATCCTGAATAAAACTTAGTCCATTATTAAATCTGTAGGCCTTATAAGATTTATAATATCCAAATCCAGTAGATGATATTATTATGGCCTTTCCTGATTTATTATTCTCATTAGACTGATATAGGAAGTGCAGAGGTAGCTCTTCATTTTCAGGGAATTTAATCGTTTTAATCCCTGATTCTAGCTGGATATATAATCTATTTTGTTTTAATTCTACAGGAGCATTTGACCAAGCTGTTGCTTGCTCTCTTTCATTCTCAGGCCTTTCTCCAATTCCAATCCATGCAGGGACCATTTTCATTCCATATTGAAGCCATAAAAAACTTCCAGGAATAACAGTTAAGTCATTTTTAAATGTATTTTTTGGAGAAATTAATATTCTTTTAAGTTTAAAATCTTCATCAAAAGCTAAAAATTTTGTATCTCTGTTTTCACGGCTTATAAAGTTTACTGCAGTAATAACATAATCAAATTTATTATCTAAATCCAAGTCAACTTTTGATAAATTAATCATTATAGGATTTTTAAAAGGTAACTTTATCTCTTTTGATACTTCATAATTAGTTTTAGTTTCTTGGACTCGAGCTACAAATGTTATTCCGTTGATTTCTTTAAATGCTAAAAAATCTGTTGAAGTGTTATCTCCTGTGTTTTTAAAAGGTCTTAAGTTTGCCCCTTCTAAAAAAGCTAAATTTCCAATGATACTTTTTGATTCTAAATCAGATCTCTTCGTTTCTGGAGTAACAACAGCTAAAGCTTTAGCTTGAAAGAAGTATTCTTTATTTTCTTCATCTGTTTGAACCTTTAACTTGAAGAGAAAATTGCCATCTACATTTTGATTCGATTTAAACTCTACTTTTAAATCAATTATTTGATCTGTTGATACAGATGTATATTCAAACTTACTCTTAACTATTTCTATGCTTTCTTGACTCTCTTTACTGATGTGTTTAATTGAGAGTCTTACATTTTTAGATTTTAGTCCATAATTCTTTAATTTAATTCTAAATGACTTAATTTCTTTATTCCAATTAATTAACGCTGCAGATTTATTTAAAGGATATAGAAATGAAGAACTCTCTAAATTTTTACTTGCTATATAATCAATATTTCCATGTCTTATGTAATTAATCTTTGACGAATTATTAGTTCTGGCACCTTTTAATAATTTGATTTTAGCTTCATTAGGACTCATCCCTTGATTTAATAACCTTGCCATAACTCCTGTAACAAATGGCGCTGCTTGGCTTGTTCCACTCATATACTCATAGTCATCATCATTAGTGAAAGACTTTGACCTTTTAGTTGTGGGCCATGTACTTAAAATTTTATTCCCAGGTGCCGTAATATCTATATGAGATCCAAAATTAGAAAATGAGCTTAGTTTTCCATCCACTGAGTGAGATCCAACACATATAACTTCTTCATAAGAACAAGGGTAGGTAGGTCCAGCGTGGTGATCATTTCCACCTGCAGCAACGATTATAATCTTATTCTCATGAGCGAGCTCAATCATCTGTCTCATTAAGATTGAATCTTGTTCAAACCTCCAGCCTAGAGACATATTGATAATATTCGCTTTTGATTTAATGGCGTATAAAAGAGCTTTTGCAAATTTGTCTGTAGCAAGTTCACCGTTGGTATTATTTTGAGAAGCAACACTGACTTGAATGGGTAATAAAGCTACATTTGATATAACGCCACTTATTCCAATGTCAT
>Ga0209712_10003771_pt1 | contig 12215 bp, 26 predicted proteins | sample ArcOceMetagenome_FD_187443 | JGI IMG/M metagenome (GOLD analysis project Ga0209712, IMG submission 187443) | Marine eukaryotic phytoplankton communities from Arctic Ocean - Arctic Ocean - Greenland ARC118M Metagenome (SPAdes) (version 2) | ecosystem: Environmental > Aquatic > Marine > Oceanic...
ATTGCTGGTAGTGTGGTCAATCACTTCAAATCGATTAATAGTCTTATCACGGATACGGCGATCTGCTTTACTCATAATATTCATTTCTCTAGCGCCTAAGGATTCTTCAAAAGTAATTCTTCTACTCATAGTCTTTCTCCTTGTTTGTATGTAAGTCTAGTAAATCTTCTATATCGACAGCATAGAACTCGCCGTCTGTTATACGCATATTAGTAGTGCTACCAGAACTACGAACGTATGCTCGGCCACCGTCAATCATTTTGTCTCCTACAACTTTGTAGTCGTGATGTGATTGACTGTAATAGTATTTACCGTTAACTTCTATCATACCAAACTCGAAAGACTCCACAATATCAGCATTAGTAATCATTACACGATCTCCAACACGAACATAATACAACCCAAAGTATCGATTGCCAAACTCAGGATGAGGCTCGGCCCTGTAAAAAATATCCATAGGAACGTCACTTGCTGTTAGATCTGTAGTACAAACATACTTTACATCTACGCCGTCTTTTTTAGTGTAGTGTGCTTCGGCTTTTTGTATGTTAAACAGTGACTCGTGTTGTATATTCATTATGCTAGGTCCGTTATAAGTTGATAGTTGTCCCACGCTTTTTGTTGTGCATTGTTATGCCTTCTTTTTAGCTGGTTTCGTAAATCCGTCTTGTGGCCTTGCGTTTGCCGCCATGTCACTTTTAAAGCCTTGCTTTATTCTTTGTAACCTAGACTGATCTATGCCCCTTGTGTTTCCAATTGCTTTTGCTACAGCCGCAAGTTCTAAATCGCGTGTTGCTGAGTTAGAATACTTTTGCTTCTTAATAACAATGTCATACAGTTCGTATTGACGTTCGTTGCTTAGTGTCCTAATTAAGTTTCTTGCTTCTTCATCATACTTGCGATTGTCTTCTGGTGGTGCCCATTTCATTGCATTACTCCTTCTACTTGTTTAAGCACCGCCTGTGAGTGCTTACACTGACCTCTAAACGTAAAACCAGCACAGTCGCAAGTAAACCCGCTGTCGTGTAGTTCAACACTATACTCGTTATCTTTTGATCCCTTAACAGGCCAAATGACGCCTACCATCCAATGGTCTTTTGGACTAAAGACAGTAGGCGCCAGGAACTTCTGTTTGAACTTGCTCATACTAACTCCTCTATGTTTATAGGAGTGTAGTTGATTTGCTCAACACAAACACACCTGTAAGGACCTTCTGGTGAAGGGTTACTGTGGATATGTCCATGCACGTTCAACAACGGCTTGTTACCAAACCTATGCGACTCAGCAAGTGTACTAGCATGTTGTGGAGTGTGTGTAAACAACAACCCTTTGTCGCTCATATCAATCCACAATTGGATATCTTTGAAGAATGGAGCAAGCATCTTTACATTGTCGTGGTTTCCAAGGACAAGCCTTTTCTTACCTGGCAACTTAGCAAAGACATTGGTCATCCAATCAACTTTATCCATACCAAACAATACATCACCACAGTGGATAACAGTATCATTTGGCTTTACGACACTAGTCCAGTTGTCCAACATCATTTCGTTCATATGATCAACATCACGGAAACCTTCTCTAGGAGGCTTACCGGCGTAATCTTTGAACGTTAGAATTGGAGCATGGTTGAAGTGGGTATCACTTATCACCCATATATCTGACATAACATAACCCTCTTTATCTAATTGTTATATACAGTATAGCATCAGATCTGGCTTGTGTCAACCTTTAAATAGGTAGGATGATAGGAATAGTTTCAAAACGACTATGTCGACCCTGGGTACTCGCAAGCCTTACCAGCCTCACCTTACCTATCTAACGACATCCTATGCCGAGCTACTGCTATCGAGCTTTGGATTCGAGAGTGTTACCTCTCTTCTCATCGTAGGGTATGCTATCCCCTACTAGGTGCTATCAACACCACGTCCGTAAAACTATTTTTTGATGTTGTCAATTACAAGTGCATTACAGGTGTCTAACCCTCTCGTTAGTCTTGCTATTTCATCTTGTAACAACATCATTTCTTCTGCTTCAGAATCCCATATTGAGTAGTTTTCACATCCACTATCTGTGCATGTTAAATCGTCAATATAGTAGTAAGTGTTAATTACTGGAGGTATAGCTGCAACAGTCCATAATACTCCGAGTATGATCGCAATTATCTTTATTGTTCCGTTTAACATATTGATTCCTCTTATTTTGCTCTTAGGTCCATATTAAGAGTAATTGCGTCACCTACATTAAATTGATTGTAAGTAATAACAGCACCGTGGAAACCGTTCCACTCGTACTTAACAGTATAATCTTTGATCTTTTGTTCTGTTGTAACATGGTCAACCATAGTACAACGTGTTTCTCTACGATATCCTACAACATCTCTATTGTTGCTATTATTATTTTCTTGTAGGGTGCCGCCAACAATTGATCCAATTACTGCGCCACCGGCAGTTGCCGCTGTCTTTCCGTTGCCACCACCAAATTGGTTGCCTACAACGCCGCCAACAATTGCTCCGAGGATATTGCCTACGTGATTATTGTTGCCGTTGCTTGAACTTTGGTTATAGATTGGAATGTCAATCTCTTGACACTGTTGGGTAGGAACACTCTTTGAAATTGTAACATAATTTGGCTTAACACTTGTTACATCACCCTTAACTACAAATGTTCCTGCATGTGCAGTGGATGCCATAGTTAAAACTAGTGCGGTACTTATAAGTAATTTATTCATTTTTATTCCTCGTTATAGTGTTATTAATAGTATTATTATAACATACAATTAAGGTGATGTCAACCATTAATCTACATATTTTGTATTAAAACTTAAACAAATACGTGTACCACCTTGGTTTGGATCCGTAAAATGAAATAAATGGCTTGGAAATAGCAAAAGATCGTCATTATATAAATCAATATCGTGAGCATAAGCTGATTCACTATATTTTGTCGTGCTTTCCCAAAGTTCTTGAGAATTTGGATTTTCAATTGCCATCAGCGTCCGACCAGCTTCAATAAAAGGATAGTATGCTCCACTTACTACACTGCCAGGATGATTATGTCTTGTAATATGACCGCCGTTGTTTGCAATAGCATACCAAGACTGTGAGATTTTTATACTTCTAATACCTAACTTAGTTGTGTATAAGTCAATTGCTTCTTGAATATGTGCTTTAAGATCAACGTAATTATCTAGTACATAGGATTCTTTGGATCTTTTAGAATCAATTAACAATTGATGTTCACCTAAGTCTTCATTTGCAAAAATATCTTCTAGTATAACACTGTCATTTATTATACTATACTTTTGCACTAGAATAGGAAATAAATCATATGTCTCTGGATGCTTCATAGTCTACCAATCTAATTTCTTGTACATTATCGTATCTAAAACTGCGCCAGCCTTTAGCGTTGACATCCCATACTGAACAGACCTTGTCCGATATCGTTCGAATAGCCTTCTGGCTCATAGGATCAGTTTTGATTGCTTTTGGTTTAATGTCTTCCTTTAACGTACAAGTCATAACACGCTTGTCGCCGTTAATCTTTAGGAATGTTACTCTTAGTACTTCGGTTGTTAGCTGTTCCATTAGAGCCGCTTTTGTCGGTAGCCCCTTTAGTTCCGCTATCTTTTCCGCTACCAAAGATTCTGTCCCAGTTGTCTCTATATTGTTCATTTTTACCTTTCCTTTGTTTATCGCCTTTACCACCATGCCATCCTGCACTCATAGTTCCTCCAAAATTCCTAACACTTCTGCTGCAATTAGCAAAGCACCAGCAACTACAAAGTTACCCATAATTAAAAAGCCACCGGCTACAATGCGTACTGCACTTTTAACAAGACTAATGTAAAAGTGTTTCTTGCTTACATCTACTGGTTCGGCCATTATCGCTTCTCTACTACTTTATCAGCAAGTCCGTACTCAACTGCTTCTGTTGCTGTAAGGAATGTGTCAAACTTCATTGTTTCAAACAACTCAGCATAGTCTTTGCCTGCTGTGTTATGTTTAACATAGAGTTCAGTTAAGCGAACGTTAATCTTCTTAGACTCTTCCATGCTACGTACTGCGTCTTCAAATTGTAGCTCTTGTACATGTACACTACCGCTTGTACCACGTGTGCCTGAGCTTACACGGTGGATCATAGTACGTGCTTCGGGTAGTACAACTCGCTTGCCTACTGTGCCGGCCATTGCAAGGAAACTTCCCATGCTACATGCTTGACCCATTACAATAGTACGCACATCACATTTGATAAACTGCATAGCATCGTAAATAGCGAGGCCTGCTGTTACTGCTCCGCCTGGGCTGTTGATGTACAAGTTAATTTCTTTGTCCGGATTAATACTTTCTAAGTATAGCATCTGTGCTACAATTACATTAGCCATGTTATCTTCAACTGGACCATTAAGCATAATAATGCGGTCCTTCATTAAGCGACTGTAAATATCATATGAACGTTCGCCGTTTGCTTCTTTCTCAACTACCATAGGTATTAGCATTAAGTTTCCTCGTTAAATTTAATTAATGGCATAACTGTGTGACTGTCATAATAGTCACCTTTCGTAAAAATTCTTGAAGTTACTTCTTTTACAAATACACCGTTTTTACTACGATATGTAATAAATTCTTGTTTTACAACGCCTGTTGTATCGCTTTCAAATGCTGATTTAAGCGGTCCTTCACCTGTCATTTATCGCCTCCCATTCCATGTTCTTGTTTCTTTTGGTCCATATGTAGTAAATTCTAGACCGGCCATCCTACCAACATACACTTTACCGGTCCATGTCATATGGATTTTATTATGTGCAATAAAGGCAGTAACAGATTCTTCAAATCTAAAATTATCAATCTCAGCAGTAACAGTCTTGTCTCCGTTACTAGTAATACAATTAATTTCTGCTTCAGTTTCGTAGCTTACTTGATTGTTTGTGGTCACGTAACTTTTCCTTCTAATCTAAGGTTTAAGACAAAATTTTCTACTAGTAGCTTTGTCATAGTTGCCATAGCTACTACTGCTCGTTGATCTTCCGGACAACCTTCCATTTGATCAAGTACTTGAGCAGCCATCATTAAAAATGCGTTCTCTTCTGTAACAGCTAGCTCGCCCCATTCAATTGGGTCTTTCATTTCACCTTCTTGTGCTAAGGCGGCTAGTTGTTGTATTGTTGCTTGTTTCTGACTCATTCTCTACCTAATGTAATGTATGCCCGTGCCGTGATTCGTCTTCTGCGTTTGGATCAAGACCAAACGTTTGTATGCATAACTCTGCAATTTCTTCTGGGAAGTTGTCTTTATCGGAAACAGATTCTGGTATCCAAATTCCTTTAAGTTCACCATCCTTGGAAACAATTAAACCGTAATCGTCATTTTCTAATGTATCTTGTAGAGTAAGCTTGTGTTCTTCAATCTTATATTCTTTATGTGACATTTGATTCTCCTTTAAGGTTATATTATACTTCATAGCAATAGTATTTAACCTTCTTGGTCGGCGGAATCGTTCCACTTTAGAATTTCAATTTCACCAGCTTGTTTTTTATGTCGTAAAAATCCTTGGTTCACCAAGCTATCAACAGTATTTTCAATTCCTTGAGCTAGTCCATGAGCTCGACCTTGCCAATATCCAAATCCAGTACCAACTACATAGGATATCGCTAAAAAGATTAATGTTTCGTTATTCATTTCCTATACCTTTAATAGCTTAACATAGTTAAGACGGGTTTCGCATACATCAAAGCTACGATTTTTACCATGTGCTTTGACTTTGCCTTTAATACGCTTGCGGGTGCCTACTTCGTGATCAAACTTGTTCATAAAACTAACTAAGTTGCCATCGTAGTCTGCAATATAGTTAAAGCTTTCCCACTGTTCGCTCCAAAACTTAGATAGGAACTTAATAACTCCATCGACAACATCTTTTGGTTGTCCTATGTCTTTGCTATTACGGTATTCTATCCGTAACATTTTTTTGAATTTAGCGTCTGCTATTTCTCGCACTACTAGTGCAGGAACATACGCAACTAATCCTAATTGTTTTGATGCAATTTCATCATTGCTAACTGCAGAAAATATATCTTGTTGGAATGAATTAAGTTGTCCACCTATAAGTCCGAGTGTGTAGCGTCGAAAGTGACTCCTTGCAAGTTCAACATTTTCATAGTCTTCTTCAATTGTGGTAAAGTCTACAAAGTCAGGATCTGTGTATCCGCCAAAGTGCTGTTTGACCATTTCACCGTTGCTATGCTCAGCTGGCTTTCCTTCTGTACTATAACGTTGAGTATGCTTAACGTATCCTCCGCGGATTCTAAACGCCGCAAATGCATAAGCTAATACTTCTTGAGTCGGATATGTCTGTTTCATAGTCTGCCCCTTACTTAATTGTTATATACTTATTATAGCATCTATATACTAGTTGTCAACCTTTTAGTGAAGTCATAATCTTTAGCAATACACTCTATCTTCATGTGTCTTTCTGCAATTAATCTATCAACAGTTTCCTTAAACATTTCAACAGTGATATTTTCATTAAACCATTCAGTGCGCCAATCTTCTACTAACCAAATGTCATCAAACATCACGCTCTTAATAGATCGTTCTAATGCTTGTGCGTGTGGTTTATACCCTCCATACACATACGGAAAGTTTACTATTCGTCCGGTATGGCTAGAGTACTGCTGACTTCGTTCTTTCATGTCTTTTGCAATCCCGAAGCCAGTCCTGTCACCCTGTACTATATAAAAATAATACGGTTCCATTATCCTAGCAATCCTGCTACAATTAAACCTGCTAGTACACTGGAAGTATGCTGCCCATCTATGCTTACAAACTCGCCGTTAGATGTCTTTATACATTGTAATACTGTTAACAATGCTGGATCAAAAGTTTTTGGAGCAATAATCCCAGCACAATGTAATGCATCTAATATTCTCTGGATATCTTCATCAATAAGAATATCGCCTAGTCGAATCATTGCAACTTTTGGCATACGTGAGTGATCAAATTTCCAATCAGTGTCTTTTAATGTCTGTACTGCTTTTTTCCATTTATGGCTTTTTAGTAATTGATCAACTCTATCCTGTAGTGTAACAACACTTTGTTTGCCGCCGACTAATTCGTTAAGAGTTTTCATCGGATTAGGCAAGCGACGAACTTCTTGATATACAAAGTTAAAGTCAGTATTGTTTAAAATTGCTGGATCAAAGAAAGAATCCAAGTCTTCAAAACGATCAAGTAATGTTAACGGTATAGTTTCTTTGCCGCCTAGTCGTTTGTACAACTGTAGTAGTGCAACAGCATAAGCATCGTCATGCCAGTTACCGTCGATGCCGTATCTATGTTTGTGAAACTTGCGGTATGCTTCAGCAACATTTTGTTGATATTGCGGTAAATCGCCAAACGTATTTTGTATTAATGCAGCAAGATCTTCTAGTAATTTTGGTGTTAGGTCTTTCTTATAAGATTCAAATGTCCTTATCATATCTCTAAACATAAAGAAACAACTAACATGTAAGGTTGAGTAATGGAAATACGTGTTGTGCCAATTACAAGCAATTTCTAGCTCATTTTCGGATAATGTTCTAAATGTTGAAATGTTTGCAAACGTACCAGGATGGCGTAGGAGTGAACTTTTTTCTTCTACAGGATAACACTCATGCTTTTCTGCAATAGAAACTTTACGTTCGATTGCTACATCTTGTTCATCTGTTGTATCGTTATCAATACGTACTACGTGAACTTCGTTACGTAATCTTGAAAACGCACTTTGACGTTTTTTACCTTTGCCGTTATGTGCAGCAAATGCCTTACGTGCAAATGCTTTGTTATCTGTTTCGATATACTGGACTGGAAATTTAAAATCTTGCCAATTCATAATGTTTGCCTCTAAGTTATATTGTTTGCCTATACAACTATAGTAACATGTAATACTAGCTATGTCAACCTAATTTTACTCTTTCTTTGGACTTTTTTAACATATGTAACTGCTCTTTCTAATATGCCTAGGTCATCGTAAAATCCACCCAATGTTCTATTACACTTGTGACATAGCCAGCCGTTAAATTCATCTGTATCGTGATTATGATCCACACACCAAACACTTCGTCCTTTTCCTCCTATACCTTGTAGTTCTTCTTCGTTCTTTAAGCATATAGGACAACAGAATTCTGGTACAGGGGGTGGGGTTTCTTTTCTTAGTTTAGATCGTACCTTGTGTAAGTGTTTTTCACATACTTTACATTCGTGTCTTTGTTTGCGGATGCCAAAGTTTAGCCCCCAACTAAAATTCTCAAGTGCTAACACTTGGCTACATTTAGAACACTGTTTCAATCTATCCATCCCCATATGATGTTTGCTATTATAAGATATGCACAAGTAAGATTAGTTACAACTATTATAGTTCTTATTAGTGCAATTCGATCTTCGTTGGCTGCATCGTAACCATCTTCTTCATCAAACGAACCAAGGGCATGTTTCCATACTTCCCAGTTAGTCTTTTTCATTAGCTTTAGCCTCTAATCAAAATGTCCGCCTAACACTGCTATGCCGCTTACATCTAAAATTAACAGTTCCCAAGCCTCTTGGAAACCTTCTTCATGTATATAGTTTTCGTTATTGTTCCACAATCGTTTTAGGTAGCTGTCATGCATTTCAATTATATCTTTATCGGACCAGTTGTGACAAGCTAAATGTCCTTTTATTAGCCAAAATCTTCTGTACGCTTCCTTACGGAAAGATTGATCCATTCTACCTAACTCTCAATTGCCCATTTACGCTTGCCAAGTTTTTCATGTTCTGCCCAACGTATAAACAATCCTGCTTCACGGCCGTGTGCTTCGATCTCCCATGGATTATCCCAATAGTCTAATACTGCTTTACGTTGGTTACTTAACCATTCCCCTCTCCAACGATTTTGTCCTTTAATACAACTCCAATAAAGTTCGCCTCGTGCAAACTGCTTAACATGCACCATTTCGTGTGCTACTGTTTCGAGCATCCTACGTAGTCGGGTATTTTTATTAATTTCAATGTTAAATTCTCTTGGCCTAGCTTCGTTAGCATCGTCGTCTGGAAGACAATATCCTAGAGTATCATCCTTCCCAAATGATTTAATCTTAATATTAACTATAAGACTATCCATCCTAGGCATTAATTTATTCGCTGAAAACCACGCAATGCCTTCGGCATGTTTGCGTTGTGTAGCTGTTCCACCGGTGACTATCATTTCCATATTAGTATTCCAATGTGTGTGTTACAATATATTAACACTAGTATAGCATTACTTACCTGGGTCGTCAACTTCTTTTTTGGTTATTTCCAAAGTACCGTCTTCGGAAGCTTTTACGTGTAGAGTATCTCCTACCTTCCAGCCCATTCGAGCTCGTACTTCTTCGGGTATTGTCATATCAACTGTTCCCGTTTCTTTGTCCACATTTGAAAAGATTTCTTCTTTTTTGTAAATCGATTCTATAGTCATTTATTGTCTCCTAAACACATATACGCCTTCGAATTTTTCTCGTCCAGCAAGTTTATTATTTCCAACTCCTGGTCTAGTATTTAACATCATTTTAATCGTACCCGTATGTTTAAACCCAATCTTTTCAGCCATTTCAATCCACCGGTCCACAACTTGATATTCTTTGTTTCCGTAACTTTTGTAGTCTGCAATATTGGTTGCAAAGATTCCGTCTGGGTTAAGTCCTTGCAATATTCTCTCCATAGTAGGAGATACATATCCGCTAAACCATTCATCTAATGTTGTATACCTTACCATGCATTGTGTATCTTCTTCACTGTACTTTTCTAAATTAAAATAAGGTGGACTACTAAACGCTAAGTCAATGTCGGTGGGCTGATACTCTTCACTAACACTTTGGATTAACGTTCCTGGGTTGTCCAACAATGTATTTAAGTAAGTTAGACCTTCTATGGTTTCAGTATTGGGGTCTATGCCTGTATAGTTATAACGCATGTTACTTGAAGTTACTCCAAGAAGTCTGCCACCGTACCCCATACTATAATCATATACGTTACCAAACATAACAGGACACAGGTGTTCAACAATAGCTCGTGCATTTTGAGCTTTAAAGTTTTGTATATTTTCTCCAGTAACTAATTCAAGACTACGGCGTAGTGCAGTAGGATATACAAGATTGTTACCTTCACGGAACTCAAAACATATTCGAATAGCCCGTCTAAGTTTTGCGTCGTGCCAAAATCTATCCTTTAAACTGTTAGTGCCTCTACCTTTTGGTTCAGCAGTCATCATATTAGGAAACATAAATCTGTTTATAGTCTGTCCTTGATTGTTTCCTAATCCAATTCGACTATTGTTAACTGAATTATAGCTTTGATGCTTAAACTTTTTAAGTGCATCTTTAACACCTTGTTCAGTATAATATGTTATAGGGACTAATCCAATAGTACGATAAATTTCAAATACACGATCAATAGTGCCTTCAGGGTCTTTATCGTATACTTCTTTAGTAAACTTATCTAATTGGTAATACACAGATTCGTATCCAGTAAACTCGTCATTTACTATGTGCTGTGGAGTTATTCCCCATATTGTATGTAGTGTATCTATATTCATATATTACTATTATAGCACAATTGCACAAAAGGTCAACCGATAAATACTATTAGTGAAAATATAATAAGGTTACTATAATGGATTATTACATGGACGCTTTCTACAGCGTTGTTAAAGACACTCAAGAACACACCGGGTTAACTCTTCCACATCACCTCGAAGCTTACGTAGTCATGCTACTTGCATCTAAAGTAGATCAACCTGACTTCTTACCTACCGGCACGTTTGCACAAAGTTATATGAATAACACTAACCCAAAAGAACTAGGTGACACTTGTCTCTTTGTAACTGGAGTATTCCCAGAATACGGAAAGAAGCATGGCATTAATAAAAAATACTACCAAGACATTGGGATTGGCAGTTATGCAACAGCGGCTGATTATATGAATGGAGAACTGTTCGAAGCACTTGCTACGCACTTTACTTTTCTATCACAATTTATTGAAATGTCTGTTAAGAATCCTATGTCGCCCGATATCCACATGCTTGGCGATTAACCAAAGTAAATGAAATTTGATTTCAGCTTCTTATTGATAATGTTAACTACTTCCGGGGAATTCATTATCTCATAGTGGTTATACGGGATTTCTTTGTGTTGCATATCTTTTCTTCGCTTCATACTGCTTACAGTACACACACCATCGTTCTTTACAATATGTACAGGGATTGCTCCTTCTGTTGTTACTATCTGTGTCCAAGGACACTTAATGGGAATTTTATGTCCTCGAGTAATTGGAGTACTAGCAACTCCGATTTCACTAAACAATCTTTTAGGTACAAAGAACTTTGCCCAGTCTGCTGTTGCACTTCCGCCAAATGGTGATGCTATACTTACTACGCCAATTACATTAATATACTGACTTAAATGTAAAGCATATATTCCACCTAAACTATGTGCGATAATAAAAACTGGCTCGTTTATATCTATTAACTGATTTTTAATTTTTTCTAAGTTGTTATAGAATCCGTCTGAACTAAAATATCTAACTTTAGTACAGTTTGTGATATTAGAATTTTCTAATATATAATTAAAACTTTTTGGACTCGCGTTGGCTCCATGTATAAAAACTACATGTGGATGCCGCCGCTGTGGTAATGTAAATCGCAACATCAAACCTCATTAAAAATAGTGGGGAAATATCTCTATAACCCCACTATTAGTATAACATGCTTTTAGTTAAAGGTCTACCAGAATTTTAACTTTTTAGCTGCATTTTTGGCTGCTCTTGCGGCTGCATTTGCGGCATCTTGAGCGGCTCTAGCTGTTGCTGCTGCGGCAAGATCTAATTGACGTTGTGCTTCAGCGGCTGCGTTTCTAGCGGCTTCTTCTGCGGCACGTTGAGCTTGTGCAGCTGCTTCTGCTACCTTCCTTGCTTGTTCTTCAGCGGCTCTACGTGCGGCTTCTGCAGCTTCAGCAGCCTGCCTTGCTTGTTCTTGAGCAATACGCATAGCTTCTGCGGCTTGTTCTTCAGCAATACGTTGTGCCTCTGCAGCAGCTTCAGCAATCTTTCTAGCGGATTCTTCAGCTTGACGTTGTGCTTCTGCGGCAGCTTCATCAGCTATGCGTTGTGCTTCGCGTTGTGCTTCGGCTGCAGCTTCTTCTGCTTGCCTATGTGCTTCAATAGCAACATCTG
>Ga0209712_10003772_pt1 | contig 12210 bp, 8 predicted proteins | sample ArcOceMetagenome_FD_187443 | JGI IMG/M metagenome (GOLD analysis project Ga0209712, IMG submission 187443) | Marine eukaryotic phytoplankton communities from Arctic Ocean - Arctic Ocean - Greenland ARC118M Metagenome (SPAdes) (version 2) | ecosystem: Environmental > Aquatic > Marine > Oceanic...
TTTGATTTTGATTCGAAATCTAAAAAATTAAAACTTTCCGTCATGCTGAAATCGTTTTAGTATCTCCTAATGGCAACTGAACTCAACTTTATTAAAATTGAGTAATAAATAGTCGGGAGATACTGAAACAAGTCCAGTATGACGGTCTTATTTAGGTTTCAAATAAGTACTTTGCAGTTACAACTTATTTAAAGCGGAAATAAAATTCGTAATAATAAATATTTAGATTTTATCTAACAAAGGAAAGCACCACCCAAAACCTCAATGTCATCTTCGACAATCAGTGGCGGTTTATAATCAAAGTAAGGAGGATCGGAAAATTCCAAAGAGCTTTGGAATCCTAAATTTTGAATCGGAATTACAGCAATAAAAGTAGGTAAGTTTAGTCGAAAATCAACGAATAATGGTTGTACTTCATCATCGACTTTTACGATAACTATTTTCTCATCACAGCATTTTTTTGTCTTATTTGATCCACAAGAAGTCAAACTCATCTTTGCTGCTTTCTTTTCACAACAAGTCATCGGTTTTACTTCATGTGTACATTTTTTGGCTTTAAAGAACAATGCAACCTTGACCAATTCACCAGAACAAAAGTGCTGGTTGATTGTCAAGCCATTGGTCGAAACCAAAATTAATAAGGATAATATGTAGACAAGTATTTTGATATGATTATTATTTTTCACAAAAATAAGGTTTTTAATGAAAGTGAAAGCGTAAATGTGCATTAAAATTTATTTTGTATCTATTGAGAGAAAATAAATAATTAATAAAACTTAATAATTAATAAAAGGTTGTCATCCTAGTCGAGGCTAGAACTTGCTTCAGGTAACGGAACTCAACTTGAATTTTCATAATTTTGAGAGGGTAACCTCTCAAATATCTGGTCTTTACGTTCCGGGAATTATCCATGAGTACTCAGAATCGCAACGGCGAAAGGATTTAGTGTTTTTCCTGAAAATCCCCTTATTGTTTTAATTTATTGATTTTCAATGATTTACAAATAAATTATAAATTAATTTCATTTTTTTTAAAATGGTAGGAACTAAATCTGTCTATCCTAGAGTTATTTCTGGCATACATTGCAAATAAGCAATGATTCTAAATCAAATTATTACCAAATGTTATTTAACCAACATATCATCCGAACTGACTTTCAGTGTCCAGTGATTAGTATGTTTCTATCGTATCTCACGATAAAGGAAACAGAAGGCACAATGGGACAGTGAAGAAGTTCCTATTTCTCTACAAAGGGATGATTGGAATAACATTAATTGTGGGAATAATTTCTCCTCTATCGCCTGATAATATTTCAGATTTCAGGCTCTAATTATTTTTTGCATATATAAAGGAATGAAGTATTAATGGCTTTCGGCAAATCGTTGAAATGACACATTAAATAAGTCTTTATACATATTAACTGATTTTATATCATATTGGCTCGGTTGTTTCATCCGATTAATAAATATGTATTTTGGTTTTTATTCAAAATAAAATTTGTCATTTAATGATTAATTTAAAATTTGAATCATATTTAACACTTTTTTGGTAATATAACTTAATACAAAGTAGTGGTGAGATTTGTCTTATTTTGATTTTAAACAGGGAAATCTGTATCGGAAGAAAAATAGAAAAGTTATTTTTTATCGTTTAATATATTACATTCACAAGCTTTGGTAAGATAATTAAAGTTTACAAAAACGAAATAAGACCTAAATAAACGAGTTTTAAAAAATTATCAATTTGTAACTTTTTTAATTATAAAATTATACTAATTTGCGTATTTTTACTATATTTGTACTCAAATTAATTATTAACCGAAAATATTGAATTCGTTTTGACAGAAACGATTATCGAATTTAAAATTTTCAAAATTACCCTAATAATGATGATATTAAAAAATGAAATCCAAATGAATACTCAAATTGTTTTGGCTTCTGATGGCACGACTTACATAGGTGTTGCTCCTCGTCATATCTCATTAACAGGCGGCGAAATTCCGATTGAATTCCGTGTGAATACAGAATCTTAGATATACACAGACGTGCGTATCAAATAGTAAAAACAAAGAGAATTATAGGAATCGCATTTACTGAGCTAGCAAAAAATTGATAAAGATGTTGAGATGAATTATAGAACGGTGACTCGTTCTAATGTGAAATTCGTGACTTGAAAAGATAAAAAAGGAAGTATTGGATTGCCGTATCATTAATTTGGTACGGCATTTTTTTATTTTTGGACTTGAGTATTGAAGAGGCGACTTTGAGTCGAATGTCTAATGGCCAATCTTTTAACTATTAAAATCTTTTGATTTGTTACAGTAGGCTATTTATTTCTTGTGCCCTTAGTCCGTGATTTTTTTTAAGTTCCTAAGCGTAAGTCAAGTTAATTATGTCGGTATTTTTTGACAAAATATTGCCGATAATTTCGTTAAAATTTATTTTCATCACTATGGCTATGTAAATAAATTTTGCCTCGTTCTCGACAAATTTTGATGCAAAATCTACTCGACACTATCAACTTGACTTACCACTAAGGATTAGAATCTACTCACAGCCACAAGTCAAATTATTAGAATAATTTTGCTTCTCCAAACGATAACCTTTCATGTAAGGATAACCACCGCCAATACCTAAATTTTCTGTTTTAATGGTATAAACACAATCAAACTCAATTGTTGATTCGCCTTCGGTCAAAAGGTTTGGATCACAATAATTGTTGGTTGTCGTTTCGCAATCTGTTTTCGTCAAATCGCCCAAAACATCTTCTAGAATGTGTTTGACATCAATCTCATACTTTTTAATTAATTCATGATTTACATCAGAAGCAAATCGACCACAAGGCTCGCCTTTTCGGATAATCGAATCCTTATAAATTTTAAATTTATCAATAAAAAAAGACTCAATCGTAGCGACTTTCTGAAATTGAGGATTGTTCTCAAAATCTAATTCATAGAAAGCATCCGTATAGTTTTTTGTTGTTTTATTGAAATAAGTTGGCGACAACGGGGTACGTTTTGTATCGATCCAAATTTCATTAGTTAAATATTCGTAACCTAACAAAACCCGTCCTTTTCCAACATTCAGCGTATCACTCTTGGAACATTTCATCCGAACATCTGCACTTTTAGCCAAGTAATAGATTCCTGGTTGTTTGTTGCCCGGAAGCGGTAATTTATACGAATCACTTAATGACCATTCTCCTTCGTAAGCACTACAAGGACAATAATTCTGAACTTCTCTTTCATTTAAATAAGGCGAATCAAAATCAGCATCGAAATTAGAATCAAAAAAATTGGCTAACGGATGTTTTTGTATCGGACTCTTTTCTTGAATTTGTCGCTGAATTAATAAAGTTGCAGTAATGCCACAAATCGCTAAAAAAGTAACAATCAGAATATTTCGCTTATAGACTTGAGTTTTCTGTTGAAAGTTTATTAGCTGTGTTTCTAAATCATTTGTTTTACCAATAATCGTTTGATAAGCTTCATTTGTTTCCTCGAATTTAATAAGATTATTAACATTCTTAATTGCTCGGTCATACATGCCATCGGTTGCATTTCCCGATAATAATTTTGTTAATTGACTATTACTAATACACAAATCTTTGGCAATCAAACCCAATGCTTTGCTACCAAACTTGGATACGTTTTTATCCCATTTACCATACTTTTCCTCCAATCTTGCTACAAAAGTTTCTTTAAGCATTTTTTGATTTGTTTTTATCGCTTCCTCTAACGCTGTTTAATGCGAAAATATAGTCATTTTATGATAAATGGTAAGTTGTAAAGTGTAAAAAAGTGTAAAACGGTATAAAATTTTGATTTCACAAAAAATATTGCACTTTTGTTTTTTGTTGTTTAATAAATAGCATATAGTTTTACATCAATCGTTTTTGCAGAATAGTATAATCAATCGACCAAAACTAAATAAAGTTAGCTATCAAAATATGAAAAATTTACAATACTTCATTTTACTTTTATTAATAACCGCTTGTACCAAAACGGAAATTATACCAATAGCGTTTACAGGTGAACCTCCCATAGAAATAATTTGTGCCGCAGGAAATTATGAAATACTTGATGCTGCTTTTGGCGAATATTTGATTTTTCTAAATGTACCTGGAGCAACCTCAGAAACAGTACAACAAGTTACCAAATTTTATATCGATACTTGCGAAGTCAAAACTGTAAACGCATTAGAATTACTTAAAACCTCTAACTCAACCGCAGCTTTAACCGCAGCAGGCGTCGCAACAGCAACTACAAAAATTGCCAATTTAGATGGCATTCAATATTTTTCGGGATTAGATACGCTGAAGCTTACTTCCAATAATCTACAAACTTTAGATTTAAGCGGAAACCCTGATTTATTGGTTTTAGAAATGAACTTCAATTTTATAAATGAATTGGACTTTAGTCATAATTTGAAATTGCAACGAGTCCGTTTTAAAGCAAGTGCTCAAGCTTCCAGTTCCTTAAAACTTCAAAGTATTGATGTTTCTCAAAATGCGGCATTACGTCACCTTTATTTGCCAAGACATCGCCTAACTTCAATCGAATTAAACAATCACTTGAGTTTTGATGAGTTAATCGACCTGACTGAAAATCCTGGACCTGATAATGACGATAATACTTCGGATATTGAAATTCCGGCAAGTGTCTATGATAGAATTCAAGCAGCGGGCGGAACACTTTTGGGCGTTAAAAGAGGTTGATAAATTAGCAATTCAAGAACAAAAAATACGATGATAACCAATATAAAACTATTCAATATCTTATTATTCCTCTTGCTGATAAGTAGTATGAATCAACTATTTGCTCAAGACTTGAAGTTGATAAAATACAAACCTGCCGAAGGATTAAAGTTTACAGAGAAAAACGGCAATTATAATATGGTACTTCGAGGTTATTTACAATCGACTTTAGAAACTCGAAAGTATGAAGCCGATGAAGAATTTTATAATCGCTTTCGAGCGAGAAGACTTCGACTGAGGATTATCGGTGAAGCTCCAAAATTAAAGCTGAGTTACCGATTTCAAACTGATTTTGCACAATCGGCAGAAGGTGACGACGAAATTAGTGGGGCATTATTAGATGCTTTTGTGTCTTATCACCCGAATAAGGATTGGAAGATAACTTTCGGACAACGAGCAACACCAACGGATAATCGAGAACTAATGATGGGTTCACATACGCTGCAATTAGTAGAACGCAGTCGATTGACTTCTGCATTTGCATCGATTCGAGAATTTGGTATTTTCATTGATGGCAAGAAAAAAATCGGCAACCAATTTTATGTCAAATCAATGTTTACGATTACGGATGGCGATGGTAGCAATAATTTGGGCGAAAATTATGGGGGATTAAAATATGGTGGACGTGTGAATTTTCTGCCTTTCGGCTTAATGACCGCTTTCGGAGAATTTCGACAAAGCGATATGATTCGAGAATTTCAACCAAAACTTTCGGTTGGTATATTTTATAGTTACAACGATGGTATGAGTAGTCGTCGAGGTCGAGCAAGCGGAAGTATTTTGTATTTGAATGATGCGAATGAGGAAAGTCTACCGGATTATACGAAGTACGGAATTGATTTTTTATTTAAATATAAAGGCTTTTCCGCATTGGGTGAATATCTAAATGCAACGGCAACTATTCCGACGGATATTACAAAACGGGTACGAAATGACGGTTCCGTCTCTACAACTTTCACTGGGGGCGTTGATGCTTATACACGAGGTCGAATGATGTTGGGAAGCGGTATTAATATTCAAGCGGGTTATTTATTTAAGCATAATTTTTCCATTGATGCGAGATACACGCATTTATCACCTGATACTAATTCCTTTTTGAATAATACGCTTTTTTATAACCGTAATAATCATTACGAAATTGGCGTAAGCAAATATATGGACAAACATTATGGGATGAAATTTCAAGCGAGTTTGACTTATGTGGATGCAGAAGCGGCTTCTCGAAAAGTGAATGGTGATGTTTTTATTGGAAATGAGTGGGTCGGAAGATTTTTGGTGCAGGTGGCATTTTAAGTATATGTCTAAATAAAGAAAATAATGAATTATAAATTATTAATACCACTTTTTTGTAGTCTGCTGATAACTTTTCAAAGTTTTGGACAAGGACTTCAACCAAAGAAAATGACCGAAAAGCATTTTCCTGATTTTGAAGGAATCGGGATCAATACGCCTGCATTTTCTAAAAAAAGAGGTTTTACAAAACACGATGAAATGATTGCTTTTATCGAAAAAGCAATTGAAAATTACACAGATTATTGTTCAATAAAATATATTGGCGAAAGCCAAAAAGGTAAAAAAATACCAACGGTTATTATTAATAAACCGTCAGGTAATCCTAAAGTTAAAGTGTGGTTTCAAGGTGGCTTGCACGGCGATGAACCTGCGGGAACGGAAGGTATGTTATACCTAATTGACCAATTATTAAACAGTAAAAAATACCATTCCCTTTTGGATAATGTCGAACTGATGATTGTCCCGATGGCGAATATTGATGGTTATGAAAAGAATAGTCGTTATGCTGCAAATGGATTGGATTTGAATCGAGATTTAACAAAGTTGGCAGCGATTGAAACGTATCATTTAATGAAAGCTTTCCATGAGTTCGAACCCGAAGTTGCAATTGATTTTCATGAATATCGACCATTTAGAAAAGACTTTGCACACTATGGTCGCTTTGGAATTTCGAATCCAAATGATGCAATGTTTTTGTATAGTGGAAATCAGAATATTCCGAGAGGAATATATGAAATGACAGAAGATGTTTTTATTTCAGAAGCTGATAAAGTTTTGAATGACAATGGTTTAAGGCATCAGCTTTACTTTAGAACTCGAAGCAGTTACGGTGAGAATTATTTTTCGATGGGCGGTAGAAGTCCTCGTTCTACGGCAACCAGTTATCCTTTGACAAATTGTATTGGTATGTTGATGGAAATTCGTGGGGTCGGTTTAGGTCGAACAGGATTTAATCGTAGGGTTTATACGACTTTTTTATTGGCAACAACCTATTTGGAAGTCGCGAATAATCAAGTAGTAGAAATCAAAAAAACATTGGCAGCTGCTCGGAACTTGACACCTGAAATCGCTGTAAAAAGTAAAAGTTATGTGACCGATACGACGTTGCAGGTTTTGGATATTGATAAAAATGAAATGATTGGAATTGAGGTAGAATTACATGATATGTTTCGTTCAAAACCATATCTAATCAGACAGCGACCAACGGCTTATTACTTTTTGCCGGAAACCATAAATGCGATTGAAAAACTAAAGATTTTAGGCTTTGAAGTTAAAACATTAGAAACAGCGGAAACGCTAACGGTCGAAAGTTATAAAGTTGTCGAATATGTAGAATCAGGAGACTTATTTGAAGGCATTTATGAACAAATTATTAATACAACAATCACGACTAAAACGGTTGATTTTCCGGAAGGAAGTTTTATGGTGGTGACGAATCAAAAAAATGGTAATTTATTGACTGAATTAGTAGAACCTGAAGCGATTAATAGTTTTGTGCGGTTTCAAGTTCTGAAAACGGAACAAGGTGCAGAATTGCCAATTTATAGAAAAATAAATTAAAAATAGACTTCTCTTCTAACATTGTAAAAGGCGGGTATCGCCTGCTTTAGCCGCCGTTGAGTGTGATCAAATACGGCAAATCAGCCGCTACGAGACACTCGAAAAATGTATAACTTTAGAAGCGTAGTCAAAAAATAAACATCGTGAGATTATACCTTATTTTACTATTTAGTATTTGCATGAGTGTCCATACTTTTGCTCAAAAAGCATCTGAATTATCCTTTGAATTAGGGAACGGTTTGACCTTCGATTATAATGACGGAAATTACGTTTTCAATATTGGCGGATTCATGCAGCCGTATTTTCAATATCAACAATTGAATGATGCTTCAACCTTCAATAGATTGTCTGTTCGGAACGCTTTTATCACGTTATCAGAAAAGGCAAAAAAGGAAAAAATGGGTTTTGTGCTTCGTGCAAATTTCGCAGAAAGTTTTCCTTTAATGGATGCTTATATTACTTATGAGCCGTGGGACTTTCTAATATTTTCATTCGGACAACGACAAAATTTTGGAAATAACAGGGAATTGCTTTTTCTGGAAAATAAATTAAGGTTCGGACAACGAAATATGATCAGTACGTCATTCGCAGAAACTGGGCGAGAATTCGGAATTTTTGCAGAAGGAGAATTTTCATTCAATGATTTTATAATAAAGCCACAAGTCGCTATTACTTCTGGCGATGGTCGCAATTCTTTCGGTAGTTCCTCGACGGATATTGACAAAGGCGGTATGCGATACGCTGGTCGTTTGGATATTTATCCTTTGGGATTATTCACGAAAGGTAACGACGAAATCGCAGCAGATTTTGTAAAGGAAGATGAATTGAAAATATTGATTGGTGCGGCTTATAGTGTGAATTATGGTGCGAGTAACCGAGTCGGTGAAGGTCACGGTGATTTTTTCTTTTATGATGAAAACTCAAACGAAGCTTTACCGAATTATTGGAAACAATATTTTGATATTTTAGTCAAATGGAAAGGTATCAGCTTAATGGGTGAATTTGTAAATAGTTCTGCGGATGGGTTGACCGGTTTATATATCGACCCGAGTGCAGTAACACATTTGCAAAATGGTGAAATCAGTGCGTTTTTATCGGTTGGTCAAGGTTACAATATTGAGTTGGGTTATGTACTACCTAAAGACTTTGCGATTGATGTGAGTTATGGAAGAATCACGCCTGAATTCGCTGATGAAAGTGATTCTATTCTAAAAGATACGGAAAACTACAGGATTGGCTTATCAAAATTTGTAATTGATAACCGCTTTAAAGTTCAAGCAAATTATAGTGTGTGGTCTAATCCTATTTTGAATACAAGTCAAAACACAGCGGAAATTATTGTGCAAATTGTATTTTAACGAGTTAGAAAAACCTGATTTGTTTCAAAAAAAATATCAGGTCTGATTCTATAATTCTAAAAATATTATTAATTATTAATACTAAATTATGAAAAATTTATATTTACTTCTTTTTGGACTATTTGCCTTTGGACAGATGCAAGCGCAATCCGCAGGCGATTTATTATTTGTAGCGGTTAATGCAGATGATAGCGATGATATTACGTTTGTATTATTAGCAGATTTTCCTGCGAATGACACCATATTTTTTACCGATGAAGAATGGAATGGAACCGCATTTAATTCACCGGACTTAGAAGGGGACAATTGGTGGGTAAATAATCAAGTTACACCAGCTGGAACCGTTGTTCAGATTTTTGATTTGGGTGATGAAGTGAATACCTCAACCAGTCTCGGAACTACAGGTGCCGCAATCGATCCAGGAGGTTCTACTTCTACGAATGTTGGAATGCCGGATGCAATGGGACTTTCTGCTTCAGGTGATGGCATTTATGCTTACACTGGAGATTTAAGAAATCCAATGGTTTTTGTGGGCGCTTTCACAATGAATAGTTGGACAGCAGCACAAACTTTAACAGGAACAGGTTTAACTGCTGGAACAAATGCTTTTTCTGGAAGTGGTAATAATGATGATGTTTATGCTTACAACGGTTTAAGAAGTGGTTTAGCATCATTCGGCAGTTACGCTTCATTATTGAGTGATCCAGCAAATTGGGATATTCAGAACGGTAGCGGAAGTCAAACGGCTGATGGAATCGCACCCGATAAACCATTTGATTTAACCAATTTCATAGCTACGCCAGTTGTCGCACCTATTGCGAATATTGTGATTACAGAAATTATGTATAACTCGCCTGGTACGGATATTGAATTCTTGGAATTATATAATAATGACGTTGCGGCAGTAGATTTGACGGGTTATTATTTCTCTCAAGGAGTTACTTATACGTTCCCTTCAATGACTATGAATCCCGGAGATTATTTATTATTAACAGGCGATTCTCTTGCATTTGATGGCTTTTATGGAATGGTCGCTTATGAATGGACAGGCGGTAGTTTGTCAAATAGTGGCGAAGATCTTATTTTATCAAATAGCACAGGTATAACCGTGGATTCTGTTGATTATATGGATGATTCACCGTGGTCGTTTATGGCTGATGGTCGTGGTCCTTCTTTAGTACTTTGTGATATTAATTCAGACAATAGTGATGTGGCGAATTGGCAACGAGCGACAAGCTACGTAGCGGATTATGAATGTAGAGAAGTCTATGCTAACCCAAGTACTGCGGCAAGTTGTGCAACAAATCCTATCGTTACTTTGGATGGAAAATGTGTTACGTATAATGAGGATGATGGTACAATTTCTGTCGATTTATATATTGACAATCCGAACGGAATGGCAATAATGGTTGATGTTGCAGTTGGAATGTCTTCTACGGCAATTAGTGGAACAGATTTCAATTTTACAGCAGGGACGGTTACGTTTCCTGCGGGAACAGATACCGCACAAACGATTACTTTAGATATTTTGGATGATGCCAATTTAGACGGTGATAATATGGTTGTTTTGGCATTGACGAATCCAACGAATGGGGCAACGATTGCAACGGATGAAATTGAAATTACCATCATTGACGATGATGCACCAGTGATTGATAAGTTGGTTTTAACGGGAATTATGCACGGCCCAAATAGTGGTGTTCCTAAAGCAATTGAATTATACGTTATTCAAGATATTCCTAATTTAAGTATTTTTGGAATCGGTATCGCTAACAATGGCGGTGGAACAGACGGACAAGAATTTACATTCCCGGCAGTTGCAGCGAGTCAAGGTGATATTATTTATGTAGCGAATGATACCGCAGCGTTTAGTGCCTTTTTTGGTGTCCACGCTCATTTTGAAGATGCTGGCGTTAATTTCAATGGTGATGATGCCGTTGAGTTATTTGAGAATGGTAATGGGATAGATGTTTTTGGTGATATTAATGTAGATGGAACGGGTACAACTTGGGAATATGCCTTAGGTTGGGCTCAACGTGTGAATACAACTGGTCCTGATGGCGAAACATTTATGGAAGCAAATTGGGTGATTAATATCAATGCGTTATTTTTAGCGGCGTCGAATAGTGCCGCAACGATTCCTTATCCAATTGGCGGCTATGATTATACCACTGGAACACAAGCGATTGATTTATCAAATAACGTTCGTTTTTATCCAAACCCAGTTGGAAATACTTTATTTATCAATTTAGAAATCAATGTGGACTATATTCAATTAACGAATATGTTAGGTCAACCTGTGAGAAATATTTCTACACCACAAACAGCTGTAACGATGGATGTAAGTGACTTAAGTCCAGGGATATATATTCTTTCTTTTGTAACAAAAGACGGCGTCTGGTCTAAACAAATAATCGTTAGATAATAAAAATAATTTCCTAGTAATTTCAATAGTTATTTAGTGTTTGCATCGTCTTTAATGCGGTGTAAATGCTAAAATAACTTAACTATTTAAGTTAAAGTTAAAATAGATGAAACCAATCATAATTACCTTATTATTAATTACTTGTATGATTTTAAGTTGTAATGATGATACTTCAATAATTACAGAAAAGCCACCTTGTTTAAGTTCGGGCAGTTGCAAATACGCTTTGGGATTACCGACGGATACAGATGATTTGATTGTAGAATATTATTCAAGTTTTGATGTGCAAAGTACCGAGGTGACTTGGGAAAATTTAACTTCCGCCGTGATTATAATACATGGAAATAATAGAAATGCGAATGAATATTTTGATTGGTTAACGACCACATTAGCGAGTATTGATAAATCTGAAAATACTGTTTTAATTGCACCACATCTCAAAACTGCCACCGATATTAATGGTGATAGTGAATTGATCTATTGGAGTAGTGCTGGTTGGAAAGTTGGTGATAATTCACAAAATACGACCACGACGAAATATAGTTCTTATGCGATAATAGACGAATTTATAAGCTTATTATCAGATAAAACTAAATTTCCGATTTTAGAAAAAATTATCGTTACAGGACATTCTTCTGGCGGACAGTTTACACAAGCTTACGCTGCGGCAAATAGCAATAATGACGATATTTCAGGTATTAATGTTCATTATATTCCTGCGAATACACAATATTATTTCTATCCTCGTGAAGAACGTTATAATAACAGTACCAACCAATTTGAAATACCGCAAAACTGTGGTACTTACCATAATTGGCC
>Ga0209712_10003773_pt1 | contig 12210 bp, 7 predicted proteins | sample ArcOceMetagenome_FD_187443 | JGI IMG/M metagenome (GOLD analysis project Ga0209712, IMG submission 187443) | Marine eukaryotic phytoplankton communities from Arctic Ocean - Arctic Ocean - Greenland ARC118M Metagenome (SPAdes) (version 2) | ecosystem: Environmental > Aquatic > Marine > Oceanic...
CCGTATCGTACCCCGGTACAAGATACAAGAAGGTCTTTATGATCATACTTAGCTTGTGATCGCGTAAAGCCATTAAAACTAGCAATACCACACCTTACATCGTTCAGTACAAGCAAGTGTATTTATAAGCATGAGCTCACCAGAATCATCTCCGGATCGAGAACAACAAGAACGCGCTCGCCGCCGCCAACGTCGCCTCCAATCCGAACTCCGCGACCTCCAACAACAACAAACAACCTTCTTCCCCAATGACGAAGAATACGACGCCACAAATACAACCGCTATCGACGACACGAACGAAATGGAATCAGACGATGGAGACTATGTCGAAGGGGAGGGGGAAGAGGAGGCATTGCCAGAGGAAGGTGTGAATTACATCATGGAGCAGCAGCAGGAGCACGAGGAAGAGGGGGAAGGTGAGGATTTGTTGGAGAATGCGTTTCAGGATTATCAGAGAATTGAGGCTCTTGATACCTATGGAAGGGAGGGCATTGACGAGCGTGAATATAATCAAATGGGATTGGAAGAGCGTTCGGCTGCCGAAAGAGAGATTGCCGACAGGGAGACGGACGATTTGAAGCGGCGGGGGATTGGTGGCCGTAGTGGTCAGTTTTATGATGGACTCATGGAAGTGGAGGAAGATGACGACGCGAGAAGGCAAAGAAGAGGGAGAATGGGGCGTGGGGCTGATTTAGATGACACTTTGGATAGGGAAGATGAGGCGGAGGTTGAAGGTGATAGGGTTATGGACGAGGAGGAATTGTTTGAGACGGAGGAGGAGGTCAATCTTGAAGCATTTGATGTACCCCTGAGAGAATGGATTGCTCAAGAACGTACTAGGACAGAAGTACAGCGGAAATTCCGCCGTTTCCTCATGACCTTTGAGCCCAGCGATGATGAAGCCGAAGCCAATGATGACAACGCAAAGAAACGAAAAAGGAAAAATATTATTTACGAGGATCGTATTCGTAACATGTGTGCTTCCAATCTTCAATCATTGGAAGTATCCTATATGCATCTCATGGAAGCAGCACCAACGCTAGCTATGTGGCTTGTGGACGCCCCTCGCGATATGTTTGATGTCTTAAACGAGGCTGCGACCTATCATACTCGTCGAATCTTTCCATCATACGGAGCTATTCAAGATGAGATCATCGTGCGTGTTGCAGGAATGCCGATTATGGATTCGCTCCGTGCTCTTCGGAGAACACATCTCGACACATTGATTAAAGTGAATGGGGTTGTCACGCGCCGAAGCAGTGTTTATCCACAGTTAAAATTGGCTTACTATGATTGTGTTCGCTGTAAGGATACTATGGGACCATATCGTGTAGATGAAGCTTCTCTGATGAGCTCATCTGGTCCTGATGGTAGTGCAAAAGATGCGGCAGAGATGCATCAACCTAGTGCGTGCTCCGGATGTGATAGTGAGGGCCCATTTCGTATGAATGCAACCAGGTCGCACTATAGGAATTATCAAAGGGTCAATCTCCAAGAGACACCCGGTTCTGTTCCACCAGGACGTGTTCCAAGAACGAAGGAGATTATTTTGACGAATGATTTGATTGATGCGGCTAGACCCGGTGAAGAAGTTGAAATTACTGGTATCTACTCACACACTTATGACTACAGTTTAACGCAGAAGAGTGGATTTCCTGTGTTTAGCACATTTATTTTTGCGAACCATCTACGGAGAAAAGAGGATGCTTCAGCAGTAGCAAACTTATCTGAAGCAGACAAGGCAGAGATATTGGAATTGGCACGAGATCCGAAAATTGGTGATCGCATAGTAGAAAGCATAGCCCCCAGTATTTACGGTCACAAACATGTCAAGACGGCATTGGCCATGAGTTTGTTTGGTGCAGTTCCAAAAAATATTAGTGACAAACATCGTATTCGTGGAGACATCAATGTCCTGCTTCTTGGAGATCCAGGGACTGCCAAATCACAAATGCTGAAATATGCTGAAAAGACAGCTCCTCGCGCTGTATATAGTACGGGTAAAGGTGCGAGTGCTGTGGGTTTGACAGCAAGTGTTCACAAGGATCCTATTACCAAAGAGTGGACTCTGGAAGGAGGGGCATTGGTTCTAGCCGATCGTGGAGTCTGTCTCATTGACGAGTTTGACAAAATGAACGAGCAAGATAGAACTTCTATTCACGAGGCCATGGAACAGCAGACAATCTCAGTGTCCAAGGCTGGTATCGTCACCTCACTCCAAGCAAGGTGCGCTGTTCTAGCTGCTGCAAATCCTATCGGTGGACGTTATGACAGTTCTTGTACCTTTGCAGAGAATGTTGAATTGACAGATCCAATTTTGCAGCGATTTGATTTACTATGTGTCCTTCAAGATACTGTTGATCCAGTGGCAGATGAAAGGCTTGCATTGTTTGTTACTGGAAGTCACATGAGGAGCGTTTCAACTAACGAATACACAAGAGGGCTGGTGGAACTTCCAAATTTAGAAGCTGGCGAAACTACTGGCAGTGGATATTCAAAGGCCAAAATCATCCCTCAGGATCTGCTTCGCAAATACATACAATACGCAAGGACCAATGTCAAACCTGTACTCAGAGGCAATACATTTGATCAGGAAAAGATAGCATCGTTGTATGTCGCACTTCGAAAAGAATCCGCTATTTCTGGTGGAGTCCCAATCGCTGTACGTCATATTGAATCAATCATGCGTCTTGCAGAGGCTCATGCAAAGATGCATTTACGCGAATATGTCCGCGATGATGACATGGACGCGAGTATAGGTATGATGTTGCAGAGTTTCATTACAGCTCAGAAGTTCAGTGTTCGAAGACAATTAAAGCGTAGCTTCGCCAAGTTCCTCAGTTCTGGGGAGGATAGAGCCCACTTGCTTCTTCATATTCTGCAGGGAATGATGAGAAATGAACAAGTATACCAAACCATCCGTTTGAGACAAAGGAACCAGGGCTTAGAAATGCTTGATACTCTTGAAATTCCTCTTTCCGAATTTGAGGGCAAAGCGAGGGAGAGAAGAATTTACGATGTAAGCGAATTCTGTGCTGGGGAAGCGTTTCAAGAGGCTGGTTATCATTTAGATACTGGAAGGGGAGTGATTTCGAGGGATCCAGCTTTGTAATAACTTTTATAAAAATAATGAGAGAACTTTGAACTGGAGAAAACAAAATAGTTCTTCAAACAGTCCAGTTCAACATAGAAATGATTTAGTCAGGTGTGGGCAGAAGTGGGCCCAGCAGGGAGGGGGGGGGGCTACTGTATGAATACGTGACAGCTGTGATGCATTGATAAACTATTGATAACCGGGGCGGTACACACGTATGTTGTTGTTAAATTTCATGAAAAAGAAGGCCTTTTTCGTGAAGTGCGTTTGATGTTGCGGTGACGACGACGCATCAATGAATGCAGAACTTTTGTTATCATTCTTCAGAATACCCTATTACCCTCTCTGAACGAAGGCTACACAATACCATGGCACAAGATCTTTTCTCTGTTGACCTTGCAGAGCAGGCAAAGCAACACATTCTCTTTCTCCGCAACCTCCACAAGCATGGCGTAACCATCAATGATCGTCCAAGAGACGAGGAGTCTTTCCGTCGTTACTCTCAACTTTGGCTTCCTTTCGTCCGTAAGTACGGCCATAAGAAGAATGCATCCGAGGAAGAATCATCTCTTATCCCACCAGCTGATATCGCATGGTTGTGGCATTGTCATCGCCTTGCACCCTACCGTTATGCTCAGTATGTCCAGAGAGAATTCGTTCAGCAGAATGACGCCGCCGCCGTCGACAGCAAGGATTCTTCATCGTTCAAGGTATTGGATGCGTCCCATCCCTTTGTATTTCAGCTTGAGAACAACGATTCCAACGAGACTTTCTCAACCCAAGACCATGCTGATATTTCACAGCACACAATGGAGCTATTTCTTCAGATGTATCCGGATGAAAGTTTTTTCTTGAAGGATGCAAACAGCAGTAGTACTGGCGTTGCCACGAAGCTTGCAGGATTCGATGTCATCGAATCATGTGCCCGCCAAGCAACATTCCTTTGGCAGGTATCAGGTCCTAACTTCCGTAACGACGAGTTCCTCAAGCAAGGAATCGCAAACTATGCCAAATTTGTTCAGCTCATGGGTCAGAAGTCAAAACCACAGTTCCTAGTTCCCACCTATCAGATTGATCTAATGTGGCATACTCACATGTTGGCTTCTATTGCAAAGTACCATAAGGACAATATGCAAATCAATGGATGCACGTTGGAACATGATGACTCCCTCAATGATCGTACGGAGGGAGGAAAGCTCGATACTAATTTTCAGGAAACGAGGAAGTTGTGGAGTCGTGTTTACGGCGTCGAGTACAAGGTGCCAGGTGGTATGTATCGTGGGGAGCCTCCTGTTGAATACTTCAATGCCGACTGGACCGAGAAGCATTTGGGCATGGTTGGAAGTAAGCCTCACCCAATGACATTCGCACATTTAATTGGGCAAGTTGGGGCGTCGTCTCATGGTAAAGCTGTATGGATGTCAGTTGATTCCCCGGAGGCTTTTCTTCCTCCAAATGCGAAGAGTGCCACAAGGGGGGTCAACGCGAATCCAATCAAAGACGGTTATGTTTTTGGAAGCGGAGGTGCGTATCTTCTTCATCATTGTTCTAATGCCATATGTCCAATTTGTTATGTTCACGCTTCTGACATACATGGAATATTTTTTGCATTTGTAGACAAGGGAATTGGTTTTTACAATCTCAATACGCGTGAAGCTTACGATGTGGTTATCAAACGCATTGAATTATTGATCACTAAAATCAATTCTGATAAATGTGGGTGCTATGTTTTAGGGATTTTCCCCTTGCCACTAGTAGGTTTCGTATGCGCCATTCCTGCAATCTCAAAGTTAAATATTAAGAAAGAGGAACTAGAAGATGCGAAAAAGGTTGCAGAAGCTAGGAGGAACGCGGCAGGGCCAAGTGCTGATTTATCCTTGCCTGCAGCGCTTCAAGAGCGTTTGAAGAAACGAAGCCCTAATAGTAGTGGTAATACAGGTACCGATGGGGGTTATGTCTATTATGACAATTCTGCTTATTACACAGGAGCAGCAGCATGCGGAGTGATGATTGGCGGTGGTGGAGGCGATGGTGACGGGTAAGAATTACTTTGGCTGGACTTGTGCATGCTAGTGAGATGCGATTTTTAATGTTGCTGATTTTATTCCCTTTCTATTTTTTCATAGAGGTGGGGCTTGTGGAGGCGGTGCCTGTGGCGCCGCAGCATGTGGAGGGTAAGCTTATTCTTGTATACTTTTTAGCTGTTACAACGCCCATGCCTCACACTCACTCCTCTTTTGTCTTTGTTACTTATTCGCTATAGTGGTGGTGGTTGTGGTGGTGGAGGATAATTTCACGAAAATAGCCACCCCATATTTGTTGAACTTGCAACAATGTTTTTAAAAATTGTCGCAACAAGAGCTGGTCCAGTATACGCAGGAGAGCTGGTTATGTACTTTATGTAGTACTCGTGTAATAGGTTCGAGTTGTCGTTTCGTTGTAAGGTGATGGACTTCGTTTGGAATGACGCATAAACATCTTGCATTTAAAAGTATTGTTTCCAACTAGTAGACAACCAAGCAAATCACCCAGATAAAACTAATATCATTTGTCATTGGATACTTTTAAAACGCTGAAGAAGCTTATTGTTGGGTGTACACGTAGTTCACAATTTTCACTTTATTAATCTCTGTCCTTCGTGAAGAGGTCACATCTCCAACATACTACGTGAAGTTTTCTTGGATCAAAGAAGAGTACGTACCTTGTTGCTGACCTACAAGTAGAAATTGTGCATAGATGATTTGAGAATGTTCTATCATGACGACCTCGACGCAAAATTATATTCAAAACTACTAATAAGACTTTTTACTGGGTGGAGCCGTTCAAACTAAATTGGGCCTAAATTTCAAATTGTCCCAACGGATTTCCTCATTCTTTCTCCGAAACGCACCACCCACCTGACTGATTATAATAATTGATCCTCCACCACACCACCGACTTGATTGATTGGTTAATTCTCTTCGCATTCACGCGGGTAGGGTAATATTCCGTCTTCCCTTTTCCAGCATTTCATAATTGTGTCAGTGCTCAAATTCTAATCTACAAAGGAGATGCGGAATCAAATGTGTACATGTGCAACATTGTCATGGGCGTTCACTTTCCTACAGCTCCTTTCTTCATTTACAAGCACCAGAAGTGAAATTGTCGTCAATACCGTCGAATCAACTTCAGCAGCACCGCTTGTTTTGCAGGACATCAATCTGATAGTAGTTACCGATGTGCATTCCTGGGTTGCCGGTCATAAGCACAACAACACGCTTGATGCGAATTATGGTGATGTCGTTTCCTTCTATGAACGCCTTCGAGATCGTAGTGTAGTTGAAAAAAAGGACTTGTTCTTTGTTATGAATGGTGACTTCATAGATGGTACTGGTTTCTCAACTTATCCTCCAGAACATCTTACTCCTATACTGCAAAAAATGCCTTGGGATGTTTTGAATATAGGGAACCATGAGCTCTATCGCAACTCCACCATCGAATACATTACACAACCGGACGGCTTTGTTGACTTTTGGAAGGGGAAATATCTCACTTCCAATGTGCTTCTAGTAGAGACTGGTGAACCCATCGGGAATCGTTACACATTCCTGCAGGGAGATTTTTCAGAAAAGACTATTCTGGTGTTTGGGTTTCTGTACGATTTTCAGAATCATTGTCCTATCACTGAAGTGGAGTACGTAGAAACAGTGGTAAACGCCACTTGGTTTCAAGACGTGTTAAAAAGAACCGAAAAAAACTTTGACGCTATTGTTGTTCTAGCACACATGGATGCTTTTGATCCCCTTGTAGATGTCCTCCTTGCTAAGATCAGATCTATTTGTGGAGATGAAATGCCCGTGCAATTTATCACGGGGCATAGTCATCAACGGAAATTCAAGAAATTAGACAACTTCAGCACCACGTTTGAGGCAGGACGATTCTTGGATACTATCGGTTTTGCATCATTATCATTCAAGGATGATAATGTTCTGTTTGAGCATGAGTTCATTGATGGTAACGTAGACGCAATGAAAGTCTCGCTGGGGACTGCGTCCGAGAGTTTCGAAACTGAAAAGGGTAGAGAGCTGAAGACGTTGATTCAAACTACCGAGACCCGCTTGGGCTTGAATAAAGAAGTAGGATGTTCTCCGATAACATATTATCTACAGAATGGTTTGGACAAAGATAATTCTCTTTGGAGATTGTTTTCCAAAACCATTATTCCCAATCAGCTTTTCAAGGGGAGCGACTCTATGTTATTCGTTCAGAATCCAGGTGCGTTGAGGTATAACCTATTTCAAGGGATTATAACACGCAATGACCTGATAGCAGTGTCCCCATACAACGACACTTTGTTTAAAGTTGGCAGTGCTATCAACGGGACAGATTTCATTCAGGCATTCGGTGAACCGAATCAAGTCGACGGGACCGCACATTTTTCCGAGTTGCCCCAACTGATCGTATCTGGTAATGTTATCCCTGACAAGGAATACGAAGTCTTCACTGTTGACTTTGACCTCGCTTACGTTACAGAAAAATTAGGAAATATCACAGGCAATGTACTTGAACCTACCCAAATTGAGCAGACAACCGGTACAATTTTTGAGAAATACATTCAAGATGAATGGCCATGTCCTGAACCTGAAGAAGAAAAGGAGCAAACATGGCAACAGAAATTCAAAGACTTTTTTGAGTCCTTTACAGTGGTAAAGATCATTGCGTTCATCATGACATTCTTTGTGATTATCTTTTTCGGTTGGATGTTTTTGTGTAGACATCCACATCAAAGACTCTCAGACGAAGACTCAGTTGAGGAGGAAGCATCTTATGGCGATAATAGTGGCATAGATTTTTCTACCTGTAGCGACGACGACGGCAGCCTTTTCCCAATTAGTGCCAAAACACCGACAAATAGTTTCAGCGGCCTGAGTAGCAGATCTTATCAAACTATGTCTACTGAAGAAAATGCGATTGTATAATAAATTCCATTTTAAATAACAGTACGTGTACAGTGTACCTTCGTGTATCCCCAAATATGTATTAGATTGTTGTTATGTAGTTGTAACTACTATGCGCCGTTCATCCAGGCGGGCATATTTCGCCCTCTTCCCCTTCCCCTTCCTCTGCCCCTACCTGCGGAACATGTCATCATTGGATCTGAGGAGTTACTCCGCCCAATATCACTATCAATGCTGAAGTTAAAAACAGGAACTGGACCCTGGATACCAAACTCAAAGGTCCCAGAACTTAGAGAATTTCCCATGTCTATTTGATCGTCATCTTCTCCATAAAAATCGTCAATTAGGTTTGCTGCCATCTCTGCACAATAATCCATTCCACCAGTAGATGGCTGCCAATCGGCAGCCCCACCATATGATGCATTCCCAGTTGCTGCATCGCACACACTTTCTAGCGCGTGTAGGCATTCAGCTTCCTGTAAGATTATGAGCGCATTCCCATCATACCGATCCATCCGTCGATGCATAGCATCGATCATATTTATTGCCGGCCGAATGGCATCAACATCCATACAAACAAGCATCCCCACAAGACCCCTGATCATTCCCTTTTCACGATAAATTTGCAAGAGCAGTCGATCTCTTATTTCCACTGTATCAACTGCATTACTACCTGGTGGCGAGGCTAACGCATTCCAAATCGCATTGAGAACCTCTCTTTTCCATTCCAATGTGAACGTGCCTTTTAGCAAGACCCGACAAAGAGCCGGCAATAGCACAGGACAGGCAACAACGGTAGATGGATGATTAGGATAGCCTGTATCGCAAAGTAATGCGCCAGCCACCCACGTAACTTCCGTCGCAATGGTAATTGTTTCACCGCAAGGTCTTTGAACCTGCAACCATGTTGCAAGTGTGTGAATAATCCCATTATCATCTGCGGCAATAATGTTTGTGATATATTTTCCGTCAGAGCTCGTTGCTAGGTTGCCAAAGATTCGAATTAATGGTATCACGGATTGAAATATGCTACCCCGATCCCTCTTTTTCAAAATAATATTTGTTACTTGAGAAAAATGTCGCGATAAGATGAATAATACTTGATCATTCACGAGGCTCTCAACTACTTCATCGCATTTTGTTAAAAATGCCATTAGCCAGTACAACTCTCTTCGCACATCCCATATATTGACAGACTTCTCATCATTACCTTCTTCCAGGGAGAGAATGTTGAACATGTCATTTGCACCTAATCCAACCTGGGCGAAAATCATTGCACTGCCAGGTCCTCTTGCCATATTTGATAGAGCCCACACAATGTTGCGTCTTACAACATTATTTCCAGCTTTATGCTTCAGAGAATTTACCAGCGCCCATAGAATATTTTGAGCAATAAGTTTATCACGACATTCTTGAGAATCTCCTGCAATATTTCCAATCACCCAACATGCCTGCTCTTGTATCCTCTCATCTTGGGAAGAGAGGAGACGAACTAGTGCAGAAGGTAATTCACTGCCTAATATATAATTGCACCACGATTGGCTACTTGCGTAATAAGAATCTGGACAGTCCATCGCAGCAAGGTTGGTGAAGATTCGAAGAGCATGCAGGCATTCTTCAGCGTTACTTGAAGCAAGAAAGGTAAGTAATTGGCGAAGAAACTTCTCTGCTTCATCGGCAGGTATTTCATGAAGTGGAAGCGCAGAAGGTTGCTTCATACTTGCTAAGCTAGTTTGAAGGGCCGAGAGAGTGAAGATAGAAGGCGACGAGAGAAGCTGTTGCAGGCATTCTTTTGGATCCGAAGCGTTACCAGTAACATCCTTGGAGACTCCTGTGAGGCGCCTTTTCAATTGGAGCTGATGGGATTTCTTAGTTTTCCGTATTTTTGACGAAAGCTCATGGCGCCGTTTATTCATTGACTGCCTTAACACAGTCGTTGAAGAACTTTTCACGTTTGAACGTTGTTGTCGACGGAGAGTACTTGACATGATTCTTCTGTTGAAACTATGTTATCCTGCTGGCATGAAGCATGCATCTCTTTCACTTTGCCTCTCCGCATTTTCTTGTATGCGGTAGGTAGTACGATAGTAGTAGTGAGTGAGTGCGCGTGTCTTGTGCCGGCTCTTTCTCTGAAAAATCTCAGCTGTGGATCGCATCGTGAGCTCCAATCAAAAACGAGTGAAAAAAACAAACAGCCAATCAAAATGAGGCAATTTTGAAATTATATTACTATTGCCCTATTTTTGGTGACTTGAATGGCATTTTTGAGATTTGAGATTTGAATTTGGGAGAAAAAAGTGGAAACATCGAAACTTCTATTTTTTTTTAAAGTTTGTATTTTATCAGCCTATCCAGGTTAGGTATCCTTGCTTGAAGCAAGTTAGCACATTCGCGCACACAATACAAATATGTCTACATGGCAACAGAAAAACCGAGTGGCACTTCTTGAGCACCTAAATTGGGACCACGATGCCAGCATTGTACATTCAAATCGACATTGATTCCACATGCATGATCGACACCAAGGGAAATTTCCTCATATTCGATGGTAGAGTTTGTCGGGATCAAACTCCTTAGTTGCCCCCAACATTCAGCAGTTCGATTTAATCTTAATGCACATGCACCCTTAGATCCAGTAGAGACTTGAATGAAGGGTCCTTGGCGATGAAAGGATAGATAAGAACTACACGTACCTGGTAGCACAGTTCGATTTGGGGCATTTAAAAAATACAACAGAATTCTCACCTTCCCTGGTTCCACGCAAATCAGTTCTCTCTGAAGGGCCCCAGCACTCGACATCACCATGCATAGTAATACCACAAGCCCGTTGTTTCGAACCAACACTAATCTGTTTGAATTTGTTCTTTGGTGGGACCGTCTCACCGACGCCATAAAATTTCCCCCAACAATCCACAAATCCATCGAGCCGAAGTCCACATGTATTTGAACTCCCACAGCTTACTTGAGTGTACTGTTCTTGAGTAGCATTGGTTTCTCCATTATCACCCCTCCCCCAACATTCGATGCGCCCAGTGGTAGTTAGACCACAAGCATGCGATTTTCCAGCACTGATCTGACTGAACCCTTGATTACTCGGAGTCCCACCAATCTGTCCCCAACATTTGACTTTTGAATTCAGTCCAATTGCACAAGATAGTAGAGATCCGCTACTGACTTGTTTAAAAATACCTGGTGGAGGAGATGCCTGCCCAAGACTATCTTGACCCCAGCATCGCAATGCTCCACTTACTTCCACTCCTTGCCTTTGTTCGAGAGCGCATGTGTGATAGTGTCCGGATGAAATTGACAATGCAGACTTGGTACTACGGCCGAAAGCCAGCGGCAGTGCAAGCACGGATATAATTGAGAAAGTCGTGATAAACTTCATTCTACGCTGCGTGACAGAGTACAAGAATGCAAAAGTGAGTGATTTCGAAATAACAGTATGTGTAGGTATGTGTACTGTACTCAGAAACATCCGACTTTTTACGCTTTCCAATTTGAGACTATCACTATCAGTTTGTTTACGAAGTCGAAGTGGTTTGAAGCAATCCTCGGCGCACGGCAAAATTGGATGTATAATGTTGAACGTACCCTGATTTTTCACGAGAGTGGGAAAACAGTTTGAGTTTAATTTTCAAAAATATTTTTAAAATAATTTACTGGTTTTTTTAAACCTGAATAGATCGTCCTCAGTATTAATAACCTTTTCAGGTTCATGACATGTGTTTAAATTTATTCATCCTCAGAAGTCTTTGACAGGATCGCGAACCCAAAGATTGATAAGATACTTTTCTCCCTTCGAAACAGGCTTTGCAGCATGCTGAGAGAGATCGTCTAGGTTGCCATCAGGTAGAAAAGAATAAAAAAGCATAGCTTTACCTTTTTTAGGTGTGGCAAGGAGACCATCACTCGTCTTTCCATTGACCCATCGAGGGAACTCAGTTTCTCCACCTTCTTCCGGATCGTTGAGGTATAGTAGTAGTGTCGCAAAGCGAGCAGGTTGGAGTTTATTGTCGACAGCTGCGTAGCCACTGTTGTATCAGATTCATCAGTGGTGAGGACACCGTCTACTATCATTCAATGCATAAATGCTTGAAAAACAAGTGAACTTACAAATCATGGTGCGCAGTGTATTCTTGAGCAACGTTGTAGTGCACGAGCTGCAAATCTTCTCCT
>Ga0209712_10003777_pt1 | contig 12206 bp, 10 predicted proteins | sample ArcOceMetagenome_FD_187443 | JGI IMG/M metagenome (GOLD analysis project Ga0209712, IMG submission 187443) | Marine eukaryotic phytoplankton communities from Arctic Ocean - Arctic Ocean - Greenland ARC118M Metagenome (SPAdes) (version 2) | ecosystem: Environmental > Aquatic > Marine > Oceanic...
GGTTATAAATGGTGGTACATCCTTACGCACCATTGCTCCTCCGCCCACCATGGCATGCTCGCCAATCTTGACAAATTGATGAACTGCAGACAAACCTGAAACAATACTCCAATTACCTATTTCTACGTGTCCTGCCAGGGCTACTGAATTGACAAGAATTACGTGATCTCCTATGATACAATCGTGCGCTATGTGCACGTAAGCCATGATAAGTCCTTTTTTACCAATGACAGTCTTTCCATAGGCTTTCGTTCCCCTATTTATTGTTACGCATTCACGAATGGTGGTTTCATCTCCAATCTCTACGGTGGTTAACTCACCTTCATATTTTAAATCTTGAGGAATAGCCGAAATGACAGCTCCTGGGAAGACTTGACAATTGGATCCAAGTCTTGCACCGTTCATGATAGTTACATTAGGACCTATCCAAGTACCATCTCCAATGATAACGTTAGCTTCGATGGTACTAAAAGGTCCAATCTCGACATTGTTTCCAATCTGAGCATCAGGATGTACGCTTGAGAATTTATGAATCATTTACTTTGTAATCTGTGCCATTAATTCAGCCTCACATACCAGTGTATTTCCAACAAAGGCTCTTCCTAGCATGTGTACTATACCCCTGCGGATTGGAGAGATTAGTTTTAAATCAAAAATCAAGGTATCTCCGGGCACTACTTTTTGTTTGAACTTTGCATTATCTAATTTAATAAAATACGTCAGGTAATTTTCCGGATCAGGGACTGAGCTTAGTGCAAGAATTCCTCCACACTGCGCCATAGCCTCTATTTGTAAAACGCCCGGCATAACCGGAGCTCCAGGAAAGTGACCCACAAAGAATGGCTCATTCATTGTTACGGCCTTGATACCGACGACTCTGTCCTCGGTTAAAGTCATGATTTTATCAACCAGCAAAAATGGAGATCTATGTGGAATCAACCCCATAATTTCTTCAACATTTTTGACAGGTACTGCGTTCGGATCGTATTTTGGAGCCTGCGGTTTGCTTTCTTGTTTTTTTATTTTGTCAGCGAGCGCTTTTGTGAATTCGGCATTTACACCATGACCTGGCTTCGTCGCTATAATTCTCGCTTTTAATGGACGGCCTAATAAGGCAATGTCGCCTACGACATCTAATAGTTTGTGCCGTGCGGCCTCATTAGAGAACCTCAAGTCAATATTATTCAATGTCCCGAACTGAGTGACGTCTACGTTGTCTTTTCCAAAGGCCTTCTTCAACTTATCTAATGTACCTGGGGCCATTTCTTGGTCGACATATACGATAGCGTTATTAAGATCACCTCCTTTGATGAGTCCCTGGTCTAAAAGGGGCTCTAATTCACGAAGGAAACTGAATGTTCTGGCGCTGGCTATTTCCGAACGGAAATCGGTCATTTTAGTTAATTGAGCATGCTGTGGTCCAAGAACGGACGAACCATAATCTATAAGAGCACTTACCTCGAAATCTTCGCTAGGTAATGCCATTATTTCAGAGCCGTCGTCGTCTTTGTAAACAAAAGGCTCTTCTAAGGTGTAGTAATTTTTTTCTATGGATTGCTCCTTTATTCCTGCCTCGATTATAAGGTCAACCAGGGGCGCAGCGGAGCCATCTAGAATGGGGATTTCACTTCCATTTAATTCGATACGAAGGTTGTCTATTCCAAGTGCGTAAAGGCTTGACATCAAGTGTTCTACGGTGCCAACAGTAGCTTCACCATTTTGTAGAATAGTCTGTCTGTTCGTCCTGTTAACATACCTTACTAAGGCAGGTATTTCAGCGTTATCTAAATCTGTTCGTACAAATATGATTCCAGTATTTGTATCACTAGGTACAAGATTTACGTTAACGGATTCACCAGTGTGAAGTGCATTTCCTTTGAAAGAAATAGTAGTTGAAAGTGTCTTCTGCATCATAATAATTATTCGCCTTGTTTCTTAAAGGCTGCGAACGATTTTAAAAAATGTCGACTGTCCAAAGCAGGAGACCCAAAGATAGTTCTATTGTCCGTAACATCAGACATTACGCCACTTTGAGCATAGATCTTAACTTGGTTCCCTATTTTAAGGTGCCCTGCAATTCCCACCTGGCCACCAATCATACAATGGTCGCCTATGGTAGTTGATCCAGCTACGCCTGATTGCGCTGCTATAATGGTGTGTTTTCCAATCACAACATTATGACCAATCATACACAAATTGTCAATTTTTGTGCCTTCTCCTATTGTCGTTGAGCCTAGCGCTGCTCTGTCGATCGTTGTATTTGCCCCTATGTATACGTGGTTATGTAAAACCACATTTCCAAGTTGTGGAACACGATGGAATTGTCCTTTTTCATCAGGTGCCCATCCAAAACCTTCTGCACCTATGACGGCGCCGGCATCTATAATTACGTGTTCGCCTATAATACTCCCTTCAAGAATTTTGGCTCCTGGACCTATTTTTGAATGCGCGCCAATCACAACGTCGTCTTCAATACAAACACCTTCTAATAGGATTACGCTTGCATGAATTTGTGCGGTTTGAGGTATTTGAACTGACTTGTTGCTGCGCTGTGGTGTTTTAAAATTTGACTCGATCTGGTTCAAATGTTTTGCTAGAACCATATAGGGCTGCGTCACTCGTATTACGATGGCCTTTGGATGATCTATTTTGCTATGATGATCCGTAAGAATGACACTTGCTTTGGTCTGTGAGGCTTGATGTGCATATTTGCGATTTGCCAGGAAGCTTAGGTCACCTGCTTCGGCATCATCTAATGTCGCTACACCTGTAATAGAGACATCTTTCCATGCCCCCTGGGTATCTAAACCAAGGTTCTCTGCGATGTCGTAGAGGGTTGTTGCAGGATGCCTCATAATAAGTTTCTAAGTTCTCTAGGGAAACAAATGAAATGTCTTTCTACAGGTTCACTTAGTGCCTTAATCGTCATTTGATCGGCAGCTTCGCTGATATCACTAGTTCGCCCATCTTTATAAAGCAGATTTATATGACCCTTTTTACTATTGTACGCATGGTGCTTTACCTTATCAATGATCAACATGTATTTCTCTTCACCATTCTCAAAACCGTATTGTTCTTTTATCCCTTTTGCCATTCGTTGTGATAAACCTTGTTCAAATGGAGTTTCTTGAAGCCTGATTTTTAATAGTTTACGGTGCGTGATACGTGTGCTTAGATCGCTTAGAATGGCGTCAGAATGTGAGGCCCAGTCCTTTATGGCGCTCATTACATCAAAATCATCTAGCAAGAGAAATTTTTGTAAAACTTGGGGGTTTATCTCGAAGTCACTCCAACTATAGTCAGCGTTTAAGAAATGTTTTAAGGCGATGGTTCCGGGGAGCTCAATACCCTGAGTAGCGAGATATTTTGCTCGTTTTAAAATATTAACGAGCATAAACTCAGCACTGAGCACTGTTTTATGCATGTACACTTGCCAATACATGAGACGGCGAGCTACTAAGAATTTTTCAACGCTGTAAATTCCCTTGGAATCTACAACTAGCTGGTCATCACAGACATTCAACATGGTTAACAAACGCTCTGAATTCACGCTTCCCTCTGTCACTCCTGTGTAAAATGAATCCCGTCGTAAATAATCCAACCGGTCCATATCTAACTGAGATGAAATGAGCTGGTGTAAAAATGTTTTTGGATACTTGTTTGTGAATATGTCTATAGCCAGTGTGAGCGAACCATCGAATTCGGAATTGAGTTCTTCCATGATTTTCAGACTCAATGCTTCATGACTTACGCCAGGAATTAAAGTGTGCTCAAGGGCATGAGAGAATGGTCCATGGCCTATGTCATGCAAGAGAATGGCAACCAACACGCCTTGTTCTTCCTCGGTCGTAATGTCATGTCCTTTTTGACGCAATGTATATATAGCTCTTCCCATGAGATGCATCGCACCAATAGCATGATGGAATCGCGTATGGTAAGCACCGGGATAAACTAAGTAAGTCAGCCCTAGTTGAGATATCCGACGCAAACGTTGGAAGTAGGGATGGTCAATCAGCTTATAAATAAGCGGATCCTTAACCGTAATAAACCCATAGATTGGGTCGTTAATAATTTTGTTCTTCGTGCTCAATGTTCTTCGGTTTTACCTGCAGCGTAAAAATACTACAGGACATCAAGCGAGCCGTGGCATGCGCGCATTACTTTTAACAAGATTAAAACGACCAATTATGCCAAATATTCTATGGGTGGATGATGAAATTGACATGCTCAAAGGACATTTACTGTTTTTAGAGGGAAAGGGTTATACGTTTGACACTTGTAACAATGGTATAGATGCCCTAGAATTAGTAGTTGAGCGCCCATTTGACGCTGTTTTTCTTGATGAGAATATGCCAGGATTATCGGGCCTAGAAACCCTGGAAAAAATGAAAGCTATTCGTCCTGAAATGCCCATAGTCATGATTACAAAGAGTGAAGAGGAGCAGATTATGGAGATGGCCATTGGTTCTAAGATCGAAGATTACCTCATAAAGCCGGTAAATCCAAATCAAGTTCTGATGAGTTTAAAGAGGATTTTGGAAGGCAAGGAGTTGGTTACTAGAGCTACTACCAGGGGATATCAGCAGGTTTTCGGAAAGTTAACCATGGAAATGCAAGGCCTGAAAACTTGGAAAGAATGGGCTGCGTTTTATAAGCAGCTGCTCCGTTGGGAATTGGAATTAGACCAAGGGAGTGAAGAAGGGTTAAAAAGCGTTTTGTCTAACCAAAAAAAGGAAGCAAACGAGTTGTTTTGCCGATTCATGTCGAATGAATATGAGAGTTGGTTCAAGACCACGGATAGACCTATGCTTTCTCACGAGGTTATAGGTCATCTCGTAGCACCTAGAATTCGCAAGGGTGAAAAAGTATTTTTTGTCGTTGTCGATAACCTGCGGTATGACCAATGGTTGGCCATTAAGCCAAAGGTCACAGACGATTTTAAAATAGAAAATGAAGGTCTTTACAGCAGCATACTACCTACAGCAACCCAGTACGCAAGAAATGCGCTATTTGCAGGAATGATGCCTGGAGATATTAAAAAGGAATTGCCTCAATATTGGAAAGAAGACAGTGAGGACGGGAGTAAAAACCAGTTTGAACAGGAGCTTTTCCAACATCAATTAAACGCTCTAGGACTAGGAGGTAAGCAAATGAAATACCACAAGGTGGTTAATTTGAGGAGCGCTAATAAATTTATAGATTCCATCCACGAAAATAAAGAAGCTGATGTCGTGACGTTGGTATATAATTTTGTGGATACCCTTTCTCATGCCAGGACTGATGTGGAGGTTGTCAAAGAATTAGCGAGCAACGACAGTGCTTACAGAAGATTAACGGCTACTTGGTTTGATAGTTCGCCACTAAGGAAAGCAATGCAATGGGCTGCTAAGCAAGGTTTTACGGTAGTGATCACTACCGATCATGGCACTGTAAATGTAAACCGAGCATCAAAAGTAATCGGTACTCGGGATTTGACGACAAATCTAAGGTTCAAGACAGGGAACGGTATGAGTTACCAGAATAAGCATAGCTTGGTGGTGAAAAATCCGGACAGCATCGGCCTCCCTAAAAATCACATTGCTGATCAATACATCTTTGCTTTAAACGACCTCTTTTACGTCTACCCAAACCGATTCAATCATTTTGTACAGTACTACCGCAATACGTATCAACATGGCGGGGTATCTTTAGAAGAGTTAATTATCCCTTATGCGGTCCTCAACGGAAAATAAATCACTGCGTTTTGATGCAGTAACTATTGGTGATTTAAGTGATGTAGCGGCTGAGATTTGGCGCGCTAGAGTACACCATGTGAACCTTTTGGAAGCTCCTATGGGAGGTGGAAAGACGACTTTGTGTAATGCGCTCATTTCAACATGGGGAAGTAATGATACTGGAACGTCACCTACATTTTCTTTAATAGATGAACATCTGGGTCCTCAAGGCAAACTGTATCACGTGGATGCCTACAGAATTGAAAATGAGGAGGAAGCATTCGATCTAGGTTTTGAAGAATATCTCGAGGAAGGTTGCCCCATCTGGATAGAATGGGGCAGGAATGTTCAATCTTTCCTACCTTACAGAATAGGAGTAGTTTACATCACATCGCAAAACGAAGGACACAGGAATATAGAGTTTTATCCAGATGTAGACACGCGAGAAATAGTATGGAACCATGAGTGATTATATAAGTTGGTCAGAAACCTCTTGGGCGACCCAAGAAGAACGTTTAGCTGTAGATACCAAAGACGCACAATTGCATATTGGTATTCCTAAAGAGCGGGAGATGAATGAGCATAGAATACTTCTGACACCGGAAAGTGTTCAAATGCTGGTAAACGTAGGCCATGGTATTAAAATAGAATCTGGTGCAGGAGACTTAGCTGGTTTTAATGACATGATGTATGCTGATGCTGGAGCTGAAATCACTTCAAGCAGCCTTGAGGTTTTCCAGTGCGAAATCATCGCGAAGGTCGCCCCTCCTACGGAAGAAGAGATTTCTAAAATGAAGGGAAGCCAAACACTCATTAGTGCCCTTCAACTGCGTACCAGGGATCGCACTTATTTCAAGGCACTGTCAGATAAGAAGATTACAGCTCTTGCGTTAGAAGAAGTCCGAGATATGCTTGATCAAAGCGCATTGCGCATTGCAATGAGTGAGATAGCGGGACAAATGGCGGCTAGAGTTGGGGCGAGCCTACTTTCTGAAGGATTAAACGGCTTAGCTAAAGGCAAACTCATGGGAGGTATTCCTGGAGTAGCTCCTGCAAATGTGGTGGTAATAGGGGCAGGTGTCGCTGGTGTCACAGCAGTTCATGCTGCCCGGGGAATGGGTGCAGCCGTGGTGCTTGTAGATAGTTCCATTAATCTATTGCGACATGCGCAAGCTCAATTTGATTCGTCCGTCGTGACGGAAGTTATTCAAGAGATAGTTTTAAGTAAAAGACTCAGGGAAGCTGATGTCGTTATAGGAGCATTGAGGCCTGTGGATGGCAGGACGCCAATTGTCGTAACGGAGGAAATGGTGGAGCAAATGCCGGAATCTAGTGTCATCATAGATATTAGTATTGATAGTGGAGGATGCTTCGAGACTTCGGAAGTGACCTCACACGAAAATCCTACGTTCAAAAAACATGATGTTATACACTACTGTGTGCCTAATATAGCAAGTGCCGTGGGTCATACAGCTAGTATAGCTATGAGTAACATTGTTGGACCTATGATACAGCAATTGGCCAATTTCGGTGGTGTTCAGGAAAGTTTACATTACGACTTAAACATGAGGGCTGGGTTATACCTTTATCGAGGTTTACTTACCAAGCGACATTTAGGCGAACATTTCGACCTTCCGTTTTCAAATGACGCGTTGCTTTTCGGAAATCTGTAGTCAAATAATTTAAATGTTTTACAATAATGATGGCCTTCTTACGTCGCCTCCTGTTTTATATCCTAGGAATTGGTCTTGGAATACTTATCGTTCTGGCTTTGTTTGGAGACAGAGATTTTGATTACGCCTATGGTCCTCAGGCAAGGGTAAAAAAACTTTTTAGAACGAAAATCATAGATTCAACTTCGCTAAACCATGTTGTTCTAGATTTATCAGCAGACAGTATTTACTATCATGCAGTCACCAAGGGAAGGGTCGATTTTTCTGAAAGTGATACTCGAAAAGAGCCCTGTGGTACCTATACCTTAAAGTTTGAATACCTCGAAACGGACTATCGAATGACCATTGAAAACTGTTCGGATACGGTGAGTGTACTTGATTTGACCAGAGAAGGCTAGTTCCTTTATTTTAAGAATTTACGTCTGGTTATTTCTTGCTGTATTAATGACAATTCGCGTCCCGTTTGGCCTTCCACGCTGGTGTTTTCTTCTGCCCGTCTGAACAAGTAGGGTAGTACATCTTTTACTGGGCCAAAGGGTAAATATTTGGCAACATTCATACCCGATGCGGCAGCATTGAAACTGATGTGGTCGCTCATGCCAAATAGCTGTGCTACATATATACGATCATCACTTAAAGGGATATGAGCCTGTTCTAGCGAGTAACAAACCCTGCTGATGCTTTCCTGATTGTGTGTGCCCACAACAACCGCCATATGGTCCATATTAGCTATGACCAGATCAATCGCTGCATTGTAATCTCTGTCAGAAGCTGCTTTGTTGGGTTGTATAGGGCTTGGATAGTCCATAGATATCGCACGCGCACGTTCTTTTTCCATGTAAGCACCTCTGACAATTTTGATCCCGTATTTAAAACCTTCACTTTTAGCTAACTCTAGTACGTCTTTCATGTGTTTTAAACGATCATGACGGTATAACTGTGCAGTATTATAAACCAATGCTGAGGTTGTGTTGTAAGCACGCATGAACCGCAAGGTTAATTGATCTACCGCAGGTTGAATCCAACTCTCTTCTGCGTCTACCATTACCCTGACTTGCAGTTTATGTGCCTTTGTAAAAATAGTTTCCCAGCGTAATACAGTGGCTTCCCATGCGAATTGTTCCGCAACCGATAATTCCTGATTTAGGCTGACTTTCTCATAGAGGTCGATACTGCCAATACCTGTAGGCTTGAACACGCCAAAAGGTACATGGCTGTGGTTTTTTGCAAAATCAAGGGTTTGTAGGGTAACGTCTAAGGTTCTGTTGAAATCGGTTTCTTGCGCTTTCCCCTCTACACTGTAGTCGAGAATAGCATGAACATTTCCCTGTGCTAGACGTTGAATTTGAGGCTCGCACTCATCTACAGTTTCTCCACCACAAAATTGGCGAAAAACTGTCGCCTTTACAATTGATTTTATCGGTAATCTAATGGCTAATGACATTAGAGTTAGCGACTTAAGTAGTCTCACTACTGAGGGTGAGCTTAACGTTGAATACAGTAAATGGCTCTGTCTGAGATCCATTTTAGTCTTCATTTTAAAAGCGGTTTCTGTATCAGAGAAATCAATCATCTATCTGTGAATTGTGAATTCAAATATAGTGCTGAGATGTCGTATTTTAGGGGTGTGATTAATACGACATCTACTTTACATTTCGGAGAAGCTGGAATTCAAGCTTTGGATGCGCTTCTTTTGAGAAAAAAGCCTTCGAAGGTGTTCATTTTGGTGGATGGTAATACATCACAGTGCTTGCCATTTTTAGCGCAATCATTAGCGCATCTACCAGAAGATTTTGAAATACTAGAAGTTGATCCTGGAGAAGAGAGTAAAGAGCTAGAAGTCGCTGCAAATCTCTGGCATGTTCTATTAGACTACGGCGCGGATCGAAATACATTGCTTATCAATCTAGGTGGAGGAGTGGTATGCGATCTTGGTGCATTTATCGCTTCTACCTTTAAACGAGGAATTTCGTTTGTTCACGTACCAACCTCTTTACTCGCAATGGTTGACGCATCTGTAGGCGGGAAGAATGGTTTAAATTTTGCCGGACTAAAAAATCAAATTGGAACATTTAACGAGCCGGATTTAGTCTTGATTGAGCCTAAGTTTCTGGAAACATTACCTGAATCAGAATGGGAGAGTGGCCATGGTGAAATGATCAAACATAGTTTGATTTCAGGTCGTAATTGGCCCAAAATACTGGGATTAAGACCGCCTCAGATTAAACAGGAGACCATTAGCGAAAGCGTTGCGGTAAAGGAAAAATTTGTTTCAATAGACTTTAAGGAAGCGGGCCTAAGAAAGGTACTCAATCTTGGACACACCTTTGGTCATGCGCTTGAAAGTCTTCGATTAGCTCAGGGAAACAGTATAACCCATGGGGCAGCTGTAATTCAGGGATTGCATTTGGCTTTAGAGCTAAGTGGTCTTTTGGAGGAGCAGCAACTTTTGGCGGATTCGTATTCGTGGAGTCCTATAAGTGATGCGGAATCAGAATTGCTGTGGGAGCTACAACGTGCAGATAAAAAGAATGAAGATGGTATGGTCAAGTTTGTGCTGTTGTCATCTGTGGGCCATCCTAATTACGGAAACACCATTACTAAGGCTCGGTGGTGTGCATCGCTTGCCGCATTGAATGGACGTAAGGATGGCTGAAACCCTTAAATTATCTAAGCGCACTTCTCACCTTTCAGGGACCTTTGAGTTACCCATGAGTAAAAGTATGGTCAATAGGGCTCTGCTTATATCTGCCTTGTATCCACAAGTGACCCTAAAGGGAATGTCTACTTCTAAGGACAGTGAATATTTAGCACAAGTATTGTCGTCTTATAGTGGCGACGATAACTATTTAGGCGCGGGTGGTACAACTCTGCGGTTTGCAGCTGCCTACTGGGCAATACAAGAAGGTGCTCAAATGACATTAAGGGGCACAGAAAAGCTCAATACACGACCTATTGCTCATTATGTAGCTGCCTTGAATGCGCTTGGCGCTGAGGTTTCGTATGCAGAAGTAGACGGTCAAGCCCCCTTATTCATTCAAGGTGTCGGAATGACTGGAGGCCATTTTCATATGGGTCATGTTGAAAGTTCCCAGTTTGTCACTGCCCTGATGATTATTGCACCGTTAATGACAGATGGTATGAAGTTGACTTGGGACAGTATTCCCTCTACTCCATATCTATTGATGACGGCAGCGCTATTAAGACAAGTAGGTTTTGAAGTTGAATTGAGTACTAAAGGAGTCGTTATAGCCCCAGGGCAAGAAGCGAATGAAACAGTTCTTTTAATGGAACCGGATTGGTCAGCTGTCGCATTTTGGTGCGAAGCAGTCGCACTAAGTGAATCTGCACACATTACACTTCTTGGATTTAAAGAAGAGTCATTACAAGGAGATCGTAAAGTGATCCGATATTTTGAGCCTCTAGGCGTACAACATCACTTCACAGATCAGGGACTGGAATTAACAAAAGTACCTTCCTTAGCTCCGGGACAGTTGATCTATAATTTGATTGGAGAACCAGATGTCGCCCAAGCATTGGTAATGGCGCTGGTTTTCAAAAGAATCCCATTCGAGATAAACGGCTTGTATACCCTTCGCTTAAAAGAAACAGATAGGATCACCGCTCTAGAAGAGGTGTTGAATTCGTTTGGTGTCCATTTAGAATCTACACCTACCTCTATTAGATGCTTATCTTATCCCGAATCTTTTAAAAAACCGACGGTCGCATTTACAACTTATGAAGATCACAGAGTTGCAATGTCCTTAGCGCCAGTATCGTTACTGTTCGATATTTCGCTTCACGATGCAAGTGTAGTCGAAAAGAGCTATCCCGAATTTTGGAAACATTGGAGCTCACTTAAATAAATGTCGCTGCCATCTGAATTGAAACCTTAGCCCTTTCGGGTTAAGCGCATTCCATTGCGTACTGCATTGCAGTTGGCCTTTACGTAGCTTCACTCCAGCTCCAGCATAATCCTCAAAGACTCCTAAAGCGCCAATATTACCGGAAGTTACAGGAGTGCTAATCCATACGGGATGGTTGTCATATTTCACAAATGCGGTATACCAAGAACAGGTAAGCCCCTCCTTGGTAAAGGATCGCATGAGACTCACTCCATAAGTTTTAGCATGTACATGCAGATCCATGGTGCCGATACGTAGGACTTGTCTATATCGCCATCTTGAGGTAATGAGATTTTTAGTAGGGTCTTTATGTTGGCTGTATTGGATACTACTGTTCTTGTTTGACCACTGGACTTTAAGCTTATTTTCTATTAGTCGAAAATTCCAGCTTCCTCGCTTGTCTTGCCAATTCATATAAGTAGAAACAGAGACTTTTCGATCTTTCCTCGCCATTCTAACCTCTATTAGAAGGTCGTTGAAGTATTTATTCCACCCTACCAGTTGTGATGACGCATTAAGTTCAGCGAATAGCCTGGTGGTCGCAAAAAACCTTTTGCCGTGGATGCTAAGTTGTCCATGATTAAGGACAAGCCCTGCACTGCCCCAATCGGTATTTAACATCAATGCGGATTGAAACTGATCTTTATTTGTATTTCCAAAGTACCATCTGTATTCACTCCATCGACATTCTATCGCGACACCTCTATTAAAACCGATGGAGCTATTTCCAGTCATCCCTCTAAGGTCGTTGGCGAAATATTCGGATGTTATGGCGTTAGGAAAAGATTTTCTTCCTAGCAATAGTCCTTGGCCACTTGACATGGCGTAATCTCCAAATATGGTACGGATACGAACTTTTCTTAAAAAAGTTTTTGTTTCTATGTATCCAAAGTGATCCCTTGTCTGAAAACCGG
>Ga0209712_10003780_pt1 | contig 12198 bp, 8 predicted proteins | sample ArcOceMetagenome_FD_187443 | JGI IMG/M metagenome (GOLD analysis project Ga0209712, IMG submission 187443) | Marine eukaryotic phytoplankton communities from Arctic Ocean - Arctic Ocean - Greenland ARC118M Metagenome (SPAdes) (version 2) | ecosystem: Environmental > Aquatic > Marine > Oceanic...
AATTGATTTTTGGTCAAATGGCAAAGTAGTCTCCATAGCTACAGGGCCGACGTCTTCGACTTCTTTCTTTGTGAAAGATGCGAACTGCATTGTGTTCTTAATAAGCTTCTTTTCTGGGAGGTTCTTGCACCAACCTTGCAACTGCTTCATGAAGTCCGCAGGGAATCCATTATCGTACTTCTCCTGCATCATGAGCAATACATCAATTTTCGATTGTGGGTATGAATCAGTTACCAACACAGAAGATTTAGTAAAGCCAGCCTTGGCCTTCCCTACCTGCTGGCGCATGGTTTTGAGGTTGTCACGAAGGAACCTGGCCTGACGGGAAAGAAGTTTATCTTCCACTCCAGCTACAGGCCATGCTGCTTTCACTGCATGACCTGTCTTACCAATCTGTTTCCATAGCTTTTCTGACCAGTGAGGGCAGACTGGACAGATCATGATTACAAGAGCTTCGCACCACTTTGAAACAACATCCTTGTGCATTGGGATTCCACTGTCGTTGCAAAAGCTTCTGTATTCATTTCTGGCAAGCAACATCTCATACCATCCCTTCTGAATACCCTCACGGAACTGCATTCCAGAAAAGCACCTTGAAGTTTCGTTGATTGCGTGGTTGGTCTCGTTGGTAAGAACGCGGTCCATGAAATTCATTGTTTCGTCTCCGGACCTCATACCTTCGACAGAATAATTATTTGAGATCCATTCATCCTCATTAACCAATGATACAATGGCAGTATCAGCAGTCTCACGACTAAAGTTTGCATCTTCAATGGAATCTCCAGCATCTGCACAGGCAAAACGAGTAGCGTCTGCCGAAAAATGGTCAATAGTTTCATCCATCATAAGGAAGTTACCCTTGGACTTGGACATCTTTTCTGCATCTACGAGGACGTGTCCATTTGTGTAGTATCCCTTTGGCCACAACTCGGGCTCGTCGTCCCAAATAGCTGCGTGGTTGAATAGGGCCATTGTAAGATGGTTAGGGATGAGATCCTTTGCACTCACACGCAAGTCCATGGGGTACCAGTAACGGAACTCCTTTTTACACTTCTCCAAAACCTCTGGCTTGATCTTACTATCCGTTGGCATGGAAGCCTTGCGGTAGATGTAATTAAAGACGTCGTCGGTCAAATCAGCAGGGTCTATTCCTCCGGGGCTCTTGGAGGAGTCCCCATTAAGATTATCCTCTCCCTGCAGGATGTGAGCAATGGTATAATAAGCCATGTAGATTGTACTATCTGACAAACTCTCAATAACCCATTGTTTATCCCAAGGCAAGAAAGTTCCTAATCCAAATTGTCTGGTACACGCCCATTCCTGCAACCAGTCAACAGTGTACTCATATTTGGCCTGAGCAATGGTATCATAGGAATTAAACTTCTCCTCATCAAGAATATGATCCTTCACTGCTTGGGTCCAAGACTCCTCGCCATATGCGAGATACCATTGATCAGTCGAAGCTACAATACATTCATCATTTGTACGAGAGACGACACGGGACTCGGGTTCAAAGTACAAGTGAGCCTGTCCAGCTGCGATCATTTCGTCCTTGATCTTTGGTTTGGCTACAGATACCTTCTCTCCGGCATAGGGACCGACCTTCATTATTCCAGAAGTGAATCCCTTCAAGTAAGTTTCATCCTTAGCCTGAGTGAGCTTGGCTTTATCATTCGCACTCTTAATCTTCAACTTCTCGCACATGAAGACAGCGGAGGCATCGCCATAGCCCTCAATCTCGATAATTGGAACAACCTTGAAATCATCAACCATATCAGGTGTAATGTCAAACTTGGCTGCAAAGTCAGGTTTATCTTGAAGCGTCTTGAGTGCCATGTAATCATCAGGAGCATCACTCGGAACAGATGTCACAATTCCAGTTCCCTTATTCATACTAATGGACAAAAGTGGAAGCGTGTACACTTTCTCGTAGCTTGCATTTGGCGCTTTAAGTGGCAGTCCAAGAAGTTCATTCCCAGAAAAGGTCTCAAGGCATTCGATCTTTCCAAACTCCTTGGTGAAATACGTGTTCTCACTGTACACCTGACAGGAGAGTCCACGAGCAGATCGTGCACTCATGATGAAAACCTCATCAGTTGCGTCAATGTAGTAGGCTCCATATTCGCCGTCGGGAAGGACGAAACAGTTGGTTTGTCCATACATTGTCTCGGGGCGGAGAGTAGCAGGTACGAAGTAGATTCCCTTTTCGTCATACTTTTCCAAGAGTGCTTTCATCTTGTCGTGCCTTGCTTGTCCGTGATCGGGCTCCAACACCTTCAATTTGATCAACACATACTCCTGAGGGCCAACTCCCTCGCCTTCGCTTCTATCGTGATCAGCACAGACTTGACCATCTACAAGGGAGAAGACATTGTTTCTTTTTCCAAACAAAATCTTCCCCTTTTCATTAAGTACGTTGAACTGCCAACGGATAAACGCATCGTAGTATGGGTTGACAAAGGTAGTAATGAAAGAACGACGCCAATCTACACCTGCTCCGAAATGTTTCATATGTTCAACACCAATAGGTGGGAAGTAGTTGAGCCAGTAAAGTGCGTCTACAAATTGAGGGATTTCTTCCTCTGGAACCATCTTCATAAGAATGTTCCACTGACGAACTATTCCAGATCCGGTTTTACTGACAAGCTTGGTTTTGCCTCCCTTTGCTTTACTTTCTGCAGTTGCATTTGCTGCCTTGGCAGCTGCTGCTGCTGCGAGATCAGCCTCCATTTTTGCACGCACTGCGGGGTCATCCTCCGGGAACTGAGGTGGAATGCCATACGCTTCAATTTCTGACTTGAGTTTGTTTGCAGCCTACAACCGTTGAGATTAGATGAAGCGAAATTAGATTGTGAAATGAATGATAAAGGAAGCATAGTTGCTGCTGACATTCGCGTTCAGTGGTAAAACGAATTCTAGTACTTGTACTTTGTAGACTGGTTCCTATGGCTAACAAGAGTGTAGCTAAGTGTAGCATTTAAAACTTACCGCTTGGATTGGCATACCAGTGCAGTGGAATGCAAATGGGAACAAGACGTTCTTTCCCAAATGCCTCTCGAACTGGGCCCTAAAAACGGACTTGGTCAAACTGAAAGCATGACCAATGTGCAAATGTCCATTACTGTAAGGAAATGGAAAGGTAACAATGAACTTTTCCTTTCCATCATCGGCGGCATCAGATTCAAAAACATTCTCTTTCTCCCACAGAGCTTGCACTTCGAGTTCATTCGCACGAAGAGCATCACGCTTTGCAGTACCCTTGGGAGCGGAAGGGTTGACAGACAAATTCGACATCTCTGCCGTCGGGGCTTCAGTAGATACAGCCATATTTTTATAACCGAGAAGGATATTGTGTCCTGCTATTACTTGCTTGTCGCTTGTCGCTTGTAGTTCGTAGGGATCTTCTTCCACGAGGAAAAGATGAGAGGATGAGTGGAGACGCCGTCTGTACGTCGACAATACAATCAATCTCAAATCGAAGAGGATTTCCAAAGCACCAACACAACGTGGTTTTCAAAAAAACGAAAACAAAACGCGAGAAAAGAAGAAAAAAGAGCCGGGAATTTTCAATTTTGGACAAAATGCGACAAAATTCAAAAATGCGACAAAATGCAATTATACAGGTTCACAATGACTATGAGACTATGAGCACCTCATCCATGTTCGGCGCCAATCGTTTCTTAATCGAGTTTGAGAAATGACTGAGATGCCTGCAATGCTATCACTGTTGGAAGCTATCCATACGCAGACCTTTATGTCCAACGTGTAGGAAGCCAGTACTAAGCCCCAACTATGTCCGCCGTCCAATGCGATGCCAGCAGACTCACCTTCTCATCTCTTCGCAGGCCCGTAGATTGAAGATTTGTTCCTGTATTAATAAAGAATGAAGGTTTTATAGTACCTCCTGTACGATAGCTGCCCTGCCAATGCGCAGGTTTGCGTGTTCAACGTAAATCCCCAACTATGTCCGTCCAATGCGATGCCAGGAGACTAACCTGCTCGATCTCTTCGTCGTCTGTGGAACAGTATGTGCGAAAATAATTGTGCGTATTCGGTGTTTGCACATTCAACAAAGATGTCCTTGTGCATCTTGCTTTATTAGAGAATAAATACTTTTATAAATAATGCATTGTTGCTTTGTTCACACATAATAATTTCAAATTACAGAATTATAGATTATGGATACGTGCAGTATTAAGAGAAAATTCTAAGTGAAGGAAAAAAATGCTCTTCAATGACGCAATAGCAACGATTTCAATGGAGCTTCGGTTTCCACTACCCGTGATTTCTTCAGGAATCAAGATTGAGCTTTAGCACATGTTTTGATTATGCTCGTCATGAATGCTGTGAGAGGGAAGAGTTGCTTTCATTGAGTGACTGCAAATGATTTAGCATCATTCGATGATTGAAGCCAGATTCCTTATGAGCCACAGTGTACTTTGAATAGGGGTTGCTTGAAATGTGGTGCATGGGATTTCTAATTGGGTTGATAGCATTTCTTGGCATACTCTCATCTCGCTGTAGGCACGCAATCGCAGCGTCTACAATGTGTTTTGTTGTAGCGGCTGGTGCAACAACAATTGGGCTGGTTCGTTGACTGACGTCCTGGTTCCGTTGGATCTTACTGGACATTGTTGAAAGCTCGACGTGTCTATTGATGGTGTCTTGAATGGATTGAAAAGGTGCACTATCAATGCTTGTAGGAGAGCTTCCTCTTTGGGAGCGCGAGTTGGTTCCAAGGTAGGGAAACGTTGACCCATTCGTGCCCTTACTAGAACGAGGACAGTACTTCATTTTCTTGAGTGATTCTGGGTCGTCTTTCCTGAATAAGGGATGACGAAAGACGTACAACTCAGGATCAAGGCCCTCGGAGGTATGAGTAAAGCCCCATCGCTGTAGCTTTCCGATAAAGCAGCCGAACTTGGTCAGCCTAAAATACTTTTTCATCAACGATTTTAAGAACTCCTTCACATTACAAATCACGAACGCATCTCCATTTGGAAGGAAGTGCATTGTCGAATAGTTTTCAGGGTCGAGTAATAGGTGCATCAAGACTTCAGGCGTCGTAGTGATGGCAGAGCCCTTCTTTGAACTAGGAAACACGTTGCCATCTTCAATCGCTCTGTTTCTACGATCAGAAGCGTTGCTCTCTATGGACGAAGCCTCGTCTGCTTGATTGCTTTGGCAAATAACTCTGGATGGAATGCTGGCTGGAAGTTTGAGGATTGACATATTTAATATCTTACATTCACCCTGAGAGGGGCTTCTAGGAGGGCTAAGAGGGCTGGGTTCATCAGATTGGTTTCCATGATTGGGTGAGACTTGATTTACCAGAATAGATGCTTCGTTGGTCTTCTCTTGTCCACGCTCCAATGCAGCTGGCTGATCTTTCTTGCTCACATTTTCCAATGGGAGTTGTGGCGCATTGGAAGTTGCTTTTATAAGAGATAGTAGGCTCTCAGCCGCCTCATTTTCGGTGATTGGAGTCACTTGCTTTGAGTTGCTCATTTTTGAAGTCTGAGAAGAAGTCGTTGTAAATGTGAGGAGAAAAATTGAAGGAACTCCACTCAAATGCATTTTAGTGCGTGAACGAGAAAATCAGAATCACGAAGTAGGTCATTTTGAACGATCGAAATGACCCTTATTTGTTTTTCTCTTAACAGCCAAAGCTAGAGGTAGAATAGGCTTCTTTGTTTTTCTGTAGAAGCAGGATCGCTCAAGCATGCGCTCAAAGTTAGTCACGTAAAGGAAGACATTTTTGGACATTTTCACTAGATTTTGTCTACCGGTGGTATTAATGGGAATATGTACCGTAGGGCATTGGAGTCGAACAAAATACGTTTTAGCTTCCTACGTTCAAACATGTATTAGATATCCGTAGATATCTACTGATCAGATCTTTCATTTTGCTTAGTATTTTAATATCTAAAAAGAGGTAGTCTTTCGCTCTGCTTAATCCATTCAATCTGTGTGGGATTTAGATTTTTTCGGCAATACTAAAATTCCGAACCCACTTAATTTTTGAAATGACATCTAACATGTAGAAAAACCTCCTCTACTGGCTCTTATGCGTACAGTAGACAGAGTTCACAAAATACGAAAAAGAATTAGACCGATGTGAAATTGCTTTACTCGCTTGGGTCTTCACGAGAGCGCTCTTATTTTGTTTTAATGAAATTGAGTTGCTGAAATTTTGCTGGCTGATAACTAATATTTTCAAAATCATTTTCTAAGTGACCCAAAGTACGGTGGTACGTCTTTGTACCGGCAGTATGTACAGTCCGGTCAGAAGAAGATTCGGGAATAAAAGTCTTATAAAATTACGAGACCAGACAACAGAACAATCACGGATTGAAATCCTCCGAATGCCAATGAAGTATAAGTTGCCGCTGCCTCATCAATGACAGTTCTGGTTCCCCAGTATAACCCCAGTTCCTACCCGTCAGAGAAGCCAAGTGTCAGTACCGGTATCCACCAAGCGCCTCTCCCCTCTCCTTCAGACCAGCCCAGTGATTCAACGCAGCCTTCCTCCAGCCCAAGTATGACTCCAACTGTGTTTCAGCCCAACCAAACGCCTCCGTGAAACTTTATCAACGCAGCAACCGTAAACCATCTCTAGCTAAATAGGAGTCTTTAGCTAAATAGTAGTAAGGTTTATGAAAGAGTCCTATTTATTAGTATCCAGCAACTTTATCTGCAGCGTTTAATAGGAGAACTTGCCGCAGAAATCGCGGCAAGTTCTCCTCTATGAAAAACTCAGTAGCCTCTTGCGTAAAGGTTTCAGTCATATCCATATTGTGAGGGCTAATCAAAACATTAGGAAGCTCCCACAATTCACTATCCTCGGGAAGTGGTTCTGTTGCGACAACATCCAAAGCAGCTCCCTTCAGAGTACCGTTCTTTAATGCATCAATCAACGCAGACTCTTGCACGATAGGACCTCGCCCAACGTTGATAAAGACTGCATTCTTCTTTGCACTGGCGAAAGCTTCTTTGTCAAACATGCCCTTTGTTTCTGGAGTAAGCGGAGCAGCACACAAGATATAGTCACTCTCGCTCATAATAAGATGCAGTGACTTCTTATCGTTCGAATATACCGTATCGCAAATAGAATCATTTTGAGACTTCTCGGGGTTTCTTCTCAAAGCTTTTACATTCATTCCATATGCTTTGGCAAGCTTGGCTGTAGCACGCCCAATATCACCATATCCTACGATAGCGAGTGTTTTCCCTCGGATCTCCTCTATGCAATATTTTTCCCAATTTTTGTCATTTTTCTGCTTCAACAATCTTGGAAGGTCTTTTGCGAAGTATGCAATAGCCATCATCGTATATTCAGCAAGCGTAGAACTGAACGCTCCCTTCGCATTTGTCAACAGAACACTGCTATTAGCCAATTCCTTTGACGTAATGTAGTCTATTCCAGCTGACCTCGAATGGACCCATTGAATGGATGGTATCTCCTGTAGAAGTTTTCCAAGGGGTTCTCGTGATTTTGGATGACTTGTGAAGATTACATTTGCCTTCGATTCTTTCAACTTTTCAATATCAAAATCGCTCATTTGAGACCCTATTGCAAGCACTTTTGCACCCTCTGGAAGATTTCCTTTGTAGAGAATTTGGTTTGCAGCGTCATTGGGGTCACTGACACAAATGATGTTTGCCTCTTGAGTGATAGGCGCAGTGGTGGAGTACTGCTTGCGTGTAGAAGTTTCACGATTCCAGTACTGTGGATTTGGCATCTCGCTGCTGGTAGATTTGCTGTTGAGTGCGAGGATGGTAGATGTGCCAAATGCTCTGCGTGACACTTGATGGGGTATTTCTGAAGCAAGTGAAGTCACGTTCTTCACTGATGAAAGGGTGAGAAAGAGGAAAATGAAATTATAGATAGAGAAGCGCATCGGTTGAGGTTCTTGAAAGTCTTTTCAGACGCGACTGACGCGACGATCGATGAGCATAGCAGCGAAGAGTTTCGAAGTTGGTGCCTCTGGTGGCTTCGTGCCTAACCACCCATCCACCACCCACCACCGCTCTGTTTTGTTTGTCTGCGCAGTGTCTCCATTCTCGCGCCGGAGAAATTCTCGGAGAAACTTACTTAAGGGGGAGTAGAGATGAAGACTTTTAGACAAACAGTTCCTGAAACAAAAATATTTGTTTACGAGTACTCCTCCAAAGAAGGGCACATGGAAGAATCATTGAGGCAGGTCGGGATTAATTTTACTTGATTTAGTTTGACTTTGAGAAATACTGAGCTGATTGCTCAACGTTCTATTCAGTCACAAAGTAGGAACACTCTCTTTGCAAAGCATCTAGACGATGCGACAGCTTTGAGTTATGTGCTCAAGCTCATCATCCATACAAAAAGGTTGATGAACTTGTCTTCCCATGCTAATCATTTGGAGGTCTTCTCCATGTTTAGCGCAGGAAACTTGGTGAACAAGTTAAAACATCATACTGTTGAGGGAGGACCTGTTACGCGAGGAGTTAATCTTCACCACATCCAGCTGTGAAGAATTCAATTCAGTCTTCAAGGCAATCCTTACCCAACACAAATTGGGAACTCCAGCATTCTCCTATCAACGTGTGTTTGACATTGCAGATTACCTTTACCGTAAGCACCAATCCAGGTGGGTATCTGCAGAGAAAGACTGCAACAGCTTACCCATCATGAAAAGCCGTTGGATTCAGCATTTTCTGAGGGAGATCTATATCATCCTAATGTCTTTTATTCTGCTTTTGCAAAGACTCACACTTGTACCATTCCATATTTCAGGGCTTGTGTGCTTTCTGAGATGACCAAACAGCCTACCGGAACCCAGCATATTTCAAACGATCCTCTTAAGGAAATGATTCTTCTTTGAAATGATTTGTCTCCTGGGGATTGTGTCTCTACTAATCAATATATTGTTCCACTGTGTGGACGTCAGTATCACACATCCGGGAAAGAGTGGGAGAATGATCAGTTCTGTGGCGGTATATTGTTTGTTGATCATGCCTCCAGACATGTTGCAATTAGCCATCAGACTTCATTCGCCGGTGGTGAAACGTTATTGAGCAAACTTCAGTTCGAACATGAAGCATCTTTCAATGATGTTACCATTAAATATTATCATGCTGATAATGGTTTTTTTGTTGAAGCATCATTCCGGCAGGTCTGTGCATTGAGATCTCAGGAATTAAGCTTCTCAGTTGTCAATTTGCATCATCAGAATGGGGTTGCCGAACGGTACATCCAGTCTATCACGTGTTTGGCAAGAGCTATGTTATTACATAGCGCTCTTCATTGGCCGAAGGAGCATTGGATGGTTCATTGGCCAATTGCAATGGACCATGCTGTTTTGACTTGGAACAATCTGCCAATGCCAGATGACATGTCTCCAATTGAGAAATTTACAGGACTTCAATCATCTCTGGGCAACTAACGTCTGGGGATCTCCATGTTACGTCCTCAATCCTAAGATAGTTGAAGGCAAGAAGTTTCTGAAATGGGAATCTTCGGTCTCATCAAGGAGAGTTTATGGGGTACTCTAAGGAACATGCTTTGAATGCTGGATTGATATTAAATCTGAAAACTGGGTTTATGAGTGTACAATATTATGTCCTATATGATGATCACTTCATTACGGTCGCAGGAGTGGATGAATACTAGCAGCAAACAACTCTGGATTCCGTTGACTGGCCATCCATCATTAAAGGTCAAGGCGGATGAGAGATTCACTGTGATGAAGAAGACATTGATTTTATACCAGATCCTCTTTATGACAATTGGTTGACTCCTGATGAGATACATGATAAACAGGAATAAATAAGATCAAGACAACACAATCAAGATCATCATATTCGACAAGGAAGAATCCCAGTTTGTAATGTTACTAGTATTGATGAAGATGATGATGAAGATGATGATCATCATCATCATCATCATCATCATCATCATCATCATCATCATCATTGTCATCATCATCATCATCATCATCATCATCATCATCATCATCATCGTCATCATCATCATCATCATCATCATCATCATCATGATCATGATGATCATGATGATCATGATGATCATGATGACAATGATGACAATGATGACAATGAAATGATGACAATGGCAATGAAAATCAGGATTTTCACGATGATCAAGATTATAACAATGGCATTGGACCAAATGAGGGAGATTCCGTAATCAGTCCATGCCTCGAAATTGGAGCAGGTGGAGCTGGCTCTACCAGCAGAGATGCCGCATTTGGCGGCTTGTTCCATTGTTCCACAAGGCTGAAAGCACGCTGGAATGCCAAGACCAAATATCGGGTCTGTGTTTTGCAGACCGTGATTGACACTGTTGGATTTCATTGTGACACCTATTGCAGGTTCATCATGGCCAACCCAGCAATATTACCAATCTGGGTATCCTTGAAATAAATCAATAAAAACTTTAAAAAATTAACAGTTTTGTGTCTGAGTTTGAGCCGTTGACAATGATGAGACGATATGATGACGAGTTTAGCTAGATTGAGCCTCGAGCCACCAGCTCGCATTCTAAAGAATGACAGAGACTCCATTGAGCATCTCGCCATAGTTTCATTGACTGCTCCCGGTGCACCACTAGGTCATCGGGATCTGACTGAATATTTGAGTTAAGACACCTCTTAGAGGGCTCGAGACTGCTATTTGATCAGAGTGATCAGTGATCCCATATAGAGTTCACTGATCAGTCTGGTCAGATCTGAGTGATCAGCAATCCCACATACGGATCAGCTGACACCAGATAGGCTACGCGGCAGGCTTCGTAGAAGCCATCTTAGACACCTTGAAAGCTGTGAAGGCCTCCGAGAAGTGTCAACTCAAGCCAAAGATAGATACTATTAATTCCATATTTGTGAATTGTGATGTATTAGTTTTTAAATTAACATAGTGATTATACGGCATTTATCAACTACTAGAAGTTCTTAGCATTGCTAGCTACCACTTTGAGGGGTGAATCCCCCATCCCCTCTAGGTTCACAAATTGTGTTGTAAACGTAATCGGAATACAATGCTGCTGCAAGCAGAAGCAGGGTGCTGCAATGCATGCAAGCATTGCAGCACAATTTTGATTTACTTTTCACTTAAATTATTACTTGATAGTTTTGAAAATCAATATTTTTTTCGCACTCGTAATCCGATGTCGTTGAGACGTTGGATATCCTTTGGGATGTTGAGTAGATAAAGATTTGGTCAGATGACAAGGTCTATTAGATAGACGATTCAAATACATGATTATTTTGTTATAATGTCTACTTTGTTTTGTTCATTGGTTGGGTCTCCGCCGTTGCCGATGAGACGATTCTGTGCTTCGACAGCAGACTCTATTCGAACTGTTTCGGCGTTCGTTAATTTGATAGTTTTTATTTCCTTTAAGTGTTTTTACGATATTTAAAATCATTGAACCAATGTATTGGCTGTGTGCCGCAGGCATCAGGTGAGACGGGTAGGGTTATTCATCTCACAACTAATCAGGGTACCTCCAGCAGGGGTGTAGGGGGAAGGATTCGTTAAATTACTAGTAAACAAATGTGCGCCCTACATAACGGTTCCTTACTGGTTTAGTGAAGGATTTGGAGATCCCATGTTGCTAGAAAACTGGGCTATTTGTTTGACATCTTTTATGGTTCTTACTCTAGAATTCATAGTTGTGATATTCATTATTGTGAGTACACAAAAGAATGACATTAACCGAAAATCATTGAGGAATTGAGATTCACTCTTACTTTTGATTGGTGAATCCTGTGCAGTTTGTTTGCCACTTCAGGAAAAGGACTGATCATTCACTGATTCATTTTATTGTTGAGTCCTGCGCGGTTTTTTCGACAACCCCCTTTAGCCAAATAGAAGTGAATGTTCAGTCACGCATTCTTTTCAGATAGGAATTTGTTTTTTTGTCGCGCTAGCGGGTCCCTCCCCACGCGCGGAGGTTTTTAACGGCGGTTATGCATTCGCCAGCCATGGAACTAGCGGGTCCCTCCCCACGCGCGGAGGCTTTTAACGGCGGTTATGCATTCGCCAGCCATGGAGGAGCAAGTTCAAGACTGAGGCAAGACAGCTAATTGTTACGACTTTGAGATCAGAAATATCCCCGGGGTGTCACTGAATAAGCCTTTTATAAAAGAGATGCTATTTGTGTACGCAAAGATACGGTTGGAGCTCCGAGAGATGACTGTT
>Ga0209712_10003782_pt1 | contig 12197 bp, 3 predicted proteins | sample ArcOceMetagenome_FD_187443 | JGI IMG/M metagenome (GOLD analysis project Ga0209712, IMG submission 187443) | Marine eukaryotic phytoplankton communities from Arctic Ocean - Arctic Ocean - Greenland ARC118M Metagenome (SPAdes) (version 2) | ecosystem: Environmental > Aquatic > Marine > Oceanic...
GTACGCGGTACGGCCCCGCCCCACAGTCCCTCTGGTTTTATGCGCCTGTGTAATGACCCAGGTAATCTGCTCGGACAAATTTAAAACCAGGTATTCTGCCCCACTTTATTGCAAATGACCAGGTATTCTGCCATAAACCCTTTTTTCGGGGGAGGCTTCCCAGTAGTTTACTGGGGAAGTATGTTCCTACAAAAGTAGCCTTCCCACACGCGACGCGACTCGCGAGACCTCTCTATCGGTCCTGGAGCAGGCGCTTGAGCTCAGGCGGTGCGCTGTCTTCGGCCTTGCCGGTACCGGTCGTCACGTCCACCCCCGCCGCGTCGCTGTATAGCAGCTTGCGCTCGGCCAGCGAGAGCAGAGGCCTATCACTCTCCTCGCGACGGAAGATGAACAGGGCGCCGTCGCCACCGCGGACGATGCGCACCGTGGCGTCGAGGTACGTGATGTCGTTGGCGGGCTGCGCGGTGCCCGGCTGCTGGTTGGGCACGAGGATCTTGCGCAGCTGCACCGGCCGCCCTAGGACCTTGTCGAGCGAGAAGCTGATCCGTCGGAAGTTAACGTCGATGCGGTTGCCCCGGTCGTTGACGACGCCCACAGCGTTGAGCGAGCCTGCAGGTGCGGGACTCCTGCCGCGCCGCGCACGCCACACAATCATGAAATGCCAGCCACCCTAACCCTAACCCTAACCCTCACCCTCACCAGCGGGGCGGGTAGGGCCAGAGGCCTCGTGGCGCGGGAGGCGGCTTACACGTCGCCGACCACGCACGTGCTCAGCCTGGCGACTCCGAAGCGGTTGATCACGCTGCCCTGGTTCTCAAACCGGCCTGTGGCGAGGTCGATGGGCTGGTATGTGGGACCGAGCTGGAAGCCGCCCGGGAAGCCGGCGGCCAGGCTGGATATCTCGCGCCCATCCGAGTACAGGAGCCGCCACGACCCGTTTAGGTTGTGATCGGAGATGATGACATTCCTTCCGCCGAACTCACCCTCTAAACTCAAGGCGGCAGCCTCGATCTGTGACACTTGGCTCGCGGGCAGTGTCTCGTTCGTTGCGGGCGCGCGAAACGGCATGGCCGGGATCAGCTGAAGAAGAGCGGCGGCAGAGATCGCCAGCTCTGGCTTGACCGTGGCCGCCGCTGGATCAGGCAGCGGCCCCAACGCAAGCAGAGAGGCAGCGGCTAGCAGGAGGTTTGGTGCCGCGGTCAGGAAGTCTCGTCGGGAGGCGAAGCCGAGAGACGGGAGCCGCATGCATGTGTTCGTTGGCGCGCGCATGCCGTGCGTTACCTTGACCCTTCCTGGAGGCGATAGGCAGCGAACGTAGACCGACGGTCGTGCGCATAACTGTTGAACTTGTTGAAGTCACACGACAGGGAAGACGCGAAGGTACCAGGTGCCGAAGCGACCTAATACCCCCTACAAAACTAAAACACAAAGGGTGGGATGGACTCGGGTCCTCAGTCCGAGTTCGGGTGGGCACAGCAAGATGTCACCAACCTCAACGCTCCGTGGGTTGGGGTTGGGTGAGACGCCGTTGAGGCGTTGGGAGGCGGTTACCGAGATGGGTCGATCGCAAGCGTTGATCTGTTCCATCGCGACGCCGTCGCAACGCCGAACTATCGATCGCGGTACAACGCCTCGTCTTACATCGGTCGGTTACACCGACCGGTGTCGCGAAGAGGCGATAGGCAGCGAACGTAGACCGACGGTCGTGCGCATAACTGTTGAACTTGTTGAAGTCACACGACAGGGAAGACGCGAAGGTACCAGGTGCCGAAGCGACCTAATACCCCTGTGCCCCTGCAATGGTATCCAAAGAGGGTGGGTGGGTGGGTTGGCGCCGCGATACGTAGCATAGCGGCGCCCCGACGGCGGCGCAGCGCCCCATGAAGATGGTGGCGGTGAGACGGCGGCGGTGATGTGTAGATTGTGGCATCGCACGCGGCTGGGCGCGTGCGGGACATGGTAAATCGTGCGCGCGTGGCGCGCACGAGCTCGTGGGGCCTCCTCACGTGGTGGGGAGGTTCGTGCTGCTGCAGCTGTGGTGCCGCGCTGGAAGCGCGGCGGCGTCGTTGTAGTATACCCTCGGCGGGCACCCCGGATGTCCTACGTCGGGGGAGCGCGGGCCTGCATCAGACACCGCGCCTAGCCGTAGCGCCCTAGAGCGCGTCGGCCGTGCGGCGAGGACCCTCCGCGCCCATCGAGAGCATGGCGTGGGCGACCTCGTTGAAGCGCGCGGTGGTCTCCTCGGAGAAGTCCATGTAGTTGAGGCGCGACGAGATGGTCGAGTGGACGGCGACGTCGACGATCTTCGACGTCCACTCCGACCACTCGGTGTTGTTGAGCCGCGCGTAGACCTCGAGTGATTCGTCGCCGCGCCAGCGCAGCATTCGCTTGATGAGCCAGCGCGGCGCCTTCGCCGCCAGCAGCGCGCACGCGACGAAGATGCGGAAGGAGTGGACCGAGTAGTCCTGGAGGTCGGCCTCGGCCACGCCCGCGCCCTCGGTGAGCAGCAGCTTGAGCGCCTGGTCGAGCTGGTGGTGCGTGAACTCTTCGCCCACCGATGGGCCGAAGAGAGGCGTGCGCCCGCGCGTCGCGCCGGTGACGGCGGCCGCAAGTTCGAGGCGCACGAGAGCGCGGCACGCGCAGCGCGCATCGCCCTCGCGGTAGGCGAGGAAGGAGGGCGTCGCGGCAAAGTACGTGCCGAAGGGGTCGTTCTTAGAGATGCCGTGCTTGAGCAGCACGCCGTCGCCCGGCTTGAGCGTGAGCAGCTCGGCGCGCGTCGGCGCCCGCTTGATCTCCTTGCCGTTGATGAACCACACCAGCGAGGCAAAGGTGAAGCGCCCCTTGCGGAAGGGTGTGGCCGCCGTCTTCTTCGCCACCTCGTCCTTGCGCGAGCCCTCCTCGGCGAGCGTCTGGAAGCACGCGTCGATCGAGATCCAGTAGTAATCGTCCCAGCACACCGTGAGCGAGCCACGCGAGGCGCCGTCGGGGCAGCGGAAGATGTCGGCCACGATCGTGTCGGTGAAGGACAACTTGCGCGCGGGCACGAGCGTGTCGACGCCGTAGGCGTCGATGTACTCGCGGCACAGCCCCTTGCACGCGAGCGAGACCACCTCGAGCGAGACCATCGTGATGCTGCGCACGAGGTGTGTGCGCCGGATGCTCTCGATGATTTTCTTGGCGCTCGGCGGGTGCGCCGCCGGGTCGGAGCTGCGGCGCGGGTGCATGGTCTCGTAGAAGTGCATCATCGCTGACGCCAGCAGGAAGACCTCCTCCTGGTGTCCGTCGGGGTCCTGGCCCGAGTTGGCCGCCATGTCGGTGCGCCACGGCGACGTGCCGATCGACTTGCAGAAGCGCTCCCAGCGCTTCCAGTAGCCGGCGTCGTTGCGGCGCGTGCTGGCGGCGTAGCCGTGGCCAAGCGCCTCGTGGAGGCGCGCCGCCATGGCGTCGCGCTGCTCGCCGCCCTCTGGCAGGACTGCGAGTCCGGCGGCGCGGCGCCGCGACGCCGCCGCGCTGCCGCTGTCGCCGCCTAGGAGCACGGCGGGTCCGCCGCGCAGCCCCCAGCTGCGTGCGTCCGCGCTCTCGGCCTGTGGCCCCGCTGGGGCGGCGGCGCGCACACGCGCCATGAGCAGGTCGAGGCCGCTCGTGGCCCGTGCCGGCGCGTGAGTGCTGATCGGCACGCCCGCGGCGGTGTGGGAGAACCCAGGGGTGTGGGAGAACCCAGGGGTAGAGACGTCGACGCCCGCGCGCCGTGCGAGGAAGTCGAGTCCCGTCATCGGCATGGCGCTCGAGGCGAGCGACGTGTAGAGCGGTGAGCCCATGCCCAGCGTAGCCATGGCGAGCGGCGCCGCGCGCATCGGCGCTGCACGTGGCGCGCCGAGCGAGAGCCCGTTGGTGACAGCCGCCATCAAGAAGAAGCAGGCCCTCTTGAGGCACGCCCGCCGCATGACGCCTGGTCCGCCGCGCTTGCGCATGTCGACGCACGTCGTGCAGGCACCGCACTCGTCGCGCGTGCAGCCCTCGCAGGTGCCGCAGCGCGCGCGGCGCTTGCGGCGCGCCGCCGGAGCGGGTTTCGAGTCGGGGTCGCGCACGCCCGGCGCAGCCGCCGCATCGTGTGCAATCGTGGTCAGCGGCAGCGTGACGAGCTCCACCGTAACGCCCGCAGGCGCCGCCGAGGTGGGGCCCTGTGCCGTGAGGCCGACCCGCACCCGCGCTGCCGTCACGCCGCGCGCGCCAGCGTCGAGCGGCGCGGGCGCGTAGCCGGTGGCGACAGGCGCCGAGGCGGTGGTGCCGCCAAGGCCGATGCAGCGTGCGAGGTCGGCCGCGTAAGTGCTGGCGGCCGCGGCGGCGCGCCTGAGGTGCGAGGTGATGGCGATGCCGTCCACTATGACAACCTCAGCTGCCGCGCGTGGCGCAGCTGCCGCAGCGCGGGCGCGTGAGGCCGCCTCGTTGGCCCGTTGGTCGCGGCGCTCGCCGAGGTGCTCCGACACGAGGTGCTCGTTGAGGCGCACGACGGCGAGCGCCGCCGCCGAGCGCCGCACGCGAGGCTGCGGCATCTCCTGCACCGAAGCGAGCTGCGACAGCTCCTGGGCGCGTTTGAGTCGCTGCGTTGCGCCGTCGGCGATGGTGGCCGCCTCGCCGAAAGCGTCGCTGGGCGCGTCGCGCGCGCCAGCACGCTGCCGCACCCGCCGCGCCGCCGCGCCGCCGCTCGACGCTGTGTACTTGTCGATGTCCTCCTCCTCGTCGCGCGAAGAGGAGTAAGGCGACAGGCCCGACGAGTCCGAGTTGAGGCGCGCCTTGCCCACTTGGCGCTCCTCCTCAGAGCGCGGGCGTGCCGCGCCGGCGGTTGTGCCCACCGCCTGGTCGGCGGCGCGCTCGCGCGGCGGGTAGGGGTCGTCGGAGTGGGAGATCTCGGAGGTGACGCCGTGCTGCCGCTGACGCGCCGCTGCCTCGTTGTCGGAGGCGAGTTCGGCGGCGCGGTCGACCTCGCCCAGGCGCAGCCACTCGGCGTAGGTGTCCTCGATGAGCTGCAGCCCCTCGGCTGGCACGTCGACGTAGTCGAGGGTCAGGTTGAGGTTGGACATGATGGCCTCCATCTCCTTGAGCTTGCCGCGCGAGCCGGCGTCGCAGATCGGGTTGAACGGGCCGAACTCGTGGCCCACGCCGCCGTCGAGGTTGAGCTCAAGCCGCCGCACCAGCTCGACGAAGATCAGGTGCAGGTAGCGCATCATGCGGGACTTGGCCTTGCCCGCCATCACCGTGGGGACGACGAGCGCGTCGAGCAGCAGCGCGCACGGCGCGCCACGTAGCATCGGCCCGAAGGTGATCAGGTTGAGAAGACCACCTAGGAACTCGAGCACGACGATGGGCATCTCGAGCCAGCGCGGCGTGAGTCGCAGCACGTACACGTGCTGGTAGAGTGCGCCACAGAGCGCCGGGAAGGCGGTGCCCAGGATGGCGGCGTCGGAACGCAGCGCGTGCACCACGCCACTCGTGCCCGCGCGGCGCAGCGCGAAGGCGGCGGAGAGCGCCGTAGTGCCCGCGACCGAGCGAAGCTGCGCCAGCCAGCGGCGCAGCGCCTTGACCCCCTTGGGTGTCGTGACGATGGTGTCGTCGAGCGCGAGCCGCGCGGCGCGGCACGCATCCGAGATGTCGTAGACGTCGTACATGATGTAGTACGGCATGAGCAGGATGCACACGAGGTGGTTGAGCAGCCCCACGAGCTTGGTCCACTCGGCGAGCGTGATCTTGCCCTCGATGGCGTCCTGCAGCGCGGTGTCGGTGCGCAGCACCTTGTCGGGCGTGATGTAGGCGAGCGCCCCGGTCGTGAGGATCGACCCGCCGATGAACTTGGCGGAGACGCCGAGCGAGCGTTTCGCCGCGATGGCCATGCGCATGTTGATGCCGCGCGGGCCGTAGTGCTCGGCGTGCATGCACAGGAACAAGACCATGGAGGCCACGCCGATCACGAGCGCGATGATGTCGTCGGTGTAGCCGCTGACCCAGTGCCCGAGCGCCTCGTCGCGCCCCGTCTGCTCGCTCAGCTTACGCCGCGCCGCACGCCAGGCGGCGAAGCGCGGGTGGCTCGCCTCGAGCTCGAGCAACAGCGGCTCGTTGGCGCGCGCGAAGCGCTTGGAGAAGCCGAGGTTGCACTCCGTCAGAAAGCGCTGCGCCCAGTTGGACGAGGGAGCCACCCCCATTTCGAGGCAGCGCGCCTGGACCGCGCAGAGCGCAGCGTCGAGGCTCTCCGCAGTGAGGTTGTGCGGGTCGAGCCGCAGCAGCCCCATCGTCCAGCACTGAAGCACCGCGAGCGGGAACGTGTGGAACATGTCCGCGCAGTCGTCGCCCGCGCAGTAGAGGTCGGCGCCGCAGAGCTCGGCGCCGTAGCCGAGGATGCACACCGAGAGCATCAAGTCGATGAAGAACGGCTTGAGCTCCTGCGGCCAGAGCCAGCGCCCTCCTGCCCACGACGTGTTCGTAGGCGTCGCATTCGTAGATGGGTCGACCGCGCGCCCCACCTCGAGCGTGTCGCGCTCGCCGTACGTCTCAGCGTGGCGACGCAGGCCTGGCGTGTGGCGCTGCGCCGCCGGCGGCAGCTTGCCGCCAGCCGCGAGCGCGCGCGCCGCCCGCACCTCGCCCTTGGCCTCGCGCACGCCGGTGGCGGCGTTGGTGGAGCGCACCGGCACGCGCCCGCCGCCCGAGTGCTCGTGCAGCGGTGGTTCAGGTGGCCCCATCGTCAGGAACAGCTGGTGCGGTGCGCTGCAGTTCTTGATGGGGCGCTGCCGCAGCTCGTACTTGCGATCGACGCCTCCAGTAGGGTCGTAGCGGCCAGGGCAGCTCGCGAGCTCGATGAGCCCGTTGTCGAGCTCGGGCATGCCCGTCAGCTCGAACCAGCCGTTGGCACTCATGCGCAGCACCTCCGTGTGGAGCGAGAGGAAGCCCTCGACCGAAGTGAAGAACGAGCGCAGCGGCGTCTGGAAGACCATCTGCGGCGCGAGGTCCGTGTAGTAGACGAACCCGTGCGTGAGCGCGGCGTCGCGCAACGCCAGGTCGGTGCAGCCCGACTCGATGAAGAGCTCCTCGATGTAGCTGCGGTTGAGCTGCGTCGGCGGAGGCTGCGACAGGTCGGCGACCTCGAAGCAGCCGTCGGTTCGAGTCACGACGTGGCCCGCCGCCGCCAGGTGCGCCAGCCAAGGCTGGAAGTGCTCGATGCCGAAGGCCATCGAGCGTGGCATCTGCCGCCACAGCGCCTCGGCCGGAACGCCCGCCAGGAACTGGCGACAGCAGTGCTGCAGGCCGCGCAGCCACGCGAGCGTCGCGCCGTATGCCTCCTCCGAGAAGGCGTCGCGCCAGTCCTTGACGAAGCCAGGGATGGCCGCGGGCGGCGGCGGCTGCGGTAGCGGGTTCATGGGCGGCGTGGTGACCGGGCGCGCCCAGCACGGGAAAGACAGCAGCGCGAGCTCGGGGTCCGTGGGCCTGCACGCCATCGCGAGTACCGATGCGTCGATCTCGCCCAGGCGCGGCGGCTCGAGCACGCCGAGCCAGCCCACCAGCTCCGACGCCAGCCACGCCGCCTCCGCGGTGCCGCTCGCGCCGAGCTCGGCCACCTTGGCCTCTAGAGCGGTGCGCAGCGCGCTCACCGCCCTCGCAGCGTCGTTCCATACGTCGTCGGCCGTCATGGGGGTGCAGGCCGACGTCGGAGCCGTGGGTTCCGCAGTTGCCAACACGTGCGCCGTGGCCATGGCGCCCGTCCTCGCCGCTGACTGCGAGAGGAGCGCCGCAGGTCGCGCGAAGCTCTCGACACGTGCGCTGACGAGCCGCGCGATGCGCTCGAGAGGTGTGCCCATGAGTGCCGAGGCCCGCACCCACACCACGTGCGGCGAGAGCAAGTCGGTGGTGCCCTCAGCGACGCGCGAGCTCTCCATTGCCGCCACGCGGGCACGCCCGTTGCCAGGCTTCGGCTTGCTCGGCTTCGGGTTACCCGGCTTGGGCGCATCTGGAGGTTTCGGTTGGGCCGGCCTCGGCGTGCTCGGCGGTGTGCGACCAGGCGAGTTTGGGTTCGACGGCGCGCCGGCACGATCTCCCAAACCCCCAGGTTCCCCCACACCCCCAGGTTCGCCCACTCCCTCGCGGCCGGGTGCGTGGCTGTCGGCGGTGTCGAGAGCTGCAGCGATCGATCGGCCGACAGCCCTAGCAAGAGCGGGAGGCACCGCATTCCCGATCTCAACGAAGGCGCGTGACCACGACTCGTCGAAGCTCCACTTGGACGGGAAGGTCTGCAGCGTGGCCGCCTCACGCACCGTGTAGTAGCGCACCTCGCCCGAGTCGAGCCGCACTGTGCCAGAGCCTCCGCCCAGACCCTTGCCGCCTCCGACGATGGTTTTGGACGGCGCGTCGAGGCTAGACGCGCTGTGGCCCACGTACTCACGCGCGTGGCCATGAACGACGTGGCCGTCCAAGCCGTTCGGTGGCCCCAACTCGCGTAGAGCTGCGCGTACCGTCGCGTGTGCCGCCACCTTGGGTGGCAGCGTGAAGGCCTCCCAAGCGCGCACGTCACGGAAGCCCACGAGGAGGACTCGATGGCGGTGCTGCGGCACCCCGTAGTCGGCAGCGTTGACCGACAGCCACGAGTGGTGGTAGCCGAGCGCGTCGAGGCGCGCCGTGATGGCGCCGCGGTACGCATCGAAGCGCGGCGCGAGCAGGCCACGCACGTTCTCGAAGAGCACGGCGCGCGGGAGCAGGGCCTGCGTCGCGTCGAGCGTCGCCGGCCAGCCGTCGCGTGCGTCCGCTGCGCCTTGCAGCAGCCCGCCTCCCGAGAAGGGCTGGCAGGGTGGCCCGCCCGAGAGCAGGGCCACGGTGCCGCGCCACGGCGAGTAGTCGAAGCCGCCCACGTCGGCGCACACCGTCTGGTTAAGGCCGTTGCGCACGAGAGTGGCCACCTTGCGTGCGTCGTGCTCGAGCAGCGCGATGTGCTCGAAGCCGGCTTCTCCCAGCCCAATTGCCAACCCGCCAGCACCGGCGAACAGGTCGATGCAGCCGCGTGCCGCGGTCGCAAACTCACGCGACGTGTCCGTCGCCGGCGAGGCGCTCGGTGGTGGCGCGATGACGCCCGTCACTTGGCCGCCCGCGCCCCCCACGTCCTCGAAGAGGCCGAAAGGTACCAGGTCGTTGGACGTACCCCAGAGCGCCTCCGACCAGTTCCAGGCGACTGACAACGCCGCCTCGCGCACCCCGCGTTCGGTCTGGATGCCCGTCTCGCCAAACCAGCTGGCGACCGAGCCGCGCGGCAGGCCCAGCTCAGGCACGTGCGGCGACGCGTAGCGCACCGGCACGAAGACGACGCCGCCCACGTTCTCGAAGACGGCAGTGGAGAGGTTGGGCACGTCGCAGCGCCGCGATGGCACCCCGGAGTTACCCCACGCCCCCGAGTCTCCCCACACCGTCGCGTCGGGCGCGACGAAAGCCGACTCGGTCGTCAGCACAGCCGTGGTGAGCAGCGCAAGCACCTTCTTCCGCATGCCCTTGGGGTATTTGGAGAAGGTGTGTGCCGAGGACGTGTGGGTCTCGTGTCCCGGCTTGCCCGCATGGCTGCAGCAGGCAGCAGGCCACTTGCCCTTGCTCAGCAGCGTGAACTCGCAGAACTGCTTCGAATCGTCGCAGATCTCCGCCCCCAGCATCTCGCGCACCGTCGCCTTGGCGATGTACTCGCGGTTGCCCTTGTTGCCGATGCCGTAGTGAGTGGGCGTGACCTCAGTGAGGCGTGCCGACCAGCTGCCCACGCCTGGCTGGGGCCGCTCTTTCCCACCGCCTTCGGCCGTCGGTGCCCCCGTCGGTGTCGGCGTCACCGTAGGTGTGTTGGCCGTCGGCGCGGGCGCCGGCGCCGGTGCAGGCGCAGGCGCAGGGGCGGGCGCAGCAGCCGGCGCCAGCGCCGCCTTGTACGTGACGGTGTCGGGCACGTCGATGTGCGTTGCGAGCCCGAGCTGACCAGCCTGGGCGGGGCTGATCGCGTTGAGCAGCGCCGTGACCATCGAGGACGTCTGCGGCAGCTCCTTGATCGCCTCGTTGAGCGCCGCTTCGCCGCCCGAGCCCGGCTGCACCATGTGCACAGTCGGCTCGCGCGTCGGGTCGTCGGAGAGCATCAGGGTGGCGCCCGCCGTTGACGTCTCCTCGAGCACCGCCGAGAGCGCGCTCGAGATGACGGCACCCTTGTCGGTCTGGGCCACCGCCTTGGCGTTCGACTCGTACTTGTAGATTTTGGCGAGGAAGGTGTCGAGAGAGCGCGGTTGGCCGCGCACCTTGCCCAGCTTTTCGAGCAGGCTGAGCATTGCTGGCTCGATTTCGCGCAGCCGGGTGACGCTCGTGAAGCGCACCGCCTCGGGGATCTTGGGCGGCATGTTGCGCCCGTTGCCCCCTGCGATAATCGAGTAGCAGATATCCTCCCAGGGGATCTTGTCGAGGCGGAACTTGCAGATGCACCCCCAGACGAACGGAAGCGCGGTCGGGCGCTTGCGCACGAGATCGCCCGTCAGGTCAGGCAGCAGCGCCTTGGCGAGCACATCGGCCACCCACTGGGGCCCCAGAGGGCGCAACTCCTCGGAGATGCGGTCGACCAGCGCGTGGCCCGGCAGCGAGCGCCGGAACCCGATGAGCGCGTGGATGAGCGGCAGCAGCCCGGCCGAGAAGATGATGGTGATCGCCTCGCCGTGCTGGTTGTCGTCGAGCGCCGCCGTGACTGCGTCGGCAGCCTCGTTGTAGGCGTCGCTCGACAGCAGGCGGCGCAGCGCCGGCTGGTAGATGGCGCCGTAGCCCACCGAGCCGCCCGTCGCCGCATCCTCGCCGGACGATGCCGCAGCGCCGCCGGAGGAGCCGCCACTGCCGCGCGCCGAAGTGCGCTCCGACTGGCGCCACAGCAGCAGCTCTTGGGAGACGTACGCCAGCCTGTCATGCGGCGGCAGGCCGCTGATGCGGTCCGAGCGCAGCGAGGGCAGCAGGTCCTCCAGGGCAGCCATGCCCGACGTGAGCTGTCCGAGCGCGACGGTCGTGACGGCCGAGCCGATCGCGAGCCGCAGCAGCTCGATGACCAGATTGAGCGCGACGAGCCCGCCCACGTTGACGCCCACGACGAGCTTGGCGACCTCGTGGTGCTGGATGACGCACGAGACGTTGGCCGGCGTGACGAGAATGGCCTGCCCCGTGCTGCTAGCCTTGAGCAGCCGACGCAGCGCCAGCCGAGCGCCCGTGCGCGTGGGGGTGTACTCCGCGATTTCATCCGGGACGGGCAGCGCGCGGCGCAGCACGCCCAGGAGCTCGATCGTGACGTCCGCGGCGTCAAGCCCAGCGTACGCCTGCGACTCGTCCTCGTCGAGTGAGCTCGTGATGTACTTGGCGAGTTGATCGAAGCAACCATCGACAGCGAGTGCCACGTCGGGGTCGAAGCGCTCGCCCAGCACCAGTACGAGGTCGCCGTAGACGGCCATGGTGGGGGAATCTGGGGGTGCACCCCCATATTCCCCCACCAAGTCCTTGAATGTCCACAAACCGATCCAGTCGTAGAGCCCGTCGACCCCATTGCCCGTCGGGAATGCCGATGCGACCTCGTAGAGGTCGGGCACGCCCACGACGTACGCCTCGGTTCCCGCTCCGCCCTTGGCGAAGTCAGACTCGGCGAGGCGACGGAGTTGAGCACGTAGTACTCCCGCGTGCCGCGGCTGGTCGTCCTTGATCTTCGAGAGAGCGCGATCGAGCGCGACGCCCATGCGCTCGTAGCCCATGACATAGCCGTACAAGAACTCGTTCTGTACTGCTTCATCGGGCATGAGGATGGGCGCGACGAGCCACTCCACGAAGGTGAACTTGAGTTCCGCGGCAATGCCATTGTCAATGGCATGGCTTGGAACGAGCTTGGCAAGGCGACGGCAGCCGCCCTTGCCGAGAAGGTTATGCTCACCGCGGTGCCGCCGTAGGGCGACACCGGTGAGACCGTTGTCATCGGAGATGACCAACTCGAGAACCATGGTGACAAGCAACTAGTCAAGCCAGGCAGGTCAAGGACAGCAGTGGTGTCCTTAGCCTTGACTTGACTCTGTCCCTGCCACAGCAAGATGTCACCAACCTCAACGCTCCGTGGGTTGGGGTTGGGTGAGACGCCGTTGAGGCGTTGGGAGGCGGTTACCGAGATGGGTCGATCGCAAGCGTTGATC
>Ga0209712_10003784_pt1 | contig 12189 bp, 9 predicted proteins | sample ArcOceMetagenome_FD_187443 | JGI IMG/M metagenome (GOLD analysis project Ga0209712, IMG submission 187443) | Marine eukaryotic phytoplankton communities from Arctic Ocean - Arctic Ocean - Greenland ARC118M Metagenome (SPAdes) (version 2) | ecosystem: Environmental > Aquatic > Marine > Oceanic...
GCACTTGATTCATTACCGCTTTAAAATCGACTTCTGGTGCTTGATAATTCACGCCTGCATTGGCAGACACTTTATGTGTATGCGCTAATTTACTTGCATGTAATAAACTTTTTGAAGGTACACAACCGGTGTTCAAACAGTCGCCACCCATCTTATGTTTTTCAACTAAAGTCACTGAAGATTTTACTGCTGCGGCGATATAAGCAGTAACCAAACCTGCAGAGCCTGCGCCAATTACAACTAAGTTACGATCAAAGGTCTTAGGTTTCTGCCAGCCTTTATAAACTCTGCGCTGTTTTAATATATTTAAAATAGACTTGGCAATTAACGGAAACAGGCCTAATAAAGCAAAGGATAACAACAAATCTGCAGAAACAATGTCAGATAAAGTATTGATTTCAACCAGTTGGGTACCAGCATTTACAAATACTACTGTGCCCATCAACATACCGACTTGACTGACCCAATAGTAGGTCAAGGTGCGAATGCTAGTAATACCCATCACTAGATTAATCACAAAGAATGGGAACAAAGGCACCATCCTCAGACTGAGTAAATAGAAGGCGCCGTCTTTTGCAATGCCTTCATCAATCGCTTTAATTTTATTAGAAAAGGTGGTCTTGACCCAATCTCGCAGTAAAAACCGAGATACTAAAAATGCGAAAGTGGCACCGATAGTTGATGCAAATGAAGCTAACAACAACCCCCAACCAAGCCCAAATAATGCGCCAGAACCAAGAGTCAAAATAGCAGCGCCTGGCAAACTTAGTGCCGTGACCACTACATACAATAAAAAGTAGCCTATAAATGCTTGTAGCCAATTTTGTTGAATAAAATCAGCTAACTGCTGTTGATTTGATTTTAGACTTTCGAGAGTTAAATATTGACCTAAATCAAAAACAAAAAAAGCACCTATCAAACATATGATAATGGCTAAGAGTATTCCGCGTTTAAAATTCATTGCGTTGCTGTACCTTAATTTTGTAATAAACGATGGTGTGATTGGTTAACATAATTCGTCAACATGCTTTAAATATCATTTGTGTCAGCCTAAGACCAAACCATTAGCGCTTTTATTTCGTGATGTTAGTGAATAGCTTGAGTATTATTTTGAAAATACGCTTCGCTTAACAGACCTTGATCGACCCAATAATTGAGAGCCAAGGCAATACTACGCACATCATATAGGGCATTGTGAACATGACCTTGCAAGTCCAGACCTAAGTGACTGGCTAACTCTCCGCTGCAAAGATGCGCGCCATCAATATTAGCGTTTCGTATTGTGGTATTTAGATTGTAAAAACCAGTAGAAAATTGTGGCATGTCGATGGCGTTCAATAAACAGTTGTCGATTAATACGTTTTTATCATTACCCCAAGAATAGCAGGGCAACGTACCTTGCTGGCTAAATAAATACATCTGCTGCAAAGCAGCTGGATAATCCACTCCCATTTCATCCAAAACATGTTGTTCTATGCCCGTAAGCTCAATGATGTAATCACTTAAAGTGGGATTGATGGAGGGATTCACTAGAGTATTAAAACTAGATACAACTTTTGCGCCAGCTTGACTTAAATCCACTTTGACAGCGGCTATCTGGATAATTTCACGGTGCTCCCAGTCCAACGACCATTTGCGTTCCTTAGATCCTTGCCAGGCTGTAAATTCTGTATCAAAAATGACTATTTGCATAGTTGCCAGTAATAGTGGTTACATTGCTGCTAATTATCCATTAATGCTGATTGATACATCAAAGTCAAATCGACAGGACTCCTTTGTTATGCAAAAAAAATACGCTCGCCACCGATTAGCCATATTGTTAGAGCCCAAAGCAGACCAAAGTGTTTTAGGTAAATGCATCGATTTACTTCTGGCATTACTTATTTTGCTCAATGTTGCAGCAGTCATAATAGCCACGGTTCCAACAATAGCTAACCAATATGGTCAGCATTTTGAACGCTTTAATATTTTTTCTGTACTCATTTTCAGCTTAGAGTACGTGCTTAGGTTATGGACTTGTATTGAGCTTGATAACAGACCAATCAGCAATGCAAAAAAACGTATTAGTTACTTCTTTAGTCCTATGGCTATTGTAGACTTAATAGTCATATTGCCTTTCTATATCGGCCTATTTCTTACCGTTGATCTGCGTATTCTACGCGTACTCAGATTACTAAGAATTTTTAAGCTAGGTCGCTATTCCAGCGCAATGCAAATGTTAATGCAGGCCATCAAACAAGAATACAAGGTGTTATTAGCGTCTTTCAGTATCTTGTTAATTATGATGATACTGGCTGCATCCGGCATGTATATGATTGAAAAGGATGTGCAACCCGAGGCATTTGGTAGTATCCCAGCGGCAATGTGGTGGGCAATGGCCACACTCACTACTGTGGGTTATGGTGATGTTATTCCGATTACAGCTTGGGGGCGTTTTTTTGGCGGAACCATTACATTATTAGGTATGGGTATGGTTGCATTGCCAGCCGGTATATTGGCATCAAGTTTTTCTGAGCAAGCACACCAAAAACGAGAAACATTTAAGCTGAAAATTAAAGAAGTCCTAGCAGATGGAAAAATCACTCAAAGTGAATTAGCTGCATTGGAAAAGCTTCGTCGACAACTAGATATTGAAAAAGTCCAAGCTGAGGTAATGTTTAATATGATGGATAAACGTAACAGCAAACTTGGCTCAACCCTTTGCCCACATTGCCATAAGCAGATTTGACAAGCCTTATAAATGCGGCCATTCATCCAGATTTAATACACTAGCCCTTGACCCGAGTAGCAAGCTTGCTTATAAATGACATCCATTAAGCAGCGAAGTGCGTTGAATGTCAGTTAAACACCCCATAATAGCTATCACTGGTTCGTCCGGTGCAGGCACAACTATGACTACCAATGCCATACGCCATATCTTCCGTAATTTGTCAGTCAATGCGGCTGTGGTGGCAGGGGATAGTTTCCATCGATTTACCCGCCCTGAAATGGAAGTTGAGATCCGTAAAGCGCAAGAACAAGGTAGGCATATCAGTTATTTTGGCCCCAAGGCTAATGACTTTGAGATGCTCGAATCCTTGTTTACCGAATATGCTGAAACTGGCATGGGTAAACATCGTCAATACCTGCACACTTTTGACGAAGCTGTTCCCTTTAACCAAATGCCCGGTACGTTTACCCCATGGCAAGATTTACCTGAAACCACCGACGTACTGTTTTATGAAGGATTACATGGCGGCGTAGCCAACGACGAAGTAGACGTAGCCAAACACGTTGACTTGCTGGTCGGCATGGTGCCCATAGTTAACTTGGAATGGATCCAAAAAATTGTCCGTGACACGACAGACAGGGGGCATTCTCGCGAAGCAGTAATGAGTAGCATTGTGCGTAGCCTCGACGATTATTTTAAATACATCACCCCACAATTCTCACGAACTCATGTTAATTTTCAGCGCGTGCCCACAGTTGATACGTCGAACCCATTCAGTGCTCGTGAAATACCCAGCCAAGACGAAAGTTTTGTAGTAGTGCGTTTTCGCCGCGAAATGAAAAGTGTTGATTACCCTTACTTACTCAAAATGATTGATGGCTCGTTTATGTCGCGTATCAATACCATAGTAGTACCAGGTGGTAAGATGGGTTTGGCCATGGAGCTTATCTTAATGCCTCTTTTAGAAGAATTACTGGATAAAAAACGCCGAGCTGGTTTTCAAATGGATTGGGTCAGTGAAAAGTAAGTAGGACAAAAACGAATGAATACTGAAGCAAAGCTTTCTCTTAAAATACGCATTTTGATTGGTATTATTGCTATACCATCATTAATTTTGGCCGCTATGACTATTTCAATGTTTATTAACCAAACAGCGGGTGATATCAATTATTTCGAAGTGGTTTATTCTTTGGTTGGGGTTTTTGCCATGTATATTGCTTTAACAGGTAAAAAATTCTTTTAAGCATAGTTGGCAACTATGCCCCACTGATTGCCCTATTCATCAAAACCGCATTTATGGCGAATTATTCCACTCGCTATTTCGACTATTTCACACTAAATTAACCAACTGATGAATTTATAAGTGACAGGCCTATGTCTGCTGATAAAAACCCACGAGGTCGACCCGCTAAAGGTCAAACTGATGCAAGAATAAAGCTTATTCAAGCTGCACGTCGATGCTTTGCGACTAAAGCTTACCGAGATGTTACTACTCGTATGTTAGCTGCAGAAGCCGGTGTAAATGCCTCTTTAATTCGTTATTACTTTCTGAACAAAGATGGTTTGTATCAACAAATGTTAAGTGATGTAGCGGATGAATTTCAAAAGACTGTCGCTGAATTCACCCAAACTCACCCAGATAAACCTTTTGAGGCGATACTTCGCGCCCATATGAGCCTGTCTCAGCACAGCCCTGACATCCCTAAACTCTTATTCAGAGAGCTAGCCTTCAATGATGGGCAAAGCCGGCAACTTGTTATTGATAATGTAGCAAAACCCAATCAAAAATTTATAGAAAAGTTGTTTAAACCGTTGGTTGATAATAATCAGTTGAAAGAAGGATTCGACCCACTTATTTTGATGTTGTGCTCGCTATCTATTTCCATCATGCCCCACTTGCTCAGCGATACACTTGAACTACTTGCAGGAATTAAACTTGATTCAGCTATGGCAGAAAAAATCATCTGGCAAAATAGCCAAATGATCCAATTTGGCTGTATGAAACAACAACAGGTTCAAATTAATGACTAATAAAATCAACTTTAAACGTAAGTATTGGCTAATTATTGCCGCATTGAGCGGCTTCTTAGTACTGTTTGTATTAGGGCTATTAAAACCCAGTCCCAAAATATTGGCTAATGTAGATACCTCACCATTAGTCCAAGTTGTTGACGTTGAATTGCGTCAGTTAGATCCTGTCATTATTGGTTATGGAAGAGCACAACCGAAAGAAAGTTGGCGTGCTATTAGCGAAGTAACCGGTCGAATAATTTTTCGTCACCCTGAATTGGAAAGAGGGCGCACACTAGCAAAAGATACAATAGTCCTAAAAATTGATCCGGTAGATTACCAATTGGCTCTGGCCCAAAGTCGTTCAAACTTAAAGTCAGCTGAATTAGAATTAGACAGAGTAAGATTAAACAAACGAGCTTATCAACAATCTCGCGCTATTGAGCTAGGCCGGATTGAGATTGCCAAAAAGGAGCTGAAACGCAAAGAACAACTTAAGAAACAAGGATTAGTTTCGAGCTCAGAATTGGAAGCACAGCGAAATAGTGTATTGGCACAGGAGCAGGCACTCTGGGATCTGGATAGCAAACTAGCACTTATCCCTACCGATACCGAAGTGGCTGAAGCAAATGTCAAAGTAGCACAAGCAAAGTTACGTGAGTCAGAACGCACGCTAGCCAGAACTGAAGTGACTTTGCCTTTTGATGCGCGAATTGGTGAGGTAAGTGCTGAGTTGGATCAAGTGGTCAATAAACAGGAAAAACTAGTCGAAGTTCATGACTTATCTGAAATGGAAGTCACCGCCAATATGTCACTTTTCGATATTCGCCGCTTAATTAGCTCCACCACAGGTCAAGCCATGTTACCCGGTGAAACGGTACCGGATATTCGTAATTTAAACTTGTCAGCACAAATAACACTAGAAGTTGGCCAACAAACATTCGTTTGGCAAGGCACGGTAGATAGAATCAATGACAGTATCGATACCGGTGCCAATACTATTGGCCTAACGGTCAAAGTGATGAATAAACTCGGTAACTTTAATCCCAAAATCGAAGTGCCGTTACTTAAAGATATGTATGTAAAGGTTGAGGTAACTGGAGACAGCCAAACTATATTAGTGGTGCCTTCTAGAGCCCTACACGGTAACAAATTATATGTGGTCGCAGATGATGATTTGTTGCATATACGAGCAGTAGAAATAGCTTATGAACAAGACGGTTTTAGTGCAATAAAGTCTGGCGTGAAGGTAAACGAAAGCATCATTCTCAGTGATATCTTGGCACCCACTGAAGGTATGAAAATTCGCCGCGCTACAAACAATGATCAACAGCCTGATGTTAGTTCAGGCACTCAACTATGATAGGTTTTTTCGCACGCCACCCTACGGCTGCCAACCTATTAATGTTGGTAATTATAGGTTTAGGCTTGAATGCGTTACCCAATATCAAACGCGAAACCTTCCCAGTTTTTCAGGCCAAAAAAGCCAAAGTAATGGTCATTTACCCTGGGGCAACACCTCAAGATGTAGAAAGCGCTTTATGTATTCCAATGGAAGACGCGGTAGATGGCATCAGCCAAGTGGACGAAGTGCAATGCGAGGCGCGTGAAGGCCTTGCAACCATGACAGTGACGATGCTAGAAAGTGGCGATATCAGTCGCTTAATTGCTGATGTTAAAAATGAAATTGACGGTATTAATAGTTTCCCTGATGAAATTGAATCCCCAGTAATAGAAGAATTTGGCCGAACTGACGAAGTGATCCATTTGGCTATTCAAGCTGATATTGCTGAGGTCGAATTAAAAGAATTTGCTGAAATCATCAAGCGCAAACTTAAGCGCGAACCAGGCATTTCCTTGGTAGATATAGACGGATTTTCTGACCACCAGTTAAGAGTCAATCTGTCATTGAGCAAATTAAGACAACTTGGCTTAACTATCAATGATGTGGCCAATGCTTTGGCCGACCAAAATATCAAATTACCAAGCGGATCACTGGAAGGAAAAGACAAAACCGTACTGATCCGTTTTGATCAACAATCAGTCACTCCCGATGCACTTGCCAAACTCGTTATCGCCAGCAGCCCTGAGGGAGGGCAAGTCAGGTTAGGCGATGTAGCTGATGTAGAAGATAGATTCGAATTGTCTGAGGCAAAGGTTTTGTTTGACGGACAACGTGCAGCCTTGCTCAACATCAAAAAAACTAAACAACAAGATGCCATAGACATAGTCGCACAGGTAAAAGATTTTGTTATCCGCGAGCAGCGCCTATTACCTGATGGCATCAAACTTACTTTAACTAACGATACTTCAACAATAATCAACGATCGCTTGTCTATGTTAATGAGCAATGGATGGCAGGGAATTACCTTAGTGTTTTTGGTGATGTGGCTGTTTTTTGCTTGGCGTTATGCGTTTTGGGTATCTATGGGATTGCCCGTTGCATTCCTTGGAACTTTCTTTCTGATGTCATTGTTTGGTATCAGCATTAATATGATTTCTATGGTTGCGATGCTGATGGCGATTGGGATTTTAATGGATGACGCTATTGTTATTGCAGAAAGTATTGCCACTAAAGTTGAACGCGGCGAAGACGCCGTTGAAGGGGCAATTCAAGGCGTAAAGCTGGTTTTCCCAGGTGTGGTGTCTTCATTTTTAACCACCGTTGCTATTTTTGGCGGTATGGCCTTTATTGCTGGTGATATAGGCCAAGTACTCAAAGTTATCCCTATTGTTTTATTACTTACCCTCAGTGTGTCTTTGATTGAAGCTTTCTTAATTTTACCTAACCACTTAATTCATGCTTTGCATGGGGAACAAAAAGCACAGAAAAACACACCTAAATCAGCGAGTAGTTTTAAAATCCATTTTATTACCAAGTTTGAAACCTTTCGAACGACTACCTTAGTGAATTTTACTGAAAAAGTGGTTACCTATCGTTATCTATTTGTAGGTTCTGTCATAGCACTTTTATTTTTATCTTTCGCTTTAGTGAGTGGCGGTTTACTTAAATTCAAAGCCTTTCCAGATACTGAAGGTGATGCAATAGAAGTCAGGTTGTTGATGCCTCCGGGAACACCTTTGGCCAAAACTGAGCAGATAGTTGACCACATAGTCGCAGCGGCTCATCAAGTAAACCAAGAACTAAGCCCTAGGCAGCCCAGAGAACAGAAGCTAATTGAACATATCACCGTAGAATTCAACAAAAACAATGATGCGTTTTCTAGTGGCGCTCACTTGGCTACCATTCGCGGTGATTTACTTACCGTGGAAAGCCGCAACAGTAAGCTTGAAGAAGTAAAAGGCCGTTGGCGAGAACTGGTTGGTGAAGTACCAGGTGTTATCGCTTTAACATTCAAAGAACCTGCTTATGGCCCAGCCGGTCGTGCTATTGAAATTCGTTTGCAGTCAGAAAATATTGATGATTTGTTGGCCGTGTCAGCAAAAGTGCGTCAGCAATTAGTGCAATTTGAAGGGGTGACCGATGTGATGGACGATACTCGCCCGGGCAAAGAAGAGCTAAAACTTAAGCTCAAACCTGGTGCATTGTCCTTAGGTGCAAATGGCGCAACTATCGCTAATCAATTGCGCATTGCCTTTAACGGGCGAAAAGTAGACGATATTCAAAGAGGATCCGAACAAATGGAGTTAGATGTGCGTTTGGCTGCAGAAGATAAATTAACCATTAGCCAACTGCGAAACTTCCCTATCACTCTGGTCAGTGGCACTGAAATTCCGCTATCTGTGCTGGCTAATATAGAATATGAGAGAGGCCCATCTCGCATTAACCGTATAAACGGACAGCGCACCCTGACTATTATCGGCGATATTGATTCAGAAGTTGCGAATACAACCGAAATTCTGAATAACATTCAAATATCGACAATTATGCCGCTGCTAAAAAATTATCCGGATATGACCGCCAATTTTGAAGGCGAAGCCAAGGAAGGAAATACTACTGCCCTATCAATTGTGAGTAAGTTTGTGATGGGTTTGTTGGGAATTTACATCATCCTTAGTTTTCAATTTAAGAGTTACTTTGAGCCTATCATGGTGATGATTGCCATACCGTTGTCGATTATTGGTGTGATGTGGGGACATCTATTATTAGGCTTTGATTTAACCATGCCTAGCATAGTTGGCTTTGTGTCTTTGGCAGGAATAGTGGTCAACGATTCTATTTTATTAGTCGTGTTTATTAAACAACATATGGCAGATGGGCAAACAGCTCACGAAGCAGCCGTAAATGCTTCTCGAGAGCGATTTAGAGCAGTATTTATTACCACAGCCACTACCATAGCAGGTACTTTTCCGTTGTTATTGGAAACTAGCACTCAAGCTCAAGTACTTCAGCCGCTAGTAGTAAGTTTAATTTTTGGCATCATGACATCAACTTGTTTGATTTTGTTTGTTTTACCGGCGTTATACGTGATCCTCGAAGATTTTGGCTTAACCAGTCAGCACCACCTAGAAGGTAGTAAGGCTTATACCCGTCATCCTTGAAACGGGCTGTTTGTTGGCGGCACTCATTCGCCTGAGTCACTTAGTGGACTAAGCTCATGGGTCTCATTCGTTTGCCGACGCCATGCAGTTCCAATGATTTTGGGTATATACTGCAGAATAATCTAAACACGCAGCAAGCAAGAGACGGCCTACCCGGACAAACTTTGTAACAATCCAAATGCTTTGCTAATCAAGGCAGCCTTTTGAATTAACAGGCTTTCACATATAGTATATTCAATCACGCAACAAATTTGGATTTGGCTATGGGACAGGAAACAACAAAAATTTTAGTAGTAGATGACGATATGCGCCTACGCAGCTTGTTAGAACGCTACTTAGTTGAACAAGGTTTTCAGGTCAGAGCCGCTGCCAACTCCGAGCAAATGGATAGATTGTTAGAGCGTGAAAATTTTCACCTTATGGTGCTTGATTTAATGTTGCCTGGTGAAGATGGCTTGTCTATTTGTCGCCGTTTACGTCAAAAAGAAAACCAAATTCCTATCATTATGCTGACAGCTAAAGGTGATGAAGTCGATCGTATCATCGGATTAGAAATGGGCGCAGACGACTACCTTCCTAAGCCTTTTAATCCAAGAGAATTACTCGCAAGAATCAAAGCAGTACTAAGGCGCAAAACAACCGAAGCGCCGGGCGCGCCCTCTCTTGAAGAACAAATTATTGAATTCGGTAAGTACTCACTTAACCTAGGAACCAGAGAGATGAGCGTTGAAGGCCAAGCGATGACTCTCACCAGTGGTGAGTTCGCAGTACTTAAATCTTTAGTGACTCACCCTAGAGAGCCACTGTCTCGTGACAAACTTATGAATCTAGCGCGAGGTAGAGATTATAGTGCGCTGGAACGTAGCATAGATGTACAAGTATCCCGGCTGCGCCGTATGCTCGAAGAAGACCCTGCAAACCCGCGTTACATCCAAACTGTTTGGGGTCTGGGTTATGTGTTTGTGCCAGATGGTGAAAGCTCGGCTTAGCAACCGTGCTTACACCCGTGCTTACACCCGTGCTTACACCCGTGCTTACACCCAAACAGAATACTAAGTGAGATTTCTACCAAGAAGTGCTTTTGGCCAGACCGTTTTGTTGATTGGTATATTGCTGTTTATCAACCAAATTGTGTCTTTGGTTTCTGTGACCTTTTATTTTGTTAGCCCTAATGTGCAGCAAATCAATAATTTGCTTGCCACACAAATCAAACTTGCCTTTGTTGAAGATATCGACAGCCAAACTCCCAAGCTTGATCCGCGCTTTTACCAAGCTGCTGGCATGCAGGTATACAATCAGTCGGAAGCGATTAAAAATGGTTTAGAGCAAGCCACTCCTTACCAATCTTGGTCAAGGCAAATGTCAGATAGCTTAGGTGGTAAGGCACAAGTCAAAATCACTCATGGCGAACCTTATTTGTATTGGATTAACCCGCCACAAAACCCCGATATATGGATCACTATTCCCATGGTGGGGTTGGGACAAGGCGACGGCTCCCCGCACCTGGTTTACTTATTGATGATCGGCATATTAAGTGTAGGGGGTAGTTTGATTTTTGTGCGGCGCTTGAACCGCCCTTTAAAGGCCCTTCAGGATGCGGCTTTATTGGTAGGCAGAGGACAAGTGCCTAAACCTCTAAAAGAAGAAGGCTCTAGTGAATTAATAGCAGTAACCCATGCCTTTAATCAAATGTCCAAAGGCATCAAACAACTTGAAGATGACAGAGCATTACTAACAGCCGGCATCTCTCACGATCTTCGCACCCCTCTGACTCGCATTAGACTGGCATCAGAAATGTTACCTGAATCACAAGACTGGGTAAAAGAGGGCATAGTTCACGATATTGAAGATATGAACGAAATTATTGATCAATTTATTGATTATGTGCGCCAAGACCAACAAGAGTGTATGCAAGAAAGTAATTTAAATGATCTGATTAAAGACGCGGCACAAGTCAGAAATATAGAAGAAAACCATAGAATTCTGCTGGATCTGGAACCGCTACCCAAAACTTTAATTAGACGAGTGGCATTAAAAAGGGTGTTGGACAACTTAATCGAAAACGCCTTTCGGTATGGTAGCGACAATATTGAAATCACTTCTAAGCATAATAAAAAACACAAGCAGTTATGTTTCGCTATACGTGACTTTGGCCCCGGTATCCCAGAAGATCAAATACAAGGACTTTTTGAACCATTCACTCAAGGTGACAAAGCCCGTGGTAGCTTAGGGTCGGGATTAGGTTTAGCTATTATCAAACGTATAGTCGAAATGCACTCTGGAAAAGTAACACTACAAAACCATGCACAAGGAGGCTTAGTGGCTACAGTGTCTATTTGTTATCAGGTGATGGGTTAACTGAAACCGTTATTATTCCTATGTTATTGCAGCTTGCGCATAATAAAGATGACGCCGGCAATACTTAAAATGACTCGGCCTCCTTTATTCTTCCTCAAAGAAATGATTAAAATTGTGTTGTAACTTTTCGAAAAATTGGGCCACATGTAAGCCGTCAACAAGTGCATGATGCACTTCTACCGATACAGGCATTGCTATTTCATTGTGAATGTTTTTGTATTTTCCCATTACTATTCTTGGTGTCGAGTCATGTTCGCTTTGTTTTTGGGCATGAGAAAAACTTGTAAAATGTAGCCAAGGTAAAACCGAACAGAATATTTTATTGTCCTTTTCATTTGATAATTTTAAGGATTTATAACCGTTCTTTATTTTAGTTAGTTGTTGATCAGCCTGTTGATAAAATAAGTCAAAGTTACTACAGGCTCCAAATTCACAAAAACTGAAACTTTCGTCACTGTTTAACACAGTGCAGCTTATTTCCAATTCATCATGCACATCGACTTCATTTTTGTTTATTCGAAACCTAAATGGTTCTATTTGATTGGCCGTGTAACCAAGAAGAAACAAAGCACAGATGAAAAAAGAAAGCTGATTTTCTTTACAATAAT